>Ga0315288_10000889_pt1 | contig 38043 bp, 22 predicted proteins | sample YL17G11_20_MG_FD_203454 | JGI IMG/M metagenome (GOLD analysis project Ga0315288, IMG submission 203454) | Sediment microbial communities from Yellowstone Lake, YNP, Wyoming, USA - YL17G11_20 | ecosystem: Environmental > Aquatic > Freshwater > Lake > Sediment | place: USA: Wyoming | collected...
CGGGCAGGCGGTCGACTGGTCGTGCTCGGTGGATCAGTCGTGGGTAGCCCTCAGCCAGACGGCCGGGAGCGGGGACAGCACGCTCACGGTCAGTGTGGACCGCACGGGCCTGGCCGCAGGGGACTACTCCGCGACCATCGCCGTCACGTCGGACGTGGGCGATGCTACGGTGCCGGTCACCATGAGCGTGGACAACCCGCCTGAGATCGCCTCTCTGGTCGCCGAGCCGGACAAGGTGTTCGTGAATGAGTCCTCGACCATCACTGCCACAGCGTCCGATCCGGACAGCGACCCAGTGACCTATACCTGGGCGGCATCGGGCGGCGTGCTCAGCGGCAGCGGGAGCCAGGTCACCTGGACCGCCCCGGCGACAACCGGCGCGTACACCGTTACCTGCACTGTGGATGACGGGCTCGGCCTCTCGGTCAGCGCGTCCGTCGACGTACTCGTCGGCGAGCCCGGGGGGTTTGACGTCATCGTGAGCGGGGTGAGAGGGAGATGAGGAAGCCATTGGTGAGTCTGGTCCGGCGGCCTGCTCTCTCTGCGGCGGTTCTCCTGGGAACGCTGGCCGCGCTGGCTCTCGAGTCGTGTGGCACCGGCCAGGGCGGGTCATCGCCGGGCTCGGGTGGGGCGGGGCCCGGCAACACCGGCGGTTTCTCGTTCCGCGTGTTGTTCCCCTCGGCGGACAGTCGCATGGTTCCCGCTATGGCTCAGAGCGTGAATATCACTGTGACCGACAACGCCACCCAGGAGGAACTGGCGACCCCCTTGGTCCTGACGCCGGCCAGCCCGACGGGCACGATCGACCGCCTTTTCGTCGGTACGGAGTGCAGGATCACCGCAACCGCGCACCCAAACGGGGACGGAACAGGCACGGCGCAGGCCATTGGCTACGTGGTCCAGACCGTGGTATCGGGGCCAAACACCTCCGTGGGGATCTCGATGGCGACGACGATCACGCAGGTGGAGCTGACGCCTCCGTCGGCGGAGTTCTGGATGGGGCAGACGGCCACTCTGGAGGCGAGTGCCAAGGATCTGGCGGGGAACGTGGTCCTCGTCGGCGACACGTGGCAGTGGTCGAGTGACGCGGAGCCCGTGGCGACTGTCGACGGCTCTGTGGACGCCTCTTGCGCTGTGACGGGTGTGGCGGAGGGGACGGCGCAGGTCGCCGTTCTCGAGGCCGAATCGGGCGTGTCGCAGGCCGCGACCGTCTCGGTGAACGACCCCACCCCCGGCGCTTTCACGCTTGACCACACCGTTGGAGCGGCAAGTGCTGGACGGCTGCTGGACCCCGAAGGCGTCGCACTGGACGCGGATGGGCGCGTCTTCGTGGCTGACACTGGCAATGACCGGATCCGCGCGTTCAGCGCGGGGGGCGTGTTCGAGCGGGGGTGGGCCTGTGCCAACAACCCCCAGGGCATCGCCGTCGGTGCCGACGGCAACATGTACGTGTGCTATGGCTACGACGACTGGGACGGCCAAGGTGCGGGTGTCCAGGTCTACAACTCTAGCGGCACGCTCGTGACCCAGTGGGGGTCCTATGGGTCCGCGAACGGCCAGCTCATTGACCCCGGCGGACTGGACACGGACAGCAGCGGCAACGTCTACGTGGCCGACACGGGCAACCACCGAGTGCAGGTGTTCACGGCTGATGGCGCCTACGTGCGCAAGTGGGGCAACAACGGAGTCGCCGACGGGTTCTTCGAGTCGCCCCGGGACGTGGCCATCGACTCGGACGGCTACGTGTACGTGTGTGACAACACGCGGATCCAGAAGTTCACGTACATCGGCGGTTGGCTCCTCACGTGGACGGCCTCCTACCGTGGCGCAATCGCCTTCGACTCATCGAACCTCCTCTATGCGCCTTCGGGGTGGGGGTCAACGACCGTGGATGTGTACAGCGGCGCGGGCTCTCTGGTGAGGACGGTGGCGCTCAGCGAAGGGTGCCTGTGTTCGGACTACATGGGGATCGCGGTCAGCGCAGGCGGGAACATCCACATCGCGAGCTCCCCTCGGGACTCGGTGTACGTCTACGGCAGCGACGGCTCCCTCACCGGGTCATGGGGAGGCAACGGCACGGGCGATGCCCAGTTCATCGCGCCCTCCGGCGCTACGCAGTCATCCACCGCTGACGTATACGTGACGGACACGGGGAACCATCGCATCGAGCAGTTCGACGCCACCGGCGCCTACGTCCGGAAGTGGGGGGGGTGGAGCTCCTCGAACGGCTACTTCGACGGGCCCTCCGGTGTCGCCGTCGGGCTTGGTGGGAACGTCTACGTGGCGGACAGGAACAACAACCGCGTCCAGTTCTTCGATGCGAGCGGCGCGTGGCTGGGCAAGTGGGGCACGCCCGGCTCCGGCGCCGGCGAGTTCTCGTTCCCGACAGGCGTCGCCGTCGATGCCGCCGGCAGGATACTCGTGGTCGACGCCGACAACCTGCAGGTGTTCGACTCGCTCGGCAACTACGTCAACGGGTGGGACGGCTCCGCCGGGATGGGGGCGTTCACTGCGCCGCTGGGCGTGGCGGTCGGACCCGACGGCACTGTGTTCGTGGCCGATGGCGGGAATCACCGCGTCCAGTCATTCACGGGGGACGGTGTGTTCATCGCCTCATGGGGCGCCATGGGGGCGACCGAAGGGTCGTTCTCCACCCCCACAGGAGTTGCCGTTGACCCATTCGGGTTCGTCTACGTCGCGGACTCCGGCAACAACCGGGTGCAGGTATTCCGTGCCGACGGCACCTACGTGACCCAGCTCGACTGGACACAGAGCGGCTGCAGGCAACCACTAGGCGTCTGGTGCAGCGCCGACGGCAACCTGCTCTTCGTAGCGGGCGGGGACGGAGACGTGCAGGCGTTCGCTATCGTCCGCTGAGCGGCGGCCTCACGCGTTGCCCCTACGTCCGCGCCGCAATGGCGTCGGGGCTGAGCCCATGGTCATGGATGTGGAGCTCGTCGAGCACCCCGTCGAAGGCGGCGGCTCTGTTCCCGGAGGCGAAGGAGCCGATGCACAGGGCCCCATCAGACATGCCGATGGGACCGGGGCGGTCCATCTCGCCGACCAGCCCGCCATTCACATAGAGCCGCATCGTGCGGTTGTCGAACGTCGCCATGGCGTGGGCCCACTCTCCGACCGGAAGCGGGTCCGGCGCGGTGAGCAGATGGCTCCATGGCCCCTGCGGTACCTGCCACGCGAGACGGCCGTCAATGAGGCCGAGGCGATAGCCGAGAGTCGGCGCGCTTACCGTGTTCACGATCCAGGCATCGGATTGGTCCGGCCGGCCGACCTTCACCCACACGTCGACCGTGATCCCGTCAGCAGGGAAGAGCAGACGATGCGCGCCCACAGATACGCTGCCGCCATCGCAGAGGAAGCCCTTGCCGGTGTGGCCCGCTGTGCTCTGGTAGTCCTGCTTGAGCCCGTGGAACTCGCAGGCTGATGCGTCACGAACGACCAGCGGGTCGTCGCCCTCGAAGTCATAGGAGAGCACCAGCCCGTCGACGACCCGACGCTCACGTCCGACAAGCCCACCCAGGATCTCCCTACGCATCGCATAGGCCCGCTCCGGCATCCGCAGACCGATATCCTCGGGCGTGATGTCCTCGCATGGCGGCGCATCGGGACAGAACACGCTGCGGATCGCGTCCACGTAGCCAAAGCCGAAGCCGGAACACGGCTCCAGGAAGTGCCCCTCGCCGAACTCGTTCCAGTTGTCAAACACGACCACGCGTCTGTCAAGTCCATTCCCGGGGCGCGCCTCGATCATCGCTTTGAGGTCGCGGCAGGCATCGCGGAATGCCTCCGGGCTCGGCTGGGCGCGATAGGACGATGTGTTCTTGCCATGCCATGGGCGTGGGTCCCAGCCCATCATCAATGTGGGGATATCCGGCAGGATGCCGAGGTCGGCTTTCGCCTTGAGTACATCCAGTTGGCCCCGCAGCCCACGGGCGTTGTCCATCGTCTGGATCCCCTCGGCATCGACTGGCCCCGGCGGGTCGGGGGGCGCCCAGGTCGCGTAGGCGGACGTGGCATCCCAACCCTCCTCCGCCATGCGCTGGATCTCGCCCCGAGCGGCGTTGCCGACACAGCCGACGATGTAGAGGCCGTCGAAGCCCGCCTCACGGCATGCGGCGCGCATGGCGTCGAGCGCCTCCCGCACCTGCGCGGAGCCGCCAAGGTCTCGGGTGACGTTGCCGGGCACCCAGACGTAGAGGAGTGGCTTGTTGCCGATCTTCACGTAGGAGGGCTGCCTGAAGTAGTTCTCGATCCAGAACGGTAGGAGATTCTGCATCAGGTCCTCGCGTGACTTCACGCCGTAGGCACAGCCGTTCTCCCACATGATGGTGAACTTGAACCGATCGAGGTAGCGCGCGTGCAGCAGTCCATCATGAAGAGCATGGCCGATGTTGAGGGTGATTTCCGGCTCCAGCGTCGCGCGGTACCAGCAGTAGATGAAGCCCTGGATCCCGTGCTCCAGGGCGTACTTGATGTGCCAGTCGGCGACCTCCGGCGTGCCCTCGTCGTACCACCCGATAGCCGGGCGCCGCTCGGGCCAGGGCTCGATGCGTCCCCACCCGTAGTGGGTGCCCTCCTTCCAGAGAGGGCAGTAGTGCATCAACGTGAGGATGTCGGGCACTACAGGTCTGGGCTCGGGCACGTAGTCTGCCTTCGGCAGGTCCGGGCGCGGCGTGATCTCAATGCGGGTCGGGAAACCGGGGACAGCCACCGATTCCGACCGTGCGGAGGCCTCGCGCCGGGTCACTTCGCCGAAATCGGTGGCTGTCCCCGGTTTTCCGGCACCATCGCCGGTGACCTGGGCGATGACCTCCCCGGCAGCGGGACGCTCCGCGCGCACGGTCCATTCGACCATCTCGGTCGCGTCGTAGTCCATGTCGGGAAGAGGCTTCTCGGCCTCGCCCACGACGCGAATGCCGTCGGGTACCGACAGCCTCGCGCGAAGGCCGGTGGCGCGACGGCCGAGGTTGCGAATGGTGGCGATGATGGGCTCATCGCGCCCGACGCGGAGCTTCGCGCGGGTCGGTGAGAGGTTGCGGATGTAGGGCCACGGCGAGCCCTCGGGTTGCTTGGAGATCCACACATTGCGGACCACCACGTCCCCCGTAACGCCGGACTGGAGCGACAGCGAGAGTGCGCGCAACCGGCCGCCCCAGCGGGGTGCGCCCGCGAGCGGTACAATGGATGTCCGCCCGTCCCCCCACGCGCGGAAGACAACAGTCCCCTCGCCCAGGTCTGTGGAGTAGCCGAGAGTGGCGTTCGTGGCTCCTGGGGCATTCAGATCGAGGCTCACGTACCGCATCTCGGTGACATCGACATCCAGAGCGGGGTTCGCGAAGGCCACGGCCGGATCCGTGAGACGAGCCCTAACGGCACCGCCATCGAACCGGAGCTCGGGGCCGGAGATGCATTCCCACCCTTGCCATCGATCCGGCCCTCCGAAGTGGGTGGCCCCCACGTGCGCGCCCGCCGGGACCGCGTCGATGCGCTCGCGCAGCGCACGCTGCCGGGCCAGGACCGGGTTGCGGATCGTCAGCTCGTCCACGGCCGCCCCACATCCCCCGATCCGCAGCGGGTTGCCCTTGGGCGCCGCCACACCCGGACGAGCCGCCGCGAAGCGCTCACCATCCACCTCCAGCGCGATCCCGTAGCCGTCCCAGCTTGCGATGAGGTGATACCATCGGCCGGCCTCCGGCACGATCCCCGTGCCGATGCGCGGCTCCCAGCCGTCGCAGTAGACGAAGAAAGAGAAGGCGCCGCCCTCCGAGGGACTGTTGACCCGCAGTTGGTACTCGCTGTCTTTGATGAGGAATGTCTCGTACCCGGCGGGGCGCGCGGGGAACGAGACGAAGCAGTCGATCACCAGCCCTGGGCCTAGCTCCAGATCAGGGCCTGACGCTACTTCCGCCGCACTGCGCGGTGCAAGCGCCTGGCCCCGTGCGCCGTCCACGAACCGACCGTCCCCGGTCAACGCGTGCCCGTTGCCCGAGTCGTCGGCAAGCGTACCCTCGAAGGACCATTGGGCCATGACGCCTTGGGCCTCGGACCCAGCGCCCGTCACGACCACTGCAACCGTCGCGATCGAGACAACGCGCATGACATGCATTCGGGCACTCTCCTCGCGTCGCGGCTGGCCGCAGTCCGCCCGCCCGTCAGTAGAGGCCGTTTCCCGAGTCGCGGGGAAGCCCCCTCCATGGCGCGGTGATCCGCTTCGGGTTGATGCCGCGCCGTGGAGGCGAAACGAGACGGTGTACGGACCCACTCCTCAGGACGTCCTGATCCTCGGCGCGGGCAACATCGGTCGCGGCGTGGTCGCGGCGCGGGTCGCGGCGGTGGGCTTTCGCCCCGTCCTCGTCGTCAGCCGCGACGCGCTGCGCCGTGATCTTGCCCGTGCGGGGGTCTACACGGTGCACCTCGTGGGAGGGGCTGAGGGAGACTCCGAGGTCAGGGTCTCCGACTTCGCGGTGTTGTCAACGGGAGACACCACGGCCATCGACCAAGCCGTCACCGCGTGTGACTTCGCCACGATCTCTGTGGGCGGGCACAACCTCCATCGTGTGGCCCCGCTCCTCGCTCCAGGGCTCGCGAGGCGCGATGGCGCACTGCGCATCCTTGTGTGCGAGAACATGCCTGGCGCCGACCGTGCGCTCATCGAACACCTTACCGAGCACGGCGTAGCCCCCGGCGCGCGGAAAACCGGTGACAGCCACCGATCTCGGTCCATGCGCTTCGACCTCTCCCGTCGGTCGGACACCGAGATCGGTGGCTGTCACCGGTTTTCCGCAGTGCGTACATCCGTCGAGCCGATGTTCCGCCCGGCTGACCAGGGAGTCGACATCATCGGCGAGGCCGCTCTGCCGGTGTTCGTGAACAGAACGGACTGGGGCGATGATCCCCCGGTCATACCCGGGTTCGAGTTCGTCGAGGACGTCGAGCCCTACTACGCGCGCAAGCTCTTCACGAACAACGCGGGACACGCGCACATAGCGTACCTCGGCGCATGGGCCGGCTACTCTCTCGTGCACGAGGCCGCCGTTGACCCGCGTATCGCCCTCCCGCTGCGAACGATGTTCGAGGCAGCCGCCGACGCCCTGAGCAGTCGCTTCGGCCTGCCGGCCCCGGACCTGGCGGCGCACATCGACCATCTCCTATGCGTGCGGTACGTGAGCACCCGGTTCTGCGATACGATCGCCCGCCTCGCGCGGGACCCGCTGCGGAAGCTCGGACCCGGTGAGCGGCTCATCGGCCTGCTACGCCTGCTGGAGTCCTGCGGGATGCCGAGCGACTCTGTCTGCCCCGCCATCGCCGCCGCGCTACGCTACCGGTCTGCCGACGACCCATCAGCGCCGCGCATGGCCGAGATGATCGCCGAGGGTGGACCGGGGCAGGTGCTGACTGAGGTGTGCGGCCTGCAGCCCAGTGAGCCCGCATACGTGCGCACCCTCGCGCTGCACGCGGAGCTGGAACGCGGCAGCTTGCCGGACGAGCGGGGGGCATAGGGGTGTCCGGAGCCCCGTGGGGGACACGAGACGTCGCTGGTCGTGCTGCCACGCGCCCGACGGGCATCACGCTCGGGCTGGTGCGTGGTCTAACGAGCGCGTCCGCCGCCCTGCTTGCGGCCGTGGCTTCCCTCTATATCCTGCGCCCGGAGTGGGGGGTCGCCGTCACCGTCTCCCCACTGGCCGTGTGGGTGCTCATCGGGGTCGTCGCGCTCGTGCCCTGCATGGTGACGTCCGTCCGCCGACGCGCCATTGCGGTCATGGCGGGTTGGCTGTTGCTGGCGGTGCTGGCGTGTGAAGAGCCACGGGCCATCATGCACGTTGCTCGCGAGTGGCCCGAGGAGTCCTGGGAGCAGGCTCGGCCCTCGGGTCGGGCGCTCCGCATCATCACGATGAACTGTGCCGGCGGCGACGAGAGGGCTGCGTCGGATGCCATGGGATACGAGCCCGATATCCTGCTTCTGCAGGAAGCCCCGGGCGATGCCGAGACTGCGGCCGTCCTTGCGTCTGTTGCGGGCTATGAGGCGGCGCGAGGGCTCGACTGCACGATCATCGCGCGCGGCGAGGTGCGGGCGTGGGAGCGGGACCCCCGTCTCCTGCGGACGACCGGTGCGGACGTGCGCGTTGAGGGCCACTCGATCGCTGCGATCAGCACACACATCGAGCTCCCCTGGACGCGCATCGACGTCTACAGATCGGCTGCATGGCGCGCTGCCGCAGCGGCCCAGGCGTCGCGTCGCGAAGAGATGTCCGCGCTCGCCGACCTGGCCATTGGAGCTCCGCGCGACGTGCCCCTCGTGCTCGGCGGCGACCTCAACACGCCGGCCGGCGACCGACTGCTTCGGTTGCTGCCCAGGTACCTCCACGACGCGTTCGAGGAGGCCGGAACGGGCTGGCCGAACACGATCGTCAGCGACATGCCCATATCACGGATCGACTACATCTACGTCAGCGACCACTTCGAGGTCCGCCGCAGCGTTGCCCGCTACACCCCCCATTCGGACCACCGCATGGTTATTGCTGACGTGGTACTCCGCGAATAGGGGCCTGCGGCTGCACCGCGCCCAGGTCAATGGGGCCGTCTTCCTCCACGACGAAGATCACCGGCGGCGTCCTCGAGTTGTTCAGTCCGTCGGCATCGCCCACGAAGCCATACTCGCCGCCGAAGACGAGCCCGGGCACGGCCACAACCCCATTCGCGTCAGTCTGCGGCTCGGCTACGTCCGGGAACTCCGGGAAGCTCCCGAACACGGCACCCTTCTGCCGTCGGAGCGCCGTCACCCCGATGGCCATGTCCGCGAGCGGACGCCCTTCCTCGTCCAGGAACCGCGCGGCCGCAGTGACGGGAGGATGGAGGACCACTTCGACCTCGGGCATCGCGTCCGGGTCCACCTCCATCGCGGCGAAGAGCCCTCGGGCCGGATGAGCCGCGCCGATCCACACGAGCCCCACGGCAGGGAGGCCGACAAGGAAGAACCGCCCCTGCTCATCGGTGACCGCAGGCTCATGCGGCTGCTCGGGCTCGAACGGGAACACCCTCGCGAGCGGCACCGGCTTGCCGTCGGCGTCAACCACGACGCCCTCGATCGACCGACCATCGGGATCGATCGTCACGGGCCCGAGGTCGCGCGTCTCTCCCGCGGTGAGGACGATCCCCGGGCTGTTGACACTACTGGGCCAGTCGGTCTGCACCGCCAGGTGCTGCATGTGGGGGGGCAGGTCCAGGTACACTGTGACACCGGCAGGAAGCGGGCCGATCCGCAGATTCCCTTCGTCGTCGCTGGGTGGGCAGATAAACACCCAGGCATACGTATCGGCCACCAGGCAGAGCTCCGGCCGCACGCCCGATAGGGGAGCCTGGTCGACCGTCAGGACCGTGGACGTGATGTAGACCCCCTTGTCGAGCCGCAACTCGAGCGGCTCGCCGATCTCTGCGTCGGGTGGCAAGACCACGAGGCCGGCCAGGCCGCTGGCGGTGTCGCGCGCCAGCACCAGCCAGAGCGCGGTGCGGCGTGCGGGTACTGGCACCTCGATGGCGCCTCGTTCGTCCGTCACGGAGGAGAACACGGTGTCGAGGTCGATCGATGTCGCCGCCCAGTTGGCGAACCCCACCTCGACGCCGACGGCGGGCGCGCCGTCGGGCGAGAGCGCTCTGACGCCAAGCGGCACCATCTGTGCGTCCGCCGGCGCAACGAGCCACACGGAGAGCAGGATGAACACGAGGATCGGTGGCACTGTGAGAGTGCGCGGCATAGTGATCGCCTCCGGGTCCATTCGGGTCGAGCCGCCGGAACCAGCAGCTCACACCCACTGATGCCCGTCCGAGCCCGGAGGTTTGCCGAGCACGCCCATGCCACGCTCATCGGCCGAACGTCAGGCCGCGGCAGGCCCGGCCTTCGCGCCGCCGATGCACCCGCCACCACCGCAGCCGTGCATGTAGATGCTGCCCTTGAACCACTTCATCCAGTCCACGAAGAAGAACTGGCCCCCGATGAGGAACGTCTGCTCGCCCGAGCGGACGTCGAAGCCGTAGACCCAGTCCCCATGCTGGAAGTACGCCGAGCTGCCGTCGTGGGTCCAGGTGACGTCCTTGATCGTGCCGCCGCCCTCGGGCTCCCAGGACCAGACCTCCGCGCCGGTGGCCTTGTCGTAGGCCACCACCTGGCCCCAGCCGATGGCGAGGACGCGGTCACCCACAACGCCCAACCGACAGAGGATGATGTCGTCGAACTCAGACTGCCACTTCACCTGCTGGTCGGCGACCGAGACGCAGGCCACGGTGTTCCCCTGCCCCTGGGGCACCAGGTAGAGGTTGTCGCCATCCGTGGCCGCCCACTTCCCACTGGAGTTCCCCTGGAACAGCACCTCACCAGTGTCGCGCTTCAGGATGTAGCAGCCCCCGGTGCTGGTAACGATCAGCTTGTCGCCGGCGATCGTGAACAGGTCGCCGGCATCTGTTCGCGGCCCCGGGCCCCACAGGGCCTTCCCCGTCTCCGGGTCCACCCGCGCAAGGCCCTGGCTCGGCGTGACGTACACGTCGTCGTCCACGACGCGCAGTTGAGTCGGATTGTCGATCCCCGACTCCCACAGGACCTTCCCGCTATCGAGGTCCAGCCCCCCAAGCTCCTCGCCAATCGGTACCAGAAGGACGCTCTTCCAGAACGCGAGCGGCGAGCTCAGGTTGAACCCCGCCTTCTGTTGCCATACTACCTTGCCCGTCTCCGGCTGTAGGCAGTAGACGATCCCGCTGACGCAAGTGTAGAGCTTGTCCTTGGCCGACAGGAATGCGCCGCCGATGCCCTGCGACGCGATGCCCTTCTCCGCGAACCATGTCCCCTGCTGGAAGAACGCATCCTTGCTCCAGCCGGTGTTCATCATGCCCTCGAGCGGCAGCTCCCACAGCGGTTTGCCGTCGATGACGGATACGCCGGCGACGCACCGGAACAACTGCACCACCATCACGTCGCCGACCAGGTTCATGGCGGAGATATCGCCCGAGAGGGGGACAGTCCAGATAGTGTGCCCGTCGTTGAGGTCCACGAGGTCGAGCGCGTTCTTCGTGTTGGGGGCAGGCGGCTTCTTCAGATCGCGGACGGCGGCGATCCAGCCCCGCTCCATCAACGCCGGCAGCGCGAGAACCGTCCGCGCTTCACCGCCTCCCCATTCCCAGACGAACTTCGACTGCTCGACGTCCGCCTGCTTGACCTGCGCCACGCCCGCGCCACCGAGGCCCTGGGCTTGGGCGGGCGCAAGAAGGAGAGGGAGGCATGACCAGGCGACTACGTGCGCCGATGTGCGGATTGCCGATCCCAAGGCGATCACCCCATCCAGGGAGCTCCGCGCCGAGAGCCCACACCAGCGGGAGTGCCGGGACGCGACCTCTCGCTGTGGGTGGCGCGCTCTACCCTTCTACGTCCCCTGCAGTTCTCCTGCCGTCGGTCCGCGAGGAGGGCATGCTCCCTCTACCCCTCGTCATCCAGGAAGCTGAGGGCGTCCTCGGCAGCGCGGAGCACCTTCTCGTCCGGGTCAGTCGCCAGAACGCGTCGCAGCGCGGGCGCAATCCGCTCTTCGCAGTCCCCACAGCTAAGGATGGTGCCGAGCCCTCGAACTGCTGCCAGACGCACGCCTCCGGGGAGGTCGGTCAGGGCCTGCAGAAGCAGGTTGGCGGCCCCATCCGGGTGATCGAAGAGTTCGCCGATACGCTCTGCGGCCTGCTGGCGAACGGATGGGCTGGTGTCTGCGAGACACTCCGACAGCACGCGGAAGCCATCCTCCTCCGCCCCAACCTTGACGAGCGTGGCGCCGATGCGCGCGCGTCTCTCAGGAGGAACGTGCTCCGTGGCCGCCAGCAGCGCCGGCGCGGCCCCGGTTGCACCGGAACCGATCTGGCCGAGTGCGCGCGCCGCTTCATCCCCCGCAAGAGCATCGGGTGATCCCAGCACCTTCAGCCGGAGTGCCGGCGAGTCGTGGGCTCGCGCGCACTCCACGAGCGCCGGCACTGCTGCGGCTCCGAGCCGGGTGAAGGCACGCCCCACCGAGTAGTACTCCTCGTCCTCGGCCGTCCTCACCAGGATCTCGACGAGAGCAGGGATCACGTCACGCTCGGGGTTGGGCAGCCCCGCCAGCGCGCACGCCGCGGCGTACGCCCAGTCCGGCCGAGCCAGTCGGCGGAACAGCTCCTGGCGAACCTCGGCGTCGTCCGTGCCGATCGCACCAAGTGCTCCTATAGCGGAGGACTGGACCGAGAGGGATCGGTCGTCCATCAGCAGCTTGAGGTCGGGTACTGCATCCTGCGCCGCTGGCCCGATCCGCCCGAGGTTGTACGCCGCCAGGCCACGGACCTCGGGGTCGCGATGCCGCAGGAGGGACCGAATGGCGGGCACGACAGCGCCCGCTCTCTCGCCTTGCTGCCCAGCGGCAGATACGGCGGCGTTGAGGAGTCGCCAGTCATCGGTGGTCCGGATGACCATGGCGACCTCGTCAAGCGCCGAGTCGCTCACGTCGGCGCAGCGTCCAAGGGCGAAGATGGCCTCGGCTCGAAGGCCCGTGTCCGGATGTCTCAGGCCTGCCATGAGCAGTGAGGGGCGAGCTAGACAAGCGGAGTTCATGTTCCACATGAGGTCGATTGCGGCACATAGCCGAACCGTTGGGTCCGGATCGTCCTGGAGGGGTTCCAGCAGTCGGGCCGCGCGCTCGGTTCGGCGTGAGAGACGCCATGCGGCCCGAACCGCTACGGCCCTCACCTCGGCGCACTCGTCGTGAAGCGCGCTGACTAAGCTTGGCAGCATATCCCTCTGCAACGCGTAGGGCAGAACAGCAAGGGCCCGGATCGCGCTGACCCGAAGCCGCGCCTCCGGCGAGTCCAGCATCTCACGGAGCGCGGGGACGATCTCAGCCGCGAACGCATCGCGGGGGTCGCTGGACCTGGCGCCCCGAGGGCCTCCGCTCAGGCAGGCGTCGCGCCGGAGCGTTGAGGTCCAGGCCTCGGCCGCTGCCCGGGCTGCCGCGCACCTGGCATCCGCCGACCCTGATCCCAACCGGCGACGTACCGCCCTGCCTGCGTCCGTACCGATCTCACCGAGTGCCACGCACGCTGCAGATCGAGCGCGACCAACAGGGCCGAGCGCGAGGTCCATGAGGTTGGGCAGCACACACACGCCGGCATTGTGGTACTGCGGGATAGCGTCCACGACCGCGTTTCGCACGTAGGGGGACGGGTCGTCGAGCGCCGCGAGCAGTGCTTCCGTCGTATAGTGGGCGCCATCCCCCAGGTCGGCCATGGCGCGTCGTGCGCGGAGCTGCGCTCGGCGCTCAAGGTCCTGCGTGCGAACACAGGAGTTCACGCGCGCAGCAGCCAACCCGCCGAGCGCCTTCGCCACCGACATGCGGACAAGCTCAGGCTGCTTGTCGTCGGTGAGGGCGCCCGCAAGTGCGCGGGCAGCGGGCGCCAGGCCCTCTCCCATGCGCGCAAGCGTCTCAGCCGCAGATACGCGGACGGCAAGTGACCCGTCGTGTAGGAGGTTGGCGGGCGGGGGGCCGCCGACCATCCCGTTGAAGCTGTACCTGTGGGTGTCTCCCATCGTGCGGAGAGCAGCGCATCGGACTTCCGCGTCGGAGCTTGTGAGCGCTTCGCTGAGTAGCTCGCTCTGGTACCCGACCCTTGTCTCCGGGCTCGCCACGATCTCCGCCGAGGCCAGCCGGACCTCGGGGACCTGACACCGCAGACCGGCGGCAAGCACGGGGACGGCGTCTGCGACGTACCCGAGCCTCGCGGCGGCCTGCGCGGCGCCGACGCGGACGAGGGGCTCTGTGTCGCCGAGATGAGCCCGCACAGCGAGGATGGCGCAGCCGTTGTCACGCCCAACTCGCCCCAGAGCGTCCATCACGGCTGCGCGAAGAGGGGCGTCGCCGTCCCCGGCCAGCCTGACGAGTACCGCAATGACCTCTGCCCTGCCAAGCACTCCTCCCAGCGCAACGGCCGCCTCCTCGCGCACGCCCGCCGAATGGTCGTCGACAAGCCCGATCAGAGCGGCTGCGTCCGCCTCCGAGTCGGAGCGGGCGTCGCGGAACCCCGAAGCGGCGGCAAGCCGGACTTCGCGCGTCGGGTCGCGGCGCATCGCCGTGAGCAGGGCGTCTCTCACCGGGGGAGGCGCCTGGCAGTCCCGACCGAGCATGCGCGCCGCCTCTGCCTGTATGTCGGCATCGGGATCCTCCAACAGCGTCACCATCAGCGCTGCGTCTGCTGCCGTGTCTCGCGAAGCGTGGCCGAGGGCGCGCACCACTGCCAGGCGCACACCTGGAGCGGGGTCGTTACGTCGCGCCATCAGCGCCTCGAGCTGAGCCGGTGCCAGCATGGGCCAGGCGGATGCGATCGCCTCGACGCCTGCCGCCCGGACGCGGTCATCGGGGTCGTTCAGCAGGCGAGTGTAGTCGCCCACCCCGACCGGGGCGCCATAGGGGCTACACCACACGAGGGCTTCGGCGGCTGCCAATCGCACCTCGTCATCTGGGTCGCTCAACGCGTACGCAATAGCGCGCGCCCCGGCACCCATCAGTTCTCGTAGCGAGGCGAGGTCGCGCACGGCCTGCAATCGCCGTCGCGCGTCCTGGTCGTACATCGCGATGTCTGAGAGACGAGGTACGTCCCATGAATTCACTCGCGTCGCCGCCGTGACCGGGATGGCAGGAGCTATGGGAGACATCTGCGAGCGTCCGGGCGGACCCGCGAAGGAGTCCGGGACTGCTACGAGCGATCCCCCATAGAGCGCCGCACAGAGCAAGCACAGTCGAAGTGGCATTACGCCAGCCCCCCGATGTATGACCCATGGGCGGAACACGCGATCTCCATGGCGAATAGGACCGCCCGAGACACTTGCGCTGTTCCATGCTGAGGAGGACTGCTGTGGGCCCCGTCGTCCGAACGGTCTCGATGCTATCGCTGCTGGTAGGTGCTGTCGCTGCTGCGCCGGCCACGGATGACGCCGTGCCGCTGGAAGGCGTCTGGCGGTTCCGCCTGGACGCTAGCAATGTCGGCCTGGCGCAGAGATGGTGGGCCTCGGACCTGCCGGATACGATCGAGCTGCCGGGCTCCGTGGAGCAGCGCGGCTATGGTGAGCGTACCATCGGCGCGACGGTGGGCAAGCTCACCCGCGTGCGGAGCTACGTCGGCCCGGCATGGTTCCAGCGAGACATCGCCATTCCGGAGGGTTGGGCCGGGAGGCGCGTGGTCCTGTTCCTCGAGCGGTGCCACTGGGAGACCCAGGTCTACATCGACTCCGCGCTCGTCGGCACGCAGAACAGCCTGTGCGTGCCGCACGTCTACGATGTGACGCGACAAGCGTTCCATGGCCGTCACCGCCTCACCGTTCGCGTTGACAACACGATCAAGATCAACATCGGCAACTGGGGCCACTCGATCACCGATGAGACGCAGACGAACTGGAACGGGATTGTCGGGCGGATCGAGCTACGGGCGACGAGCCCCGTGTTCGTCGAGAGCGCGCAGGCTTACCCCGACCCGGCCGCACGCTCGGTGACACTCCGCGCGCGCATCGGCAATGCGACCGGCCGCGCGGTGAGAGCCCGCCTGACCGCGACGCCGCACCTGCGTGGGACCGATGAGGACTGCCCCTGCGGCGCGACTGAGGTGGAGGTTCCGACGGAGGGGGCAGAGGCGAAGCTAGTGCTCCCGCTCGGCGACGATGCGGCGCTCTGGGACGAGTCCTCCCCGCACCTCTATGACGTGCAGCTCGACCTCCTCGCTGACGGTGAACCGGCGGACTCGACCTCGATCACCTTCGGGCTGCGCGGCTTCACCAAGACCGATCGCCGCTTCCTCCTCAACGGTCGGCCGATCTTCCTGCGAGGCACACTCGAGTGCGCGATCTTCCCTCTCACCGGGTACCCTCCGACCGATGTGGACGCATGGGGGCGCATCATCGGGATCGCGCAATCCTACGGGCTGAACCACATCCGATTCCACTCGTGGTGCCCACCGGAGGCGGCGTTCGCCGCGGCGGATGAGATGGGGATGACGTTCCAGGTCGAGGCCCCCTTCTGGTCCGGCGCCTTCGGCGATCCGGCCGTCACCGGGTTCATCGACGCCGAGACCGAGCGGATCGTGGACACCTACGGCAACCACCCCTCGTTCTGCCTCATGTCAATGGGGAACGAGCTTCTCCTCGGGGGCGGCGACGCGACCTACCTGAACGGGCTGGTGAACCGTCTGCGACAGCGCGACCCGCGCCACCTCTACACCTGCTCGACCTGCCCGCACGATCTTGCGCGGGTGGACGACTACTTCGCCTCGGCTTATGGGCCGGGTCCGGGCCCCCTTCGGGGGCAGGGCATCCTCAACAGCGAGACGCCCGGCACGGACGGTGACTACTCCGCCACCATCGGCCCGTGCGATCGCCCGATCATCGCCCATGAGCTGGGCCAGTGGGCGATGTACCCGAACCTCGATGAGGTGCGCAAGTGCACCGGTGTGCTTCAGGCGCGCAACTTCGACGGCTACCGGCAATCGCTCACCGAGCACGGGATGCTCGACCAGGCGGAGGCGTTCCGCCAGGCCTCGGGCGCGTTCATGCTGCTGCTCTACAAGGAGGAGATCGAGCGGTGCCTGCGGACGCCGGAGCTCGCGGGCTTCCAGTTGCTGGATGTGCACGACTTCCCTGGGCAGGGCACAGCGCTTGTCGGGATGCTGGATCCCTTCTGGGACTCGAAGGGGCTGATCGACCCTGAGGAGTTCCGAAGCTACTGCTCGGTGGCGGTACCCCTGCTGCGTACGCCACGGCGCGTGCTGACGACAGCTGACCGGCTACAGGCGCGCATCGAGCTGGCGAACTACGGCCCGGCCCCTCACCCGGCCTTCGGCCGACCTCTCCCGGAGGGAGAGGCGGACCGCCCCCTCTCCCTGTGGGAGAGGGTCGGGGTGAGGGAGCCGGCGGCACGCGTGCGCTGGACGTTCGAGACCGAGCACGGTGACATGGTCGATGAGGGCGTGTTCGAGGTGGCCGCGCCCACGGGCGGCGTGACTGCGGTTGGCGGCATCGACATGCCCCTCGCCGATCTCGAGGCGCCCGCCGTGTACACGCTGCGTGCGAAGCTCGAGGGCGGAGAGGAGGCGAACGAGTGGCGTCTCTGGCTCTACCCCGCCGAGTTGCCGACGGAGCCGGACGGGCCGTACGTCACCGACTCCTGGGACGCGGACACCGTGCGGCGGCTGGCGGCCGGAGAGTCGGTCGTACTGCTCGCGAACTACGAGCGGCTGGACCGCACTGTTCCCGGGAGCTTCACACCCGTGTTCTGGTGCACGCGGCTGTTCCCCGGCCAGCCTGGCACGATGGGAATCCTCTGCGACCCCAAGCACCCCGCCTTCGCCGAGTTCCCGACGGCGACACACAGCGACTGGCAGTGGTTCGATGTCCTCACGCGTTCGGCTGCGCTGATCTTGGATGACACCCCGCCGGGCTACCGGCCGCTGATCCAGGCGATCGACAACTTCGACCGCAACCACAAGCTGGCCTATGCCTTCGAGGCGCGCGTCGGGCGGGGGAAGCTGCTCGTCACGACCATTGGCCTGACGCAGGACCTGGACACCCGCCCGGCGGCGCGGCAGCTTCGGCACAGCCTGTTGTCGTACGCGGCGTCGCCCCGGTTCGAGCCTCAGCAAGAGCTGACGGCGAGCCTCCTCGACTCGCTGCTCTCCGTGTCGCCGCTCTACTCGATGGAGCGCGCGCCTGAGGACATGGCGCAGGCCGTGCTCCACGTCGTGGCGGGCGCGAACGTCGGGATGCGCGAGTCGCCCCGGTGGCAGCCGGAGCACGACAAGGTCATCGCCCGCAAGGAGGGCTTCGGCTATCGCGTAGAGGGCGGCTCGTGGCTCGATGAGACAGACAGCGCCTGGCACGATCCTCACCTCGGCGTCATCGTGACCTGCCCGAAGGGCTTCGAGGGCACGCTCTACGCTCACTTCAGCGACTGGAACAGCCTCGGTCGCGCGGCGGAGATCACCTTCGAGAGCAGGAAGCTCGGCACGCTGGGCGATCACACCGGCGACGGCTTCTGGCTGGCCGTGCCCGTGACACCGGAGCAGTCCGCGGATGGCGAACTGGCACTACGCGCGGACGTGGTCCGCTCGCATAATGCGATGGTGACGGAGTTGCTCGTCGTGCCATCCCGGTAGGCCCATCGTCCCGGCGCGTCTGTGGAACGGTCGAGCCGCCCGTGCGGCGCCTCGCGGGAACCAATAGCGGAGGAGATGATCGCATGTTGTCCGCTCCAACCGACGTCGCCCGTACGTCCCCTGGCCGCCGAGACGGGCTCGGAGTCGCGCTAACGGTGCTTGGGCTGGCCACGGCCGCCCTTGCCTCCCTGGCGATCACCGGCTGCAAGAAGGCGCCCCCAGACTTCGCCGAACTGTCGAAGACCCTCGGGGCTGGGGATGCGCAGAAGGCGCTGAGCGAGATAGCTGCACGCACAGGGCAGGAGTACGGACTGCCGAGTGAGTTCAACGTCCTGGACATGGGCCGCTCGCCGGCCACCGTCGTGTGCCCGATCGAGACACGCAGACTGACGAACGCGCCGAGCCCCATCCCCGGCGTGCCCGTGTACGAGATAACAGGGCGGGTCTACCTCGTACTCCAGTACAAGTGGACGGGCCGCGCGTGGAAGCGGATCAGTGCTGAGCTGAAAGACCAGCCTCCTGGACCTCTCCCACTCGGCCCTGGGGGAGCCCCGCCCCGGTCTCCGGCGAAGGGCGGCTAGCCGAGCGGGCAGCATCGGGCGCCGACGCTGACGCGGGCCCGGCACCACCGCGCTGCCCTCCGAGCAGACGCTCCCCATGCCGCCGGTCCACGCTGAGCGGGCAGACCAGGTCTGGCACCATGCACGCACTCGGCGCCGGGCACATCGGCGGACAGTACCAGGCCTCTCCCCAAGGCTTCCACACAGGTTCCCACTCGGCGCTCGCGGTACACGATCCCTCTCTCGGCGGGCTCGACGTGGTCGCAGCCGCAGCGCTGGCGCGGGAATGAGCAGTCCCGGCTGGATGCCCAAAGCCGCCCTCGATCGGCTCGACAACACCGCCCAGGAGGACGTCGCCTGAGCGACGAACAACGAGTCGTCATGTTGGCCCTCAACTGACGACTGGACAAGACCATCGGAACAGCGCCGCGGCATCCATTGGGTGGTGTCTACAGCGTCGAGTCGGGAATCGTCACCTCCACGCCAGGCTACTGCGGGAATGCGACAGCGACCGCGGCAAGCCGCCCAGAGGACTACGAGCCCCGTGGCGTGGAAGCTTTGCGGGAGAGCGCGCCGATCCTGGGCCTCATTGTCGGCGGCCCGCTGTTCGCCTTGCTCGTCCTGGGGCTGTCTCGTTGGTTCGGCAAGGCCCAGTAGGCCGACGCCACCAGCTCCTGCGGCCAGGTGACTCCCCGGTGCCGGGACCCTCGGGCGAGGGGGCCTGTGCTCAGGTAGGCGCTTCGTCGCGTGGACGCGAATAGCACCAGACCACAGACTCAGGGGGCGACGCGGAATGGCTCGACCTGGAGTGCTCGCATCGGTGATCGCGGTGTTGCTGATCCTGGTGGGTGGCTGCGGCCCGAGCGGCCCGAGCCACCAGGGCGGAACGGTCGATACGGGTCTCGACCTCAGAGTGTGGGTACGTCCGTCAGGGTCGGACGCGACGTGGACCTCGCTCCCCTCGACACCCGGTCCCGTTACGGTGGCGACGGGGCAGGAGCTCAGTCTCCAGGCCATCTATCAGTATGGCTTCGGCGACGCCGACTTGGGGCAACTGGCGACTGACTTCGCTGGCTTGTACTTGACGCGTCTTGACCTGTCAGGCACCGACGTGACGGACGTGGGGCTCGCGCACGTCGCTGGGCTCACGCACCTGATGGCGCTCGAACTGGGCGGCACCGGCGTGACCGACGCGGGGCTCGCGCAGCTTGCTGGGCTCACGAACCTGACGGAGCTCAGGCTGGGCGGCACTGGCGTTACGGACGCAGGGCTGGCGCATCTCGAAGGCCTCACGAACCTGGCCAGCCTGAACCTGTGGGGCATCGCCGTGACGGACGCGGGGCTGGTGCACCTCGAAAGTCTGACGAACCTGAGGTGGCTCTCCCTGGGCTGGTGCACCGGCGTGGGGGACGCGGGGCTGGCGCACCTTGAGGGGCTCACGAACCTGGCGAATCTCGAGCTGGAGAGCACCGGCGTGACGGACGCGGGACTTGGGCACATCGCAGGACTCACGCGCCTGACAACTCTCGACCTGAGCTGGTGCACTGGCGTGCATGACGCGGGGCTGGTGCACCTCGAGGGACTCGCGAGTCTGGCCCAACTCGACCTCCACGAGACCCGCGTGACGGGCGCGGGGGCGGCTGCACTGCAGGGGAAGCTGCCGCATTGCGTTGTCTCGTACGGCCCCTTGGACGGGTGACTCCCCTGGGGGCCAGAAGCCTGCTGTGTCCCGGCGAGCCGCCTTCCGGGCCGCGGGCGTGGGTCGCCCCCCGATCACCTGGACCCCGGGTTCCGCGCTGATGGCCAGTGGGGGAGGGCGCGGCCCAGGCGCGCCGAAGTACCTGCCGACTGCCGGCCGTTTGCGTGGACATACCGGGGGAGTGACCTGTGCGCTGGTGCGTGGTTATCGTGGTGTGTTGCCTCCTGCCTCTCAGCCTTGGGGGCTGTCTGCTCCTGTGGGAGATGAGCCACCCGGGTGAGCCCGACCCCGTGGTGCCACAGCACAACCCCCCATGCACGCTCACTGACCCGAGCTTCCACCTCACGCTCGTCGGAGCGAACCAATACGTGGGGTACGGAGAGGACGACGACATCGACGTCGCTCCTGGGGAGTCCGTGCGGGTGTGGCTGGTCGCCATCGCTGAGCCCACGTGCCGTCTCGAGGGAGAGGACCTGCCAGACCTGGGGTACACCTGGACAGCGACTGCGGGCACGGTGGTCGGTGACGGACCGGATGTGACCTGGACAGCGCCCCAGGGGCCCGTGGTTGCCGACCTGACCTGCACATTCACATACGAGGGGGCCGAGCGCTCTCTGAGCGCCGAGCTGTCCGTCCTGGCGCCCTAGCGGCTGTGTGAGCGCCTTCGTCCCCAGTACGGCGGACGCCGGCGTGGCCGCTCCAAAGGGGAAACTGCCGGGCTGCGGACGCCGGCACTAGGCGGCCGAGCCGATATGGCTGGAAGGGAGTCGTCGGTGACGCACCGGTCGAGCACTTGGGCAGCCGTGGGCACCCTCGCAGCAGTGAGCTACGCACATGCGAACGGCATGGCGGTGGTGGGTGCCAGCTTCGGTATACTGGTCATCTTCCTGCCCTGCCTGTTCGTCATACTCCTGGGAGCCACATTCCTCTGGACGCGCATCTACGGCAAGGTCGTGGGACTGACCGCAGGACGAGCCCGGGCCGTTGCCCTCACGGAGAACCTCGCGTGCCTCGTCCTGGCAGGTCTCGGCACCGTGCCCCTCTCGTGCAACCTCGGTTGGCACGTCGGGTATGAGAAGGACTTCCTGAGCCATCTTGGCGGGGAGCCCCATGACACGCTGTACTCGAGCACCCAAGACCCGATGTCAGCGATGGCTCTTTGGGCCGGTGCTTTGGTTCTCGCTAGGTTCGTTGCCGCGGCGACGGCGGGCTGGCCTTTCCTGCGGCAGTCGCGGTTCCTCTTGGCCGCAGCGGCGTCTGCGCTGCTCGTCCAGGCGGTGATCACAGTAGCTCTGGTCGCGGTATGCGAGCTGGTCTCACGAGGCTAGCACCGCCCAGAGCAGGCAGCACCGGCGTGACGGACGCGGGGGTAGCCGCTCTGGAGAGGAAGCTGCCGAACTGCCACATCACGCGGTAGGGGACCGAAGCCGGCCGTGCCCAGGCCGGTCACCCACTGGGCCACTGTCGGCATGAGTCACCCGCCGAACAACCTTGCCCGCCAGCTCCGGCGAGGCGCGCTATCGGTTGGCGGCAATGCCCGCGGAGGGACTTCCTCGAACCGCACTTCCGCCGTGGCCAGAGCAATGCCCTCCGTGTGGTAACGCGAGCACATTCGTGGTGAAACCCGTGTCCGAGTGATGCGTCGAGCATCACAATGCTGAACGAGACCGGAAGGGAGAGGGCCGCGATGCAAGACCTCGACGCAATGCTCAGAGGATGGCTGGAGCAGATCGAGGAGAACGATGCGCTGCTCGCGACGTTGGCTCCCATCGGTAGCCGCGGCTGTCTCCGGCATCGGGGACCGGACGACGAGGATGAGTCGTTCGCCCGCGTAGATCGCTCGGCATCGGTTGTCGATCTGTTCGACCAGGCGCAGGACACACCGCTGGTCAGCGCCGCGTGACCTCCCTTCGGACGCCGTGCCGTTGCCACGGCGGCGGCGCCCTCGCCGGCATGCAAACCCCTATCCGCCTCGGCGCTGTGCCCTCGCCTTCTCCGCCAGCGAGCGGATGAGGCCGAGGTCGAGGGTGCTGACCTGGCCCCAGCCATCGATGCCCTTCGCCACATTCGGGCGGAATCGCTCGTAGAGTGGGTAGGCGTCATCCTCCAGGGCCTCGGACGTGAGAGCGGCCGCGAGCTCCTCCATCGCCGCGCGGACACGTGGAAGGGCGTCCTTGAACTTGCCTTCGAGGTACCGGCGGACGCCGGCGGGGTCGATGGGCTTGTCCTTGATGACGGCGCGGACCCCTTCCTGCGTGTTCTTCGCGGGGACCGGCCGACCGCAGACCTGGAGCCAGAAGTCCTCTCCGAGGCCCACCTTCTTCGGCGTCTCGCCGGCGCGGCCTTTGGGTGGGCCGAAGACGCCAATCATCCGGCCTTTGGCCTGTGCGTTGAGGCCGGAGACGGCCTTGCCCAGGGTCAGCGCTGTGTCGGCCTCGTACCCCTGGTGCTCGGCCACGATCGCCGCCCATAGCGTGAGCACGGGCGCGCGGTTGATCTCTACGGTATCGTCGCTCATGGTTCTCACATCCCTCTCGGTGGGACCGACCTGAGGCCCACCAACAAGCCCCCGCGCCGACCGGAGCGCCTGGCGCAGGGATTCCTCGAAGGCCGCGTCGACACCCTCCGGCCGAGTCAGCCGGTGATTCCATCGCACCCGTTGCCGCTCGCCATCGCGCCATGCGGAGGCCCGCACGGACATGTCGATGTAGCTTCCCATGATGTAGACGTACATGCGGGCCCTCTCCAGATAGTGAGCACCGGGCCAGCTCTCGCCCCATTCGAGCGTCCACCCCTCGGCCGGTACAGCCCGCTGCAGCACCTCGGCGAACCGCGCCGTGGTCGGGCGGATGCGCTCCGCGGCACGGCTGACGGTCCACTCCGGGCCGTACTCCACCGGGGGCTCGGCCTCGAAGTAGGGCGCGAACTCCTGGGGCCCGGGGTCCGGGCAAACGCCACGGCTCGGGCCCCGCGGGGGCCAGACCATCCAGCGGCGCCCGTCGAACCGGAAGCCCAGCTCCCACAGGAGCCCGGCCGCGTCGCTCACGTCAACCGGCGCGCCGTTCCAGTGGCGGAACTCCAGCCTCACATCTCGCCCCCCGCTATCGTGTTTGAGGACGGTGAGGCACTCGGCGAGCTGTGCACGTGCCAGCCGCGTGAGGAGGTGCCCGTTGCAGAGGAGGACCTGTCCGGCCTGTATGGCCATGCGGACCGTGACATTGCCGCTCCGCTGTCCTGGCCGGAACGGCTGCCGTCTCGCGTCGAGAACGGCGAGTGACGAGGCATAGAGGTTGGCCGGATCGTGGTTCGTGATCGCGAGCACGGGCTCGCCCTCGGTGAACCCAGACGCCACGCTGTCGCCTCGGCGCGCGCGGCACTCGCGCAGCAGCTCCACCGCCTCGGGCAGGGCGTACTGCTCGCCATGATGGCTGGCGATGAAGTAGCCCCGCTGGATCTGTCCGAGCAGCTCCAACCGCTTCAGCTCAGGCAGCAGCGACGACCACTTCGGTGCGCAGTCCTCCGTGTCCAGGATCTCCCGGGTCAGGATGCCCCAGCGGAGCAGCAACTGCTCGACCCAGTGTCGGGAGACCTCTCGCTCAGGATGCGGCTCGGGCGGAGGCACGAGGCGCTCCGTTGCCGACCACCTGCCGAGGCGTGGGTCCATCCGACGCCGTCGCATGTGGTCGAGAGGCCGACTCGCCGGCACGCGCCCGCGCAGGATCTTCGCAGGCGTGCTGTCAAGGTCATAGCACGCGGACAGTGTGGTCGTGAAGCCCGCGTGCCGAATGCACTCGTAGGTGTCGCAGGTCAGCTCCCCGCACCAAGCAAGGTGCCACATCGCGCGCGCCACGGGCCCTTCGGGCAGGCCGGTATCCTCCACGACCTGGTCGAAGAAGGCGCTCCGCTGCTCACGGAAGTAGCCGCGCACCTTCCGGGTCTCGTCGGGGATGTCCACATCGGCCTCTTGGAGCGCATCGAGCCCGGCCGGCCGACCGGCGGCGATCCAGCCCGCATCCCGGCCTAGGCAGAACGTGATGGCGCCTCGACGCAGCCTCGCGCCGACGCGCCGCCAGCTCACCTCGCCGGACGCGATCATCGCGTCGAGCATCTCCGGTCGGTAGTCCGCGACCCGGCCCGGCAGGATCTCCGATTCCCACGCGGCCTGAACGGCCTCGATGCCCTGTAGCTGTCGGACCACTTCGCGCAGTCCGTCAGGCCCGTACAGACGCGTGTCCGGGTGGCGGTGCTGCCACCGCGTCAGGAAGTCCACGACCTCGAACGGCTCGCAGGCCTCCATCTCGAACTGGAGGCTTCTCAGCGTGAGGCGATGGATCTCCTCGAGGTTCGCGCGGTCAACCCATTGAGGTATCGGCTTGGCGTTCGTGTAGGCGCCGCGAGCCGCCTTGCCCTCCTCCACGAGCGCGTCCAGCAGACTCTCGACGACATCGATGGCCCAGCCCGTGGCATTCATCACGTCGTACTGTGTCACCGGCCCGCGAACGCGCAGGAACCGCTCCACGATGGCGCGCCTGGCCTGCTCCTGAGGGACCGGCTTCCGCCACCGCGCGGGGATGTGCGCGGCTGCGGGGGCCATGTCGAACCCGGCGATCTCGCCGTCCTCGATCCGTGGGACGAGCACTGAGAGCCGTGACCGCTGAGCGCGACGGCGGAATGCATCCAGGAACAGCCGCCACTGGTCAGACGGCACGAGCCGCATCGGCTCGTCCTCACAGTCAGGGACGCGGAAGGCTACGACGCGGCCCATGCGCACCAGCTCGTCGAGCATCGCCACCGTGTGCCCCAATGTCACCTCCCGAATGGCGTCCATCCGTGCCGGTAGGCCCCCGAGATCGCGGACCGCGTCGGCCAGTTCATCGCTATTCCGGGCGCGCCGGTCGTCCGACCTATGGCCCAGGCGCTCCTCCAGCCGAGCGATCGCCCGATCGTCGAGCAGGTCCGCCATCTGCTCGATCGAGAGCACCTCCTGCAGCACTCGGCGGTGTAGGCGCAGCAGCTGGGCGCGCCGGTCGCGAGTCATGCGCTCATCGCCGCGCTGGAGGTCGCCGACGAGAACGCCCTGTGCGAAGGGTGACGGGCACTCCACGGACCGGAACTCGACGGCGACTGCGCCCTGCGCGATGGCCTCAAGCATCCCGGTGAGGGTGGGGACATCCAACGCGTCCTCGAGGTACTCCCGGGTCGCCTCTGCGGTCACCAGATAGTCTGGGTGGGCCCCGGCAACGCGCCACAGCTCTTGCGCCTGGTAGTTCCGGAGCCACAGCGGCACTCGCCGCCCCAGCCAGACGCGCAAGACCTGCAGACCGCACACAGCCGCATCGCGGAAAGCGGACGCCATGCCGGCGGAGTCGCGGACCGTGGACCTGGCGATCACGTCCACCGCCCTCGGGCTCAGCCCGATCAGCATGTCGCGCGGATCGACAGGCGCCACCGGTGGGGCGGGGGAGCCATCGTGGCGGGTCAGGGCCAGCAGGTCATTGGTGGCCGTGACGGACCACCGCTCGTGGCGGCGCTCGGCAGCGACCGCCGCGGCGACGATGCCCCACGTGCGATTGAGCCGCTCTCCCAGCGGGCAGTGGAGGATCAGGTTGTCGCGTCCCAGCTCATCGCGCCAGTGCTCGACGAGCAGCCGCTCATGAGTCGGGACGACCGAGGCCCGATCCTGCTCGCGGACATACCCCTCAGCGGCCCGGGCCGCGTCCGGGCACAGTCGGTACTCGGCCCGTAGCCAGCCGATGAGGCCCGGGTCGCCGAGGCGTGCAGCGATCTCCTGACGCAATCGGCCCACGCGGCGGCCCACCTCCGCACCCCGCGGCGCCACAGGCCCGTGCCACCAGGGGACCGTAGGCGTGGCCCCGGCGGCCTGGCTCACGAGGAGCCGGTCACGGTTCACACCGGCCACGCGCCAGGCTGTGCTCCCGAGGACGAACACATCGCCAATCCGCAAGCTCTCGTCCACGAACTCCGACTGCACCTTGCCCACTCGCTTACCCGAGCCTTCGATGGTGACCTCATACTCCCCGGTCTCCGGAATCGTCCCCACGCACATCGCCGTGATCTGTGCGGCGCCGCGGGCAGGGCTGAGTCGGCCCGTAGCCCGGTCCCAGTGCACCAGCGCTCGCGGCAGGCGCGGCGACTGGAACGGGAACTCGCCTGAGAGGGCGGCGAGAATGGCTTCGAACTGGCTCTCGGGTAGCTCCCGGTAGGGGTGACTCCGGCGGCAGAGGCGCAGTACGCGCTCGACGTTCTGCTCGCCGGCAGTGACTATCCCCGCTATCTGCTGAGCCAGAACGTCCAGGCAGCCTTTGGGGATGCGGACGGCATCGATTCCCCCCTCCAGCATCCCCCGGCACACGGCCGCAGCCTCTATCAGCTCGTCGCGGTCGAAGACGAGGATCCGCCCCTTGCTGGTGGCATCGAGCAGGTGGCCCGCTCGACCGACGCGCTGGAGCCCCGCGGCGACTGACGTCGGCGACTCGAGCTGGTAGACCAGGTCTGCCGAGCCGATGTCGATGCCGAGTTCCAGCGAGGATGTGGCGACCAGCGCCCGGAGCCGGCCGGACTTCAGCGCATCCTCCGCCTCGAACCTCGTCTCCCTCGACATGGAGCCATGGTGGACGCCGATGGGCAAGTCCGCGGGCGCGATCTCGCCCAGGCGCAGCGACGTCCGCTCCGCCTTGTAGCGGCTGTTGGTGAAGATGAGCGTTGTCCGGTGGGCCTCGATTTCGCTGAGGAGGCGTGAGTACGCGCTCGACCATAGGGCCTCGCGGCTGCTCTCCAGGAAGTCCGGCAGCGGAGCGACCACTCCGATGTCGAGCTGCTTCCGCATCCCAGCGTCCAGCACCGTGCACGGTCGCTGACGTCCGGCATCGTCGTAGCCGACAAGGAATGCGGCGATCTCCTCCAGGGGGCGTAACGTCGCGGAACACCCAATCCTCTGTAGTGGCCCCCCCAGCCGTTCCTGCAGTCGCTCCAGACTCAGCGCGAGGTGCACCCCGCGCTTGTTGTCGCACAGCGCATGTACCTCGTCCACGATGACGGTGCGCACTCCAGCCAGGGCAGCAGTCATGCTCGCACTCCCCAGCATGAGGTAGAGCGATTCCGGTGTGGTGATCAGGATGTGTGGTGGGCGACGAGCGATGCGGACCCGTTCGGACTGCGGCGTGTCCCCCGACCGCACCGCCACACGGATGTCAGGCATGTCCTCGCCCCAGAGGACACGGATCCCGGAGAGCGGCGTGAGCAGGTTGCGTTGGATGTCATTGCCCAGGGCCTTGAGCGGAGTGACATACAGCACCTGCACGCCGTCAGGCAGCTCGCCATCCGCGATGCCCTGCCGGAGAAGCCCATCTATGGCGCACAGGAACGCCGCGAGCGTCTTGCCCGATCCCGTCGGCGCGAGCAACAGAGCGCTCTCGCCACGCCGGATGACCGGCCAGGCCAGCTCCTGCGCACGAGAGGGCTGGCCCAGTATCTCGCGGAACCAGCGGCATACGGGCGGAAGGAACTCGTCGAGGACGCTGCGGCGCCCCTTGGCGCGTGTGCTGCGTGGGCTACCGGTCCCGTCGGAATCTGCCATCGGATCCTCCTGGACAGCGGGTCCAGCCGGAGGAGCGCATCCGGTCCACGGTCCAGGTTCGCCCGGCGCCGCCGATAGGCCTCGTGATGGCAAACAAAAACACAAACGAGGGTAGCAGAACGCTCGCGACCCAATCGGCGGCACCGCTGGCGGCGCAGCGACTGTACCACGCGCTCCTGGAGGCCCGAGGCCCGCTCAGTGCTCCAGCGTTGGCGGAGAGCGCGAACCTGGCTCTCGAGGAGGCGTCGTTGGCCCTAGAGTCTCTCGTTCTGGAACGCCGCGCCGTGGCCGGCCGTCTCGTTGTCGGCAGTGGCGAGCGCCTTTACCGGTGGGCGACACACTGGGCCAGGGGCATCGAGATCCGCACCGCCGCGGCACGTGAGCGCCTCGCCGCCCGGACCGCCGCCGCGGAGGAGTGGACCACTGGGGCGCCCGACCCACTTGGCCGCGCGGCTGCGGAGTTCGTGGACTTCGTCTGCACGGACTACCAGCCGCCCGAAGACAAGCGGATCCTCGTCATCCTGCAGTGCTCGGTGCGCAGGCCCTTCTCCTCCTCGCCATCGCACTCGTCCATGCGACGCGCCATCTCGCTGGCGACGGGGCTGGACCCTCATCACGGCTTTTCGCTCTGCCCCGTGCACGTGGTCGTGTGCGCGAGCCGGATCGGGCCGGTTCCCTACGAGTTCGAGAACGTTCATCCAGCATCGGTCCCGGGGGGCGGTGTGAAGCACTTCCGCCCGGACGAGTACGCCCGAGTTCGCCCGATCCTGGCTGAGCGGCTGGCGCGGTACCTCGCACAGCACCGGGGCGCGTACGACCACATCGCGTCATTCACGGAAGGGCGCTACGCCGAGGTCGTGTCCGATGCGGCCGTTCTGGCCTCGGCGTATGTGGCCATCCTTCCCATGGTGTCGGGAGCTCAGGTCCTCCGCCGCGGCAGATCGCGGCCCCGCAAGTACTGGGAGCACTACTGGATCCAGCTCTATCTCGCGGTAGTCGGGTGGCTCGGCCGCGACGAGCAAACGGCAGCGGCCGAGCGGCTACGCGCCGACGATGTGGAGTATGCCGGGGCCTCTTGCCCAAGCGAGTGCCACTGGTAGCTGTATCCCTCGTGCCGCTACACGGGGGTGTCGGGCACCCGCACATCCCCCTGCTCGGGCAGCTCCACCGTGTGCTGACTGAGCATCGTGCTCCGGCCGTAGAGGACGTAGACCGTGAACTTCCCCTGGTTCGGCGCCTCGAGCACGAACGTCCCATCCGCGCCGACAGGGCTTGCCGAGATGGAGTAGTCCAGCTGCGCCTGGCCCTCGTAGGTGAGCACGGCCCTCAGCCCAATAGCCGTCTGCCCGGCCCGAGCCACGACTCGTCCCACGACTCGATGCGCCGTCGCCCGAGCCAGCAGTATCTCGCAGAGACCGGGCTCGACGGTCACTTCCGGGAGATCCACGCGGACCTGGTCCGTCACATTGGCCGTGACCGAGTAGGCTCCGGGCGGGATGTTGTGCACCTCGAAAGCGCCATCGGCGTCCGTCCTGAGCTCGTACACCGGCAGCATGAGCCCGCCGTAACCCAGCGTGATGCGCGCGTCCGCTATCGGCGTGACGCCGTCCACGTCGGTCACGATACCCACGAATGTGCTGGAGAGCGGAGGGGCGGTCAGGGCGACATCGGCCACATCGGCGCCGTCCGCCAGTGAGACCTCCGCGGGCCCGCTGCGAGGCAGGCGCCCCCAGATCACGTTCAGTATCCAGTCCCCCGGAGCCAGCGGGCCGATCCGGAAGCCGCCGTCCGTTGCGACGGCCGCCCGGGGCTCCTCCTCGTCCACGTAGGTGTTACTGGTGATCTTCCTGCGGGCGATGACGGCCAGATCGCCTGCGGCCGGATCGTCGGGAGGCACGTCCACATGCCCGGCCACGAACGAGCCGCGGTAGAGCGTAGCCGTCACCTCACCGGCAGCGGCGACTCCCTCCTGCTGCAATCGCCACGCCTGGTCGGGGAAAGCGATCTCGACCCGCGTCTCGGCGAGACCCGGCGCCCAGGCGACGACGGACTCTCCTCCCCAGTTCTGGCCGCGGGGGAGGGTAAAGCGGCCGCGAACGTCAGTGAGAACCCGACGGGGAGGCCAAGGCATCCCTCCCTGCGTGAGGCACACGGCCGCGTTGGGTATGGGAGAGCCATCGGTGCCGACCACGACACCGGCGGCCGCCGCAGCATCGCCGTCCCCGGCGCCGGGCGCCTCCATGACGGCCCCGACGCCCGGAGCGGGCGCTCCGCCCGCCCCAGCCAACGAGATCTCGGCGGACGCCGTCCCTCCCGGGACAGCGATGACGTTCGCGGACACCTGGGCTGCTGTGGCCGTCCACGATCCCGCCTCCACCCCGGGAACGGCGAAGCGCCCCTCAGCGTCCGTGACCACAAGTGCAAGCCCATCCGGTATCCGCCCTTGGCGCCACGCCGGTTGGACTGACACCACAGTGCCAACGACCGGTACGCCGTTGGGCCCTTTGACCATCCCCGTGATCTCAGCGAGCTGCTCTGAGGCGATGACGACTTCGCGCTCCTCCCCCGGCCGAAGCGCCACGGCGTCGGTGTAGCCGTAGAACGTCGTCGTATCCGCGCGGCCCGCGACGTCCGATCGGCAGAGGAAGCGGTACTGCCCCGGGGGCAAGGCGGCGATGGCGCACGTATCGTCCGGCCCCAGCGTGGACAGAGCCGACAGCACCGGCCGGTACTGGGAGCCACCTCGGGACCGCTCTTTCACGGGCACGACCCAGCCAGGTCCTGCCAGGGGCTCGCCGCTTGCCTGCACGACGCGGACGCGAACGCCGGCCGTACCCTCCTGCGGTGGCTCCAGTGGGATCTCAATGGGAGATGGCTGCCCATCGGAGCGCACGACCGCTCCCATGAACGAGACAAGGCCTGCACCCGGGCGGTCAACGCGAAGGCCGTACCACCCGGACGGGTTCAGCGACAACTCGAATGTTCCATCGGCCTCGCGGCGGGTGGGTCCATAGCTTACCGAGGCCCCATAGGCCAGGAGTGCGATCTCGGCGTTCTGGGCGGAGACCCCGTTCCCGTCCGGGCCGACCAGCCGCCCCGGGAGTCGCATTCCCCCTGGGGTCGCCACGCGTAGCGTCCCTAGCACTTCGGTCTGGCCTGGCGCGACAGGTACCGCCGCCACACCGAGGGCCCCCAGCGCTATGGTCTCCCCTGCCACGACGGGTGCCGCCGCCGTGTCGGCGCGTGAGACACCATCCTGGCGGACTACCCTCACGAGGTAGCGTCCGGGGGCGATGCCGTCGAATGCGAATGCACCGTCATCACCCGAGCGCACCACGGGTATCAGTTCCTGTAGGTCGAAGACGGCCGGGTAACGACGCGAGCTCAGGTGGCCGGTCGCGGGGTCCACAACGAATGTGTGGCCGATGGACATCCCCGAAGCCGGTAGCTGGTTCACGTCGAGCAACGCCACAGTCGCCCCCTGGACCGGCTCGCCCTTGACGGCGTCCACAATACGTCCGCGTACGGACGCGTCCGCGCGAGGCACTGACACCACCAATGGCGTGCGCTGCTCGCCCCGGGCCGCGTAGAAGGGCACGCAGGCCACCGGGCGCCCGCCGAGCGAAACCGTAGCGACGTGGTAGCCGTCCTTCACGTCCGAGCACTGGAACTCGCCCGCATCGGAAGTCGGCGCCGGCCCGACCGGCTTGCCCATCCCCTCCGGGGCCAGAATGTCGAGCCAGACATTGGCGCCGGCCACCGGCCGACCGTCCGCGTCCCGAACCGTGCCCCGGAGACCCAGAGCATCGCCGGCGGCTGAATTCGGTCGCGGCGCGTCCGCGGCCGGGGGCGGCGAGTCACTCGGCGGTGGGCCGGCAATGAGGAGGTCGGCCTCAAGCCGGTCACGCGGGCCGATCAGGAGCCGGATGCCCGGTCCCTGATCCCCGGTGACATCGTAGGTGCCCGGCGCCAAGTTGGCGACGGAGACCTTCCCCTGGTCGTCGGATGTGAGCTCCTGGTAGCGGTTGAACGCCGTAAGCTCGCCGGTACAGGAGAACCGGACGTGCTGCCCGCCGATGGGCTCCCCATCAGGCTTGCGGGTCGTCAGCTCAACTGTCCCGCCCGGGCGCAGCTCGATACGCCAGTCTGGAGCGTCACCTACCAGCTCCCGTTGCCCGAGGGCGGCCCAGCCCTTGTCACACACGGCGAAGACCTCGAAGCGGCCCTCCGGCAACTGGCGAACGCTGTAGGTCCCGTCCGGCCCCGTGTGAACCCGGATCGAGTGGGCGGAGTAGCCCTCGCCCATGACCAGGTTGATCTCCACGTCCGTGTCCGGCACCGGTTGCCCGGCAGCGTCGACCACCAGCCCCTGCGTCACGGGTAGCTGGGGCAGTGTTAGAACGAGCTCCACGGCGGGGTCTGGGGCTACGGTCACGGTCCCGATGACCAGCGGCTCATTGGTGGCCGCGATCCCGGCGAAGGCGGACCAGTCGCCCGCGACATCCCCGAAGAGCCAGAACACTCCGTCGTCGCCCGTCACGCAGACGCGGAAGTCCTGCGGCGGCTCACGAAGCTGGCGTAGCTGCTCCTGGGCCATCAGCGGGCGCACCAGGCCGACCATCATCCCAGCCACCGGCTTGCCTGTGCCGGCTTCAACGAGTCTTCCCTTGCGTGCATTCGTCGCCGGCAGCGTGATGTCGAGCCGCGCCGTCTGCCCCTCGGTCACGGTGAGCTGGACCGGCTCTGCCAGCGGCACGCGCTCCCGGCCACAGAACACCGACACCCGCCACGTGCCAGGCGTGATGGACGGCACCCGCAGCTCGCCGGTCTCGTCCTGTACCCCGTAGAACGGGGGGCCGTTGTCCTGGCCGCGGCCCGCCCCAATGGTCATCAGGTCCACGTCGGTGAGCTCGGGCGAAGCGGGGTCATCCAGTACGACGATCGCCATGGGCACGGGCGTCTCACCATCGGGCGCAACGATGCGCCCCGTGACCGCGGTAGTCTGCTGAGACTGCGTGACGTGAGTGAGGCAGAGCAGCCCGCCCGCGACGATCAGGAGGACGCCTCGGTGGCTCCAGCGTGAGCGCACGGGGATCCCCTCCTTCAGTTTGCTGAACTGCGGTCATCCTGGTGTCTCACTGGCGGGGTTCCCCGCGGAGCTTCACGGGGCCTGCCTGGTGCGAGCGGCTGTTCGGCGCCAGTACGGGCCTAAGCCGAGGCCGACATCGGGTTTGCCCCGACCCGGAGCATGGTAGAATACGCCCGTGTGCCGGTCGCCTGCTACCCGAGGCCCGGGGTACGGCGAATCGCGGCCAGGGGACGGTGGCGTGGTGGAGTGGCAACAGAGCGCCCGGACGTTGCGGGAGAGGGGCTCGGCTCGAATGCAGGCATCTACCGCCTACGGGCACGTGCTGGACATCCTGGTGGCGGACGACGTCCGCGATGTACGCGATGTCATCGCAGAGACACTGGAGATCGAGGGGCACCGCGTCACTGCGGTGGGCAGCGGCGACGCAGCGATCAAGCTCCTCAGAGAGCGCGACTTCGACCTCATCCTCACCGACCTGAACATGCCCCCCGGTCTCAGCGGCTTCGCGCTCATCGATGCTCTGAAGGAGACGCGGCCCGACATCCCGGTCGTGGTGATCTCGGGCACGTTCGTGGATCGCGTGAACAACGAGATCGTCCGGCGCGGTGACGTGCTCGGGACGCTGCGGAAGCCCTTTCAGCTTCTCGACCTGCTGGACTACGTGCAGCAGGTGATCCGTACGCGGCTTGGGACGGTGTGAGGAGCCACGCGAGTGCCCCAAAAGGCGGGGCGCGGGGTAATGGGGACGGAGCCCTTTTCCGCAGTCGGCCACATCGGCGTAACCAGGACTCTCGTAGCGCAAAAGGGCTCCGTCCCCATTACCCCGGGAGAACCTGCACCGTCCTGGCTTCCACAAACGCGATGCCCTCCTCGGTACGCGCCTCGGCGCCCTCGACCACCACTCGCCGGCCGACATCATCCAGCGGATCAAGCCCCTTCGGGCTTCGTCCGCTGACGTACACGTCGCCCGTGGCGTCGCGGAGGACCCAGTCCGCCATCCGCTTGGGGCGCCCTTTGGCGACGGCCGGGCCGATCGCGCCGGGAACCCAGCCGCGGTACTCGCCCTCGACGATGATAGGCTTCCCCATCAGGTACAGCGACCACCGCAGCAGCTCCTCCACAGAGACCCGCTGCTTCTCCCAGAGGCACCTAACCTCAACACGCCGCTCGTCCTCCTGCCACTGTGTCTGACAGAGAAGAGCCGGGTCGCAGAGCTGCACCGGCAGGAATGCTTTGCCGTCGGCGACGACCACGGGGAGCCCCACGTCGACCGGCGCGTCGTTGCGCCGTGCCGTGGTCTTCTGCAGCTCGAAAACGACCACCGCGCGCGGCAGCCGTGCCGTGATCGTCTTGGCGGCGTCATTCCATTCGACCTCCGCCCCCATACCGATGAGGAGGTCGCGCGCCGGGACGTGCATGTGCCCGCCGATCAACCGGGGCGGAGTCTCGGCCCGAACCGTTCTCCCGTCCACCCGGAGCGCGATGGGCTTCTCCTCGGGCGGCTGAGCGGCAAGGCGAGCGGCCATCAGGACCACTACCGGCACCACAGCCCACAGCGGCCCGTACCCGGACCTATGACCGCAGCCCGAACAGCCGCACCGCATTCGATGTGGTCGCCTCTGCAACGATCTCCTCCGACAGCCCGAGCGCTTCCGCCAGAGCGGCCAGTACGTGTGTTAGGTACGCCGGCTCGTTCCGTTTTCCTCTCTTGGGGACCGGCGCCAGGTACGGGCAATCGGTCTCAATGAGGATCCACTCAAGCGCGACCGCCCTCGCGGCCTCGCGCAACGTCTCGGCGTTGGGGAAGCTCACGATCCCATTGACCCCGATGTGGAGGCCGAGAGCCACGCACTCACGGGCGATGGCCGCATCGCCGGGGAAGCAGTGCATCACGCCGCCGGCGGCAGGTACGCCGTCCCGGCGCAGGATGTCGAGCATCTCCTCATGGGCGTCGCGGTTGTGCAGGACCACGGGCACATCCAGCTCCCTCGCCAGCGCGAGCTGGGCGCGGAAGGCGCGGACTTGGGCGGGACGCGGCGAGAGGTCGCGGTAGAAGTCCAGTCCGGTCTCGCCAATCGCGACGACTCCGCCCTCCCCCGACCAGGCAGTGATCCGGGCGAGAGCCGCGTCGTCCAGAGCACTCGCATCGTGCGGGTGCACCCCGACGGCCGCGTACGCTCCCGCCGAGGCATCGGCCATCCCAACCGCCCGAGCGGAAGACTCGGCGTCGAAGCCGACGTTGATGATGCCGATGACCCCGGCGGCGCGCGCCCGATCCGTGCACGCCTGAAGGTCGGACGCGTAGTCTGAGTGGTTGAGGTGGGCGTGCGTGTCTACGATCGGGAGCGCTTGATGCCCGATCATAGGTCCGGGGCCTCACCTGTGGTGTGCGCGAGACTCTCGGCGTGCTCGATGATCTTGTGGATGGCGTAGAGGACGTCATCGGCATCGGCTCGGTCGCCGAGGAAGACGCGGTGGGGCAGCCATATCGACTCCACTCGCGCGGCCCGTTCCGCATTCGGGCATGTGCGGGTGTACCGGTCGAAGCTGACGGCGCGCCCCACACGGGGGCAGTTCACCGGGCAGCGGTCAGTGAAGAAGCGCTGCTCGTGGAACAGCGGCGACGCGTAGATGGGCTCGGGATAGCCGGCCGAGCAAGGGATCCCTTCCGCCACGAGTGCCTTGGCGAAAGCGTCCCGCGTCGCGCCGTGGAACTCGCGGCTATCGTAACGGAGGATGACGTGATGGTGTGTGTGAGCCGCGCCCTCGGCGACCCGCGCGGTCGGGTGGAGGCCGCCGACAAGCTCGATGGCCTGCAGGAAGTAGCCCACGTTCTCCGCCCGGCGCTCGTTCAGCGAGGAGAGGTGAGGGAGCTGAGCGCGCAGCAACGCAGCCTGCAGCTCAGTCATGCGTGATGACATGCCCAGCGCCACATGTCGCGGCCGCTCGGACCGCATTTCGAGCCCGTGGTCGTGCAGGATGCGCACCGACTCCGCGATCCCATCATCCGACGTCGCGATCAGTCCGCCCTCGCCGGCAGTCAGTGTTCCCGAGGCGCCGAAGCTGAACGCCGCCGCCCGGCCGAACGTCCCCGCCGAGCGGCCGTCAGCGGTCCGGCTGCCCAGAGCATGGCGCGCGTCCTCCACGACCGCGATCCCCCGAGGCTCCAGGAACGGGATGAGTGTGTCCATGTCGCAGAGCTGACCGCCCAGGTGGAAGGCGATCACGGCGCGCGTCCGCGGTGTGACGCTCCGGCCCACCGAGTTTGGCGAAATGGTGTACGTCTCAGCCTCGATGTCGGCAAACACGGGGATGGCGTTGTTCTCGAGAACGGCGGTAGCGACGGCGATGGACGCGTAGCCGGGCACGATGACCTCATCGCCCGGACCGAGGCCGAGCGCGCGCAGGATCATCGTAAGAGCCGACGTTCCGGAGTTGACCGCCAGAGCGTGCTCGACGCCGATCCACGCCGCGATCTCCCTCTCCAGGAGGTCAACCTGCCACACCGTTGTCGAATCCGCCGGAGCCGCACCGCGCGGGTGCCGAGCCAGGTGTCGCGACCAGCGGCCCGAACGCACGACCGCACACACAGCCTCGACCTCATGCTCGGTCTGGAGCGGCCACGCAGAGAACGACCGCGTCCGCACGGGCTCGCCCCCGAGCAGCGCCAACTGTCCCATCGGTGACCGTCCCCGACTCCCTGGTTCCCTGGGTACCTACAGCTCTACCGTCTTGCCGGATGCCGCCGACTCCATCTCGGCGAAGGCGATTCTGATGTCGAGAGCGGTCTCGGCGAGCGGAACAGCCACTGGATCGACACCGCTCTCGAGGCAGCCGATGAAGTACTCGATCTCGAGGAAGTAGCCACCCATATCGGAGATGTTACCGCTTGTGGCGCCTCCGCTGGCGGCGACCTTCTTCAGCTCCGGGGTCTCACTCACTCCCGAGGCATAGCCAACGACCTGGATCGTCGGCGTACGCCCCGAGTCATACAGGATCGCGCCGCCCTCGAGCCCGATGCAGAACGACATGGAGAACGGGAAACCAGTGCCGTAGTCCCACGCGCCCTCGGCCGCGGCAGCGAGGGCGCCTTCGAAGACGTAGCTCGCCCAGACATGGTCCCACGCCGAGCCGCGTTGGATGCCGTGGGCTCGCACCGCCTTCGGTTTGCCGAGCATCCAGACGATGGTGTCGATGTCGTGCACGTGAAGGTCCAGCAGCGCGCCGCCGGAGCGCTCCGGCTGCTGCAGCCAGTTCTCCCACGACCATGTCGGGCGCGGGCTCACACGTCGGCACGTGACCGACTCCACCTTGCCCAGGCGGCCGCTGTCCATGATCTCCTTGGCTTTGGCGTACTCCGGCCAGAAGCGCAGACACTGCGCGATCATGAGCTTACCTGGCGCTGACGCAGCCGCCGCGATCATCTCCTGGCAGTCCTCCGGCGTGCGCGCCATCGGCTTCTCGCAGAGGACGCTCTTGCCCGCCTGCAGCGCTCGGACCGTGTACCCCTTGTGCAGGTTTGTAGGCAAGCAGACGTCAACGACTGAGATGGAACTGTCCGCGAGGACGCTGTCCACGGTCTCGACGACCGCGGCGCCGTGCTTCTCGCGGGCCGCTTCGCGCTTCGCGGCATCCACGTCCACCACGACGGCGAGCTCAGCGTTGGGCAGCGCGGCATACGCGTTCGAGTGCATCTGGCCCATGAAGCCATAGCCGACTAAGGCGACTTTCTGCATCAGGATCCCTCCAACTCGGGCCGGTACCTCTGCGGACTCTGGCGTCCCCGCAGGCCCATGCTCCCCATTCGCGCGGTGGCATCCGCCCCCCTTCAGAGGTAACTGCTCGCAGTTGGTGAGTGTGGGCGCGGCAAGCGGCGCCCCTACGGGAAGGCATC
>Ga0315288_10000890_pt1 | contig 38036 bp, 44 predicted proteins | sample YL17G11_20_MG_FD_203454 | JGI IMG/M metagenome (GOLD analysis project Ga0315288, IMG submission 203454) | Sediment microbial communities from Yellowstone Lake, YNP, Wyoming, USA - YL17G11_20 | ecosystem: Environmental > Aquatic > Freshwater > Lake > Sediment | place: USA: Wyoming | collected...
GCTTCTTCCTTCGGAGCTTCCACAGAAGCTGCTTGCTGCTTGGCTTCTTCCTTCGGAGCTTCCACAGAAGCTGCTTGCTGCTTGGCTTCTTCCGTCGGACTGTCAACTCTCTTGGGTTTACGATGGACGGTTTTTTTGTCTCTCGGAACAATAGGCTCGCTTTGAGCTTTGTCTTCCTTGACTTCAGGTTTGACTTCGTATACGTCTTCCTGGGCTTCCTGAATGACCTTGGCTTCAGGAGCCGGCATCGCCTGCGTCCCCTGCGCATCAGCAGGGCGCTCGACCTGAGCTTTTTCGTCTAGATTGCAGGCAGGAAACAAAAGCAGAGACAAAACCGTCAGCAAACGCGAAAGCGTGCTCATTTTACATCACTCCTTTTTTGGATGTTACGGACCAGAATAGCCGTAATTAATCGAGATGCCAAATCATAGCATAATCTACTTGCTGCCGTATATCCGTATGGCATTAAGTATGGTTTTTTGAGGCCTGGGTGGGGTCTGTGGCTGCTAGATAGTACGCCTGCCCTTGAGGTCGTACCCTGAAAACTCGGGGAGCGGGTGCCCGTCCAGGCAATGCCAGAGGTGGAGGCAGTACTGGTGCAGGTTCACGTATTTGTCCTCTGGCGGGAAAACCATCATCGCGTACTTATCTTTGCCGATAAACCGCGCCTTGACCGAGGTGATTTCCTCGTAGTTTGGCATTCGCTTCTGGTGAGCAAAGGAGACATGAAGCCACAGCTTCCCGTCGCCCTCCTGCGAGACCGAAGATATTACGGTGAGCGGGTATAGAAGGTGCTGCCAGAGTTTCCCGTCCAACCTTGTTTGCGTCACCCGGAAAATCCCGTCGATATCTGTCACATGCTGCATGACAAGCTCCATCGCATTAGCAGGAGTCAACTTCCCATCAATGGGCAACGTTTCGGTATCGGTGCTCTCTTCCATATCTGCTCCAATCGTCTTTCTGTTTAGGGAGTCTGTCTGCAAGCACTATTTCAGTGAGTTCGTCCAACACAGCCAAATCCTCGGCCAGCTCTTCGGAGATGCCCTGGGGTCCTGTTTTCGGAGGCTCCTGGCAGCACGAGATGGTAAATAATAGACCATATAGATGGCACGAAATACGCACGCTGCTGTTACCTGTCGGTGATTTACATCACCGTAAATGCCCCAGTAGGTATTTTCAAGCACAAATAAAAGAGGCAGCCCCGGAGAAACCCCGAGGCGGCCGTACCGTTGCTTATTCACGCGCCTGCAATCTGACTACTTGTGGGCTTTACTTGTCGCTGCATTCATTGAAGCCTGGGCAGCCGCAGCAGCTCCTGAGGCTGCTCCAGCGTCGATAATAACCGTCTCTTTATAAGGGCGCCCGTTCTCGTCGACGCCTTCACGGGTGTAGGAGATATGCAATGAAACCGACGCACCCGAGGATCTAATCGCCTGCGAAATCAGCCGCTCACTCATTGTCGTGCCATTACCTGATGGGGTCTTTGGATTGCTCGGGACCGCTTCGCTTCGCCGATCCACAACCCGGAACTGATCACCAAGCCTTACGCCAATCATGGCCCCTGCAAATCCTGGGTCGGTCCTAAATTCATGCACCATACCGTTGAAGAGCTCCATATCCACCATTGGCTCTGGCTCAGCAGCATCGATGGGGGCGACCTCCTCATACCCGTGACCATACACCGTTGCGTATGTGGGTGTGGAAAGTGCGAACAGTAGCGGTAGCAGTAGTTTACTTGTCATGCTAACTCCTTTTGTAGGACAGGATGTTGATATATAGTGAGCTTGTACCTGAAGTCTAGTCAGGATTAGCAGGGGGCTCATCTCCGTCATACATCGCCACAAATTGAAAGCTAGTCATCTTCTTCGCCCGAGCCGCACCTACCAAGGTCTTGAGCTCCTCAAGTCTCGTCATGAAACAGCCCTCCCGGATCCTGCTCCAGCGAGTGTGAGTGACAGAGCGTGAAATGCTTGACTGTGACCTTGATTCCTGAGACTTTTGCCAGCTCTTTAGCCACGGGAAGGAGCGAGAGAAAGCGCGCTCTGTCTGAACCTACCAGCGGCATAGAAATGCCATTGAGCACGCCCCCCAGGACACCCTCGCAACCGTCGCTGGGGTCCACTGTGCAGAAGGCCCACATTTCCTCGATGACACTACCTCGCCTCCTTCCGGGACTCGGCTCCTCAAACGCCTCAGCAGTCACCAAAGTCGCAGCCAGGAAAACCGTGTCGGCATTGAGCATGCCCCCTATGGGAAGTAGAACCTTATAACCAGAGATCTCGGGGACAAACTCTTCTGAGTATTTCGGCTTGCCGTCTAGCAGCCAGTCGAACACCTTCTTATTCTCCTTCTCCAGGTCAGCGAGCTTCGCTCGTGCGAGATCATTCTTAACTGTCAGCTTATAGCGCACCACTATCCGTCTCCTTCGCCTCTGCTGGCCTTTTTAGATGCCCTGAGGCAAGTAGAAATTCGCGGAAAGCATAGAAGACCTCTAGGTCGTTGGCAATCAGCTTCCCCTTATAATAGAAATCACCGTTTGCTCTCATCCCAATAAGTTCCACCACCTCATCGCCGCCAGGGGGCATCACCCGAAACGAGATCTCCGTATCGTCTGGTACGGTATCCTGGGCCGGCACCACTTTTGGATCCGACAGCGACTCGATGTACTCATCCAATTCCAATTCCAATACTTGATTCATTTTTGACCTCATTAGCGCAATCGGTTTTGAATCTGCTCTACAGCATTCGCCGTGCTCTTGGACTGCGACATAGCCTGCTGGATGCCGCCAGCCATAGCCGACATGTTGCCGCAAAACCATGCGATCATCGCATCGTTCACGATCTTAGGGAAGTTCTCTTTGATGGTTTCAAGAGTCGCGCTCATGATGCGGTTCATTCCAGGGTCGGTCTTAATATGCTGCTCGATAACCTTCTCCTGGTGGGCAATCGTCGCGCTGGTAATCTCCTGGATCATGCGGGTTTTCGCAGTTGCGTTATCCCGCATAAACCTCACATACTCGTCTGACTTCACCAGCTCCTGCTCAGTGCTAGCTCTGTAGTAACACCTCTCCTTTGCGTGAGCTATCGCCTGCGTGTGCAGCGCCTGCCTATGGATCGTGTCCGGCTCGGTGAGCCAGTCTTGGAGAACCTTGAGGGAGATGGCCTCCTTTTGCTCGGTCGTGAGGTTCTGAAACATCTCAATAACAGTCTCACCGATATTTCCAGCGTCTATGTTCAATTCTACTTTCACAAAGCCTCCTAAAGTCTTTTGTATTGGAGCACATGGGCTCGTTGAAAACTGCCCGAAATCTTATCCACTTTGATCCACTGCCTGTTCTCGTGGATCTCAGTTACCTTGCACCAGGTGTCGCCTATCAGGACTTTTGTGCCGATTCTAAAGTCGGCGTTAAACTTCGGTAACGGTTTCATGTCTCGCTTCTTTTGTCAGGGTTCCTGAAAGGCGAGCCCTGCGGGGCCGCCATGCCTCGTGACACTTTGGGGCAGGGCAGGGCGTGCATTTCGCCAAAATTCCGGCAGACTTGTGGTCGGTTCTCGTAAATGGTGCACCTGTTTTTAGAGAGCATCGGGCATCTTTGCGCCGGCTCCCCCATCCAGTAAAGGTTTTGCCCTCTGATATGAAGCTCACCAAACTGGACTGCGGGGTACTTCTCTTTCATGGCGTCGTACTCGCTCCGGGTCAGCCCTGGGCTATGGCAACATTCTGCTTTGCACGTGTTACATGGTAAAGTCATTTTGCCCTCGCCCTCGGTATCTGTTTGCACAGTTTCTCCGCTAAATACACCCCTAGCCTAAGCCAGGGGTGCGTTGTTAAACCTTGAGCGCACCCAGTGCCCTGCAGAGCAACCGTTCTTTCATCTCGGACAGGCTCACGGCTTCAAAGATATTCTCCTCTCTAAACGCGACGGGATCGTCGAGCCTCCCTAGGGTGAGGTTCGCGGGGTCATTTGCAAGTGCGCCTCTGAAGGTATCGCCCGATCGCAATTTTACCTTCACCCACATCCTCTCGCCCATTGCCCCGTCGGTGGGCAGAAAGCAGAGCTTTACATAGCCCCCTGTCCCCAGAGATTCTATATCTTCTTTGTCCGGCAGGTGAAAAGTGTCTGGCCACTTTTTAGCATTCTCATGCGCGTTCTCAAGTGTGTAATCGCTCATTCGTTAACTCCTCCTGTCTCTTTGTCGGCAGACCATTTTGTGTAGGCTAAGCTACGCTTCGCGAGATCTTTGATCGTGTACATATTCAGAATACGCCTCCGTCTGACTCACCATCTACAGACCATTTTGTGTAGGCTAAGCTACGCTTCGCGAGATCTTTGATCGTGTACTTACTCTGAAATGCCAGCACGCGTTTCACGTGCTCATCCCGATCCATGACCTCTCCGCTTGCGCTATGCTCTGCTACGAGCCTTGCCAGAACCTTGCTCATGTGGTTTGACAGCGTGAACGCTCTTAGAGCTTTCGCGTGCAGATTCAAGGTATCGAAGAGATGGTAGGTCACCATAAACCGCAGCTTTGGCTCTGCGATCAGCTCGTCAAGGCGCAGGTCTGGACGATTAGCCACAGGGATGATCGCAGGCTCATAGCTCATCTCATAATCACCCTGTTCGCACTGCAGTACCAGATGAATGTGCCCGTCGGTCTCCCCTATGGAGAGTTTGATGGGCCCTGACCTCAGGGCCTCCTGCTCAGCAGGGGTTACCCCCGGCATCATGTGGTAAATGAGTAGCATGCCGTGGCGGTCTATCTCAAATAAGCAACCCACGGTACCGCCATCCTCGGCTATTCGTGCCAAAACCTTTGCTGCAAGCTGGCTAGGCTGGCCCAAAGATAAGACTTCAAGACCGTCAGGGTATGTGAAATCACTCTCCGTCATTGTTCTCTCCCTCGTTCGTTAAACTTCCTGCAGGCCCGATTGTGATGCGCAAATCGCAGCCTTCGAGCTTTGCCAGATTCGAAAGGGTCACCGAGCACTGAACGCCGTCAAAGGCATCTAGCTTTGTCTTTGTCCTTAAAAACTCATCGACCAAATGCGAGATCAGCTCGCGGGGAAGCGCGTGGATGTCCGTCTTCTTGCACTCCGCAATCATTCGCTTGCGAATAATATGATTGTCATTATTGCAACAATCCAAGGTCTCTTCGTCGACGATAAACTTTCTCATACTCTCTCCCTCAATTTTTATAACTGTGCTAGATACAGCCTACAAAAACATCGCAGTGCTGCCAGCCGGACTAAACCTGAAGTCGATGTTGCCCCGCATCCAGGCATTTTATCAACAAGGCCAGTCTCGTACAGTTTTGTAAAAAACTCCTGCTTCACATGGGGCCAATCATGATCCTCGTAAGTATCGCTACGGCTTTCAACGCCATTCAAAAAGCTCATGATATCAGCCAGAGCTTCGGCGTTATCTTCTGTCAATTCGCTTTTGTCGTTTTGCAGTTCTGTGACAAATTCCTTTGCTCTCTGGATATCAAAGCAACGAACAGACTCGTAGATATCCCTGGATAGCTTTTCAAAGATATAACGTCTGTCATTGCCAGGCAGGCATTTGATAAGCCAATTGACTCCGTGAAAGGGGAAGATAAGCTCCCCAATGTCCCCCGACAAGGCCAGAAAACTTGGAGCAAATGTTACCCGAAAGGAATAATCCGACCTGAATGAGCCATCCTCATAGTGCTTGCTGATAAGAAACGAACCGACCTTGCCATCCTCGGTAACGGACTGAGCGTGAATGGTGTGAGAGGCAAACTGCGCCTCAAAGATGTCACGCTTATCAGTCTTGAACTCAGGTATCGTTTGATGCGATTGTTCCACGTATGGCTCCTAAATAGCAATCATGGCAATTTACACTCATCGTATGGTGCCCTAGCTACTATTCTTTCCATAGCGCATTCTGGGCACTCCTCAAAAGGTGAGCCCCCTACTCTGCTGGTAATCTTAGCGCACCCGCGGCATTCAAATGTGAGATCCTCTGCGCCGAGGGGACTGTCCGCGAGCATCATGTCGCGCGCGGCCTCCCTATCCTCGGAGTCTCCGTCAAACCCTCCGTACATCTTCTGCGAGTCCTCCATCCGCTTCTTTGCAGCAGCTGCGACTTCCTCGTAGGTGAGCTTATGGTTGAAGAAATACCCATAGATCTCTCCGGGGCCATAGAAGCTCCAGACATAGTTGATGAAGTCCTGACGTTCGGTTGTTTCGTCACCACCGCTATGGGCAATGTCCCACAATTGTCTTACTTTCAGACGCTCAGCTAGGACGGTCTTCTGACTGACATTGTTCAGATCAAGCGTAAGTTTCCCTTTGTCGTTACGGACTGCTTTCTGCTCGTAGCAGCTAACAACGCCTGGCCAGATGCCATCCCAAATATCGCCATCACGTTCTTCATCGCCGCCATCGCATTCACACGATAGGCACTGACCGCCGCATTTTAGGCAACGGGCGATATCACACCCAACATTATGAGGCTGGCCTTGCTTGACCCCGCAGTCCACGCAATCGCGACCCCAAAACGCACTTTTTTCTTCGGCAAATAGTTCATCAAGAGTGCCCTGTGAATATTTGCTCTCTTCGATCTTGTCGTCTAATCCACTCATTGTATGGTGTCCTAATTTGCATGGTTGGCTATTTTGAACGATCATTCACGCAGTAGAAATCGACACAGTTAGCAGTCTGCTTCTTGACCATAGCGATATAGTTGTCGAAAGATTCCACGACGTTTTCCTGCGATGCGATATTGCCTGCTACGAGGTGCGCCATGGCCTTCATAATGTGCCCACCATGGTACTTCATGAAGATGGGCATAAAGGCCTCCGTGAGCTCCCTGACACACTTCTCGGTTACGTGGTTGCCCAGATCAGTCATTTCTTCACTCATTGTATGGTGTCCTAATTTGCATGGTTGGCTATTTTGAATGATCATTAATCATCTCTTTATTGGACAGTCTTGCAATGCTGCCGAACCGTTAATAAACAAGGTGCTTGCTAACGAAAAGGGGGTTTAATGATCATAGCCGGACCTAAATCCGGCTATGATGATTTGCTCTACGAATTTTTAACGGGTCACGCTAAGTCATAGTCACTGTCGCTCATAAGGCCGAGTTTAACAGCATCGACCACCATCACGCGCTCAGGCTTTATCTGGGTATCATCCATCACTGCACTCCTTGTCAAAAAACCCAACTCATTTTCGTCACTAATTGTAGTCCGGCTCGTAATCCGAATCTCGGGTGAAGCGGTTCTCGTACCTGTCCTCGTCAGACTCCCCCTCCCCATCACACTGATCGCAGGGACCCCCCCAGTAGCATCCTGGGTAGCCGCAGGGCTCCCACCCAGCAGGCTTTTTCGCTCCTGAGCCGCCCACGATTGCAATGGCCTCCTCGTACTTTGCCTCCTGGATCACCCAAAGTTTTTTACTCTTGTCCCACTGCGCACCAATACCCTTAAGCCGCATACGCACGGGGTAGGTATTACCCCGAATCTCTCTCATGGTCATATATGTCCCCATCTCAATTGTTTGCCACTGCACATTTCGCCATTAGGCCCCAAGAACCTCACAAAGACTGTGCCTGGATAGCGGCCAAGGCTAGTGATATAGCCGTGCTCTCCAGCCTTGTGCGGGTCGATGAACGTGACCGCACTCCCTAAATCCTTTGGCAATACACGTCGGTTCTCAATGTAAACTGTAGCCTCTGCTGGCTTAAGAGCGTCGCCTATCAAACTCTCTCCTCCGGATCCAGTGCATCCGAAATAGCGAAGAGTCCGTTATTAGTGTTTAGCGCATCCGCAATAGCCCAAAGCGCCTCTGTCCGGAAAAAAGCATGCTCGTCTCGACAGTCCCCGTCCTCAACCCTTTGCTTTGCCTCCATCAACTGCATCTCTAATTTCAAAACTTCAAACTTGTGTTCAAGACTCAGACCCTCGAAATTTTCACCAAGCATCTCGCAAATTGTTCCGCCATTGCCGCGCAATAGCGGTACAGTGATGCCTCGTGGAAGCTGCTCTTTGTTTCTAATTCCCATGATTCTTCTCCCTTTGATTAAAAGTAAAACAACGTAACATGCTGGCAGCCAGCCGCTACCGCTGTTACCTCATATTGTTAAAGCCCTGAACCTGTTCCATAACATGCCTGGCGTCGGTGTCGGACAGTGTTCCCAGTATCTTTATAATATCCAGATAAGCCACCTGCTTCTCCGAGAAAGAAAGGCCACGGCTTTTTATGACCATGCCTGTTGCTGCCTGCACTACTGGGGGCCTTACCTCTGCTCTTTGTACGACAACGGCCGTCTCTTCCACCTTCTTCTCCTCCACTCTTTTGATCTCCACTGCAGGCCTCGTAGCACGTTCGTACTCATCAATACCCTTTTGGATCCTCTTGTATTTGATCCCCACGAGATCCAGAGCATCTCTTAAGCCAAACAGCTTCTCGATGTCATCTGCCTTTCGTATCGCCGTAACCAGTGCCATGAAGTCCGGCTCCCTCTCATCTATCTCTGTCATGATGTCAGAGATAGTAAGTTGCAGATCTGTGCCGCTGTGCTTTGTACAGCATTCCAGCACGCGCTGATAGATCGTTGTCTTTTTTTTACTTATCAAGCAGCTCTCCTTTATGGCGTTATCGCTCTGTAAATCCTCTGCCACAGTATTTACGAGTGGCGCATCCTCTGCGTTTTTTCTTGCGTGTGCCTTTCTGACGATAACTTTGATGTGCTTGGATAGCCTTCTGTCCACGGTGTGGCCGCGCGGAATCGTAATGTCTGCATCGCCGTTGTTGTAAATTGCATGTTTTGCACCTTGTCGGTGCAGGCTGAACCCGTGCTGCTGCAGATACTTGTGCATTTCAAAAAAGCGCATGAGGCCCCAGCAATTCTGGCTGCATGTGGATAAGCAGCGTCTCCCCGCGGCCGGGATAGTTCGCCACAGATATCCCTCCGTGAGGCACACCAAAGACTTTGATGCACGCCTTTTGGAGCGAATACGGTACGGTCATACTCACTGGGGCTGTTGACCGGTCCGCCAGTGAAAAGCCCACTACCGGCTGCAGTTTTCCGTCGAACATTTCTCGCTTGTAGGTGACCAGCCAGCCGCCGACAAAGCCACCAACGCCTGGGGCTTCTTCTGCTAGCTGGATCCCGCAGGAGCTTTTGAATCCAAAAAAGAGAGCCGTGGCTTCGGCCTCAAGTATCGGGTCTTCTTTGCTTGGGTCTTCGTCCATTTTTAGCCCTTTCGTGTATGAGTGTGAAATCAGAGATGTAGCCCCTACGAACCTTTTCGACGCCAAGCACCGTCAGCTCAAAAAAGCGTTCAATCTCCTGGATGACCTTTAGATCATAGTTTTCCTCGCCTGCAAATAAGAACTCCGTCGGCACCCATCCTAACGCGGTGCCGGCGTCGCAGTGCCAGAGGACGCCGCTGCGGAGTTGAAACTGAAGCCGGGGATTGATTGCTAGGGTGAGAGTTGCTGGCATGGCAGCGTCCTGACAAAAAATTGGTTATGGTTAGATACAAACTCTAACCTAAAAACCTTATACCTTAGATCTGGGGGATTCCTCTTGGCTCTACATCTTTGTACTGGTCGATCGTACCGGCCACGACGCACGCATATGCGCCAGGGTACCTCCCGTGGATCTCCGCCTGTATATCATCGCGGAAATAGCCAGCGACAACGCACTCGATGCAGATCTCACCTTTCACGACCGCGCTCTTGACCCAATACGGATTCTTGCCATGAATCCCGCAGATGTTAACTTTGTCCTTGTCACCGCTTCTCATTGAGGGTCTCCTCTGCAAGGTTCTTCTGGTCTTCGCGTCTTTTTAGACGGGCAGCTTTTCTTCTGACAGCCAAGACTTCTTTGTTCCGCTCCCTATACTTCTTGCTATACCCGGCGGACTTGCGGGCCATAGTCTCCTTGTTCCGCCTGTAGTACTCCTTGCTGTACGCAATTTTCCTCTCCTTATTCTTTTGGTAGTACGCGCGCTGGTAGGCAGCTAGAACCTCTTTGTTCTTCTCATTATAGGCCTCCCGATCTGCAGCCGCTGTGTCTTTATGCTTTTCCTTGTACGTCTGATCCCAAACGCGCCTTTTCTCTTTTGTCATGTGCTTCCTTATCCCGCCTCAATTTCTGAGTGGCCATTAGCCGATCTTTGTTTTTCTTGTAATACTCTTTTTGGTATTCGGTTCTTCTCTCTGCGGAACCCTCGCGCCGTGCAGCTATCTCTTCCCTGTTCGTCTTGCAGTGTCTACTCCTTGTCCGGATGTGGTCCTTGTTTTCTTCGTTATACGTCTTTGTCTTAACGGCTTTACTAACTCGGTGCTTTCGGCCGTACTCTCTGCTTTGAGCGCAGAGCCGCTCCCTGTTGGCAAGGTAGTATGCCCTTGCTTTCTTTCTGACCTCAGCCTTCGTCCTCTCATAGCGAGCCTTTCTTTTAGCGGCTATGGCTTCGATGCTCACGTCAACCCCACTTAAGTAAATTATTCCAGGCGCTGTAAATACCATTAGCAGTAATTTACGATGACTTCAGCAGAAATTTGCGGTGGTTAGAGATCTCCAAGCGCCTTGATGCGCTTGGAGAAACCATGAACCCGCGCGATGCCTCCCAGGACCACTAGGAGTAACCGCCGCCGACGTCGACGGCATCAATGGTGTACCGACGACTTTTACCGGCATAGATATCGGACATCAGCTTTGCATAATGCAAAGAGTGGAAGAAGTCGTCCGGATCCGAGGGCCGGTGGTCGTACTTCACCTCGCGCCGATACTCGATGTATTCGGTGTAGATGCCGAGAATGTCCCTGGCAAAGTACTCGAAGTCTTTCCATCTCGGGAATTCTACGAGCCCGTGCTTGATGTCAAAGAAGAGCTCGGATAGCATAAAGTTTCTCTGCAGATGGAACCGCTGCCCGAGCGAGTCCCACTTGAGCCGTTGTTTGAGCTTAGGCAGGTACTGAAATTGGGCGACCCGGCTGACGCCGAGCATACGGACGAGCACGTTGTTCACACCCCAGCCATGGCCCCAGTCTACGCCTGTCACCTTGACACCCAGGAGGTTTGTGACCCTGGCAATGTCCCGAACGACGAAGTCAGGGTCAATATCGCGCCCCTCGTATTTCCGAATGTAGAGGACCTTCCACTTCTTCTGATTCACATACCCGCCAATTGTATGCACCGTGTAGGACGCGTTCCTGACCTTTCCAGAGGGGCTTTTCTCGGCGCCATCGTTTCCCTCACCCCAATCGACCCCGCCCGTCAGAGCGTATCTTCCGGCATCGTGGATGGCATGCTCGGTTCCGGCCTGGGTTCTCAGGTCCCAAAGTCCGTAGTCACCGCAGACCTCCATCAGCTCGTCGCGCGTTATTGGCTTACTCGCGCTATCAAAGGATAGGCCCAGGACTTCGTTGTTAAATTGGCCGAATGGGTAGTTGTCCCGCTTCCAGAGCAGCTTCTGCCATTGGGCGTCGATGCCCGTGATCCAGGGCACCATGAGCTGGGGTATGCGGTATCCCTGAATGGCTTGACCCTTCTGAAAGGAGACCCACTGCCCTAGTGGCGGGTGAATCGGTTTTGCGCAACGCTTGCAGACCGGACCTGGTGGCAGCTTGTAGGCGGTGTAGAGCTCCGTGGGGGCGACGTTAGTCTCGTCCAGGAAGTTCCACTTCCCGCAGCTCTGGCAAGGCACCATCCACTCGTTCTGGGTTGTCGAGGCCCAGTAGAGCTCGATCGGGTTGTCGTGGGACTTGGGAGTTCCGGCCATCAGGTTGGAAGCATCCGGAAAGTGGGAGGTACACTCCATGATAACGGGGATCTCTGTCGTCAGAAAATCCTGAACCTCGTCCAAAGCCAACACCCGGGCTGAAATCCCGCGAGTTCTATCCGCAGACCTGAATGCTGACCGAAGGAAGATGTAGCTGCCGTTGGTGAAACCCTTCTCGAACACCTGCGTAGAGACAGAGCTATCCTGGAAGTACTTCTTAATGTAGGGGCTGCGCTCTATGGATGGTCTGAGCTTCTCGTTGCTGAACTGCCTCGTCTGGGTGTGGGACGGGGAGACATAGAGGCTCTTGTTGTACGGGGTGACGACAGAGGTGATCGTCAGGTTGTTAGCGAGGTACGTTGTCTTCTCCACCTGACGCGCCGTTTTGAGCAGGACCCGCTTGTGGTTCGAGTCGTAGAGAGGCCGCAGGTAACCTCTTCCGGTGAAGTCGAATTTGGCGCCATCCAAGAAAATGAGGTTTCTGACGAAGTCCGACTTTTTGGCCTTGAAGATTTCCCGCAGAGTTCCGTTCTTATTGACTGCCCTTGTGACGCATGCGACTGATTTTTCGTCTGGTAGCGCCGGACTGTCGTGGTAGGCCGCCTCTTCGTCCTCTTCTTCGCCCTCGGTGGTACAGTTTGAAATCTCACTTTTCACAGTGCCTCTCCTAATTTATTTACTATTACAATACGTTACCGTCTACGCCAAAATAATTGTTACAAATTGTTTTTTTGACGTTTCATTTCAGTAACAGCTGAACACCTTTGGTACCATGGGTTTGCAGGCAAATGTTACAAGTTACAGAGAATTGTGAAAATCAGAGACATGTATACGAAAAAAACACGCTTCTCGTGGTGTCGCTATGGCACATGGGCAGATGAGAAGAAATATTTTTCTCGTATATGAGACTAGTTTTCGCTGTAACAATTGTAAAAATGTAACAACAACTGACTTCTTAAGACTAAGTTATTATTATTATAGGCGATTTACCCCCTTCAGAACTTTGCCGGAGCGGTACAGAAGTGGTACAGTTTGAAACCCATCTGTAACGGGCTTCTCGCAAGTAACCGGTCCCCTCAGTCCAAAAGGGGCTGCACGGCGCGTTCATATGGCTCATGTGGTCTTGGCTTTTATCCGCTCGGTGACTTCGCGGAGCGTCTCATCGTCCGGGGCCGCAAACTCGGTATCCACGAAATCGAATTCCATTTGCAGGGACTGCGACAGATCGGCCTGGTCCGTGGACCTGTACTTCTCGTACTTGTCCGCCAGAACGATCGCCTTGTCGATCCACAGTCGCGCCTCCTTGGCGGCATCCGGGGAGTTGACGTCGATCAGCGTCTTGGCTTTTTGGAAAGATTTGGAGAGAAGCCACTGCAGCATATTGCTGACCGATACGCTCGAGGGTAGCTCCAGCTCGGTCTTAACAACATCCAAAGTGTCCGTCAGGGCGAGGAAGTACACGGACTGTTCGCGCGTGCTAACGAGGCCCAAATACGATTTCCAGTCGCGGCGGTGCATGCGCCTAGTGTTCCAAAACATGTCCCGGTAAGATTCCAGGTGATTGTCACGCAGAGGTGTCGGGTACTTTGCCGATAGGGACTGCAGCATCTCCTTGGGCTGGACCCCTTTGATAAAAAGCGCGTTGATGGCCAGCCGCAGCATCTGGTCGTCATGGATGCTCTCCATGACCCGCACCGCTGACCTCCGCTCGGCAGTTGCGTAGGGCTTCTCTGCCAGCCAGTAGTGCTGAACCTCCAGAAAGCTCATCCAGCGAAGGAACTCATCACCGCCCTGGCTTCTGTTCTCCAGCTGAGACTTGACCCCCAGAGGCAAAGAGGAGTGGATCAAGGCCCACTGATCGTCAAGGGTCGCCTGTTTGATTGGCGGCAGCGAGAAGTTCCCTAGCAACTCATTGACTTCGTCGAGATCCACATGACCTTTTGTTGCTAAGAACCGGATGTAGTTGTCATAAGGTAATGCCATTGCCTGTCACGTCTGCGCTTTTCGAAAAAGCTGCTCGAGAAGCGTAGCGCCATCCGTCTCGGCAGCAAGTCTGTCCACTTCGCGACCGTCTTTCAGCAAAACCACGGTAGGAAACGCAGACACCCCATGCCTTACAGGCTTCAGCGGATCCTTCCGGACTTCGATGAGTTTCACCCTGACGGTAGGGTATCTCTTGGCAAGACGGCCCATAGTTCCCTTCGCTTGCTCGCTGCGCGCATCTGATTTCTCCCAGTAGAGAACCAGCACGTGCTTTTTAAACTGCACGGCAGCAGACGTCTTATTGCGAAAGCCTTGCCAAAAATACCGCATACCCTCAACCTCAGCTCGGAGCAATCTCTTTCGCGGCGCGCAGTTTTTCAAGGCCTTCTACAACTTCGATCAAGCGGTGCATCGCAGTCGAGGCCGCCTCCTCGGGAATCTCTTTCATCCCGACTCGACTCGCAAGAACACAGCTGGCGAGCGTAGAGATTGCGGACTTCAGTTGCGGGATCTTTCCTATGAACTTAGCAATGTTGTCGGGATTTACAAAGTTCAAAGCGAGCAGGGCATCCACGGTCTGCGCATTATCAATGTAGCTGGCTTCCTTGAAGAGGTTGTGCCGCAAGAGCTTTGCCAGCTTCACGAGCTTCTCGGCGGTGGGCAACTTTTCTGCAATTTTCTCGGCCATGAGCGGCGGAAAGTTGAGATTGTGCAGCTCGGCCTTACCCTGCACCTGGGCGTGTTTGATCACACCGAGGATCTGCTTCTCACCGCACCCTAAGGACGCGAGAAGAAACTTTGCTTGGTAGCTGTGTAGATTCGTGCGGTCCCAGCCCAACGCCGACGCATACTTGTCCACACCCTTCATCGAGAACTGGCCAAACCCTGTGGACAGAAGACTCACGGGACGATCGGTAATCTTGGCCCCGGCTATTTTCACAGCGTAGGACTCCGCAGAAGAACTGACTGGAGAGAAGCCGCTCATGGGCACCCACTTCATTCCACCAGGCAGGATGTACTCACCGTTTAACAGTGCGATACGGTGCACATCCATCTCGCGAGAGGTGCGAAGCCGCAAAGGCCGTCCCATAAGGTCTGTGACCTTCAGCGTGAGCCCGCACGGTCCGTGCGAGGAGGCCATTACAACGGTGACTGGGATCGTGCAAAGTGCGTGACTGTCCTCGGGCTGGTAGACAAAAGTCCCCGTCTGACCAATCGCAGGCAGCGATCCGTGAATCTTGACTGGTCCATTTTTCAACCGCACGCCCCAGATGTCAGGCTGCATGGTCTGCATGGTCTTACCAAGGAATATTTTCAGGTTTACCGTCTTTTGGTCAAAGTCAATAACCTTGGGAATCACTTGCCCTAGAACGGTTACGCCGGTATTGGACATGACCGCATAGCTGTCAAAGGAGTCGGCGCTTTCTGCAATCTCAGAGTCTGTTCGCGCGAGGACCACGTTGTCCTTTGGTGCGGGCAGCATAAGCAATTTCTCGCCGTTGCGGTCGACCTCGTTCATCGCGTCACCGACGCTCCCTGTGAGCTTGGAGACAAAGCTCATGCAGTCGTGGTAGCTGACGTCGGGGGTAATGGCCGGACTGAACACCGTATCTGAGTTACGGAGGATCGTGTACTTGTCAGGACCCTCCCTTCGCAGGACCGCGATATTCCTAGGGATCAGACTTTCCTTGCCCTGGGCGTACTCGCTCATATTTACGGCCTGCAGATTTCCGAGCTTTTGCAAAAGGTCGACGTGCCCGTTCTTGCGGAAAGCAACGTAGTGGTTCGGGTTAGCCACAAGCCAGGTCTTAAGTTCGGAGGCGTTCTTGATAGTGTCGGCTATGGAGTCAAGGATCGGGTAGTTGGCACTCGCATAGGCGTAGCGGCCCAGTGATGGCGGATAGGTGGCGTTCCATAGGTTCGCATCTTCGAAACGACCGAGGCCGCCGTAGGTGGGGTACTCTTCGATTGCTTGAAAGAGCTCGCCCTTTTGGAAGATGGCCGCAAAGAAAGTAGGCGTAAGCGGCAAGAGCCTGCCTTTTGCAATCATCACATCGAGTGGGAACAGCATAAAGTCTTTGATTATGAGCGGAATGACCGCGGCACGGTCTGCGCCGTTGACGATGATCGAGCCGGTTGCCGTCCCGTTCTCTTCGTCCTTCTTCATAAACTTGACCATAATGTTCAAGTCGGTCGACTCGGGGATCCGCTCCTTGAACTTCTGGATGATCTCCTCGGGCCAGACCTCCATCTCATTGGATAGCTGAGAGAGGGAAACATCCTGGACGTCTGGCGCATCTATGAACAGGTTTGCAGGCATAACCATGAGTTGATCTCCATTACATGAAATTCTTTTTAATCATACTAGTTTGCCGCCGGGTTGACTAGGAATACCAGCCACAACGCCGCCCGGAGCCCCGACTGTGGCGATCGCACTGCCATTGGCCATGGTCGTGGCGAGCCATGTGGATTGGAACGCAGTCTCTATCGCCTTGGAAATGGATTTAATTAGCGGCTTGGATTTGGCCATGGGGTCGTCCAGTTTCCAGGCCGGCGGAGTCAGGGTCAATGCCCACATATCCGCAATGCCAGAGATAGGCCCGCCGGCCCCGGCGGCCGCCAGCTGCGTTGGGATATTCTGAGCCGAGACTGGTCCTGGCGTCACTGGGGTGGCCCCGCTCGTGCCGGTGTAGTTGAGAGCAGAGAATTTGTAGGTCGGCGGCCAGGCACCAAATTTAGTCGACAGCGTGGAGGTCAAGCCTGCGACAAACTGCTTTAGTTCGGGGGAATCCTTGCCTACCTTTGGGGCCTCTAGCACGAACGGCCCGCCAGTCATGATCCCGCCGCCTCCGATACCTACCCACGCACCGACCCCGGCGCCGCTCAGCACAAGTGTTCCGAACTGAATGGAGTCTTGCCAGGTCTTCCAGGCTTTCTCCACGGCTTTCATCAAGTCCTCAACAAACTTAAGCGCCTCGGGGCCTAGCGGCATCCCATAGGCCGCGACAGCTTGCTTTGCCAGAAGTGCTCCACTGGGTGCCGGCATTATTTTGATACCTTTACGGTTGTGGAGAAGGGGACAAGGGGCGCTCCCGTGAAAGGGGAGAGGGTAGTGGGGTAGCAGAGCACGTTATCGGTTGCTCCTGGACCCGCATCAATATTAACCGCACCCTTTGCTTTAATGTCGACCGGGCCGAGAGCTTCGATCTTAACTGGACCCATGGATTTGATATCGACGCCGGCTTTGGCATCAAGCGTGATCTTGGTAAGTGCGGTGAACTTCATATCACCGGAGTTCGAGATCGAAACGGTCCCCCCCGGTCCCTCCAAGATGATAGCCCCTGTCGCCTTCACATCCACTTTTACCAAAGGATTCTTAAGCTGGAAATCCCCGGTCACCGACGCACTGATATCTATCGTCGGATTCTTAAAAGTAAACGCGCCTGCAGCACTGAGCTCGATTGTGATTAACTTATTTACGCTTACTTTAGCCGCACCTGTGGGGGAAATATCAAGCTCAAAGTTAGGGAGAGGGCCAGATTTAAAACTGTATGAGCCATCTGGGCCGGTTTTGGTGTGGACACCGATAGGGCTGCCCAGTGGCAATGGCGGCGTAACGTGGGTCTCCACAACGCCAAGATTGGATATTGTTTTTGTGTAGGACGGAAGCGTGACCCCCTCGACACCGGGTATGCCCGGCCCCACCTGGCACTTGTAGATCGTAGTCAGATCCACGCCTCCATGGGTTTCTGTCATCACGACCGAGCGGATCAGGTCTCTTCTGTACTCGGCTTTGTGGGAGGTAAACTGAGTAAGCGGGTCAATTCTCCAGTCCTTAAAACCACCGTCAGCCTTCAGCTGGTAGCGTTGGCACAGATCAAAAATGGCACCGCCTTTTGGGATCATGATGCGCTGCAGCGTGGTCGCAGAGTAAATCTCGATGGCACCGCTGGCCTTGACCGTGATTCTGTTGCCCGCAACAGTTGCGATAATCTTATCGCCTGCAATGAGTTTCGTCGGCTCTTTGCCTGTGACCAGCGACCCATTTCGTGACATTGGTTTGAAGTAGCCAAAGATAAAAGCCTCGCCTTGCACCCAAAAAACTAACCCGAGTGAATTAGGTCTAGGAATAGATGTGCTCTCATCCCCCTCAGGATTGGAATCCATGTTGATCCACTGCGCATCCGGTATATATTGGTCATCAAGAGTACCCTTACCGTGAAAAGTCACAACTGTGCATGTGCGCGCTTTAGCGTCGACGTCGACAACGCGTCCGAAGGCGATGCCAAAAGCCTGCTCAATGCGGTTGGGGTGATCCATTTCGTAAAGCGAGCGGTCCCTGAACATCTTGGGCCTCCGGCAGTGGTGAAGAGTGTAGTTGGGCTGAGTATACACTGGCAATATAGGAGCATTCATGGCGTCCGTAAACAAGGCTATTATCGTGGGTAATCTCGGGCAGGACCCTGAGCTGCGCCATACCACCGAAGGCAAGGCTTACTGCGTGTTAAGCGTGGCTACCAACGAGGAGTGGACGTCCCATAGCGGGGAGCGGCATAAAGAGGTGGAGTGGCACAAAGCCATCGTATGGGAAAAGGTTGCAGAGAACGCGGCCAAGTATCTCAGCAAGGGCAGTACAGTCTACATCGAGGGAAGAACGAAAACCCGAAAGTACACGACAACTGCCGGCGAAGAGCGCGCGGAAAAGCAGATCCAGGTAGACCCCTTTGGACTGAAGTACCTCGATGGTTACGGCGAAACGGAAAAGAGTGTGATAGGGCAAGTAGCTGAAGAGGCTAGCCAGCCAGCGCCCAGGGAGCAGGCCGCGCCAAGAGCAGTGGGCAAAGGGCCCGTAATAAAGCCGAACACCGCAGCAAAACCCAACAGCACGGCTCAATTCGATGCTTCATTGGACGATATACCGTTTTAGGTCCAGCTGTAAACACTGGCCCTTGCAATTTTCACAGGCACTCAATAGTGTTTGTCTTTTACCCAAAGAAAGGGAATCGCATGAATCTCGCAGAGCTAACCTCAATTGTCGCCGAAGGTGCAGGCATCTCCAAGGCCACTGTCCGGGAGATTATCAAGCTGACTACCCAAGCCATTCAACTGGAAGTCGTTCACGGCGGGAGGGTCTCCCTGGTGGGTTTTGGCTCGTTTCATCCGACCGTTCGCCAAGCCCGCATTGGACGTAATCCCCAAACAGGGGGCGAGGTCAAGATTCCGGCAGCGACTGTGCCTCGGTTCAAGGCCGGAAAAGAGTTTAGAGACCTCGTCCGAACTCCTCCTAAAAAGCGCAAGTGATCCTGAAAGCCGGGCCCAGCTTGCCCGGCGAATCTTCGGCCCGATTGCAGTAGAACGATCCTGCCTCCAGCGGTATGCTGAATAAGAGCACATCTCCATGCGAAGTTCGGCCATGCGAACAAGCGGGCAGGTAGTCTATTTACGGGAGGCGCTATGTTTGAAGTTGCAAGGAGGCTCAGGGCCGCTGGCAGCCAAATCGGTAAGGCCACGCGGCACTACTGGTGCCGCCTCACCTCCCACGACTGGCAACGCCTCGGAGGCCCTGACGAGGACGAATGGGCTAAAACCGCAGTGCCCCTGGAGGTCGTTAAGAGAATCGAAATCTGCTGCCGCTGCCTTTCAGTTCGGTACACCTCCGAAAAGCAGGGAGGCGCACATGGTAAGACTGATAGGTGATTTGCAAAGAGAGCCGCTTCCGATTGAGGCTATGCTCGTCGAGATGGGGTGCTACCCCGAGCACTACGGGTTTAGGGCCGTAGTGGGCGTAGAGGGAAGTCTTCTCTTCGATCTCAGGCACGGAGGCAAGCTCACCACGCTGACTGTCAGCCTCATAGATAGCGACAAGGACTCTCGCTGGATCTGCCTTGTCGTCAAGAAGACTCCTGGACCGCCCTCATTTATGGATGTGGCCTACGCACGCAAAGCAGTATTCGGCGATCGCGTCTCCCTGATTGTGCAGTCTGCCAACGCATCTCCCCCCGAGCAGCAGGCGGTAACACTCTGGCATCCTTTGCAGCCGATACAGCTGCCACCTGGCATCAAGTAAGTCGTTTCTTGTTGTAGGCGTCCGCCTGCCGACTGTTCCATGCAGATCCCTCTGGGGTATGAAGCCAGGGATTGAACTTATCCGCGAAATGGTTATGCCCTGCCGACGGGCCTTGATGGGAGTCCTTGTTCATCTCCGAACGCCACTGGCGTACTCTCGCTTTCGGCATCGGGGCAAAGGCGTTATATTCCTCAACAGTCCGATCGAACGTGGAAAGCGCCTCGGTATGCCCCTTCTCCTTCTTTTTCTCGCCGCCGCTAAAAAACCCATCCCAAAACGCAACTTTTTTGATTTCTGTGCCCGGGAAGGGTATCGCCTGCATATTTTTCTCCTCCAGAATCCTGCGCATGTGCTTAACACCATGTCTGCTTAGTCTCATTTTACCGTACCGGAATTTAGGTACTGCATGTTCCAGGAGGTGCTTCGTATTGTCCGCCTCACGCAGTCCATGGAACAGCCTCTTTGTTGGGCTGTACCCCTTTTTTGGGAGAGATGCCAGTGCATTACTCTCCTCTAGAATAACTCTAGGATCGGTATGACTACCTGCCCACAGGGTTTTGGCTTTGCCAAAACTTTTCCTCTCTGCCTGCTCATGTAGATGCATTATCCGGTTCGTCATCTCTCTATTTTTCGGGTTCCAAGCAGCAGGCAATTTCATTCCGGGTGCAAGTACCTCAAGCATGTCGCCTTTGGCGAAAGTTTTTAGATTCGCCTGTGGGTGTGAAGATACCGTGCCTTGAACATTCATCATATGCCCCGCCCTCCGGAGCGGATCGCCCCCAGCGCTTAGCTTGTCTTTACTAAGACTTATAAATTTTTCCTTCGGTGTCCTACCCTCTATGTGCGCGTTAACGGACTCTGTGTTGAGTTTCGGGGCCCGTCTGATAAGTTTGTCCTTAAACCTCCCCATAGCTGCGCGAGCCGTCGCGAGGTTGAGCGCTCTTTTCTCGAAGCCATCCCAAAACGCGCTCTTCTCGTGCAGGCCGGCAGCCCTCTCCTCTTTCTGCTCTTCTTCGGACTCAGCCTTCTCCTGCTCGGGTGTTTCCCGGTCTTCGTGCTTTTGCAAGAGGGCTTTCAGATCGGATTTGCTTGGTTCAGTCATCGCGTTTTTTCCCTTTCCAGGCGGCTCTTTTTCAAATTCAAGTACCCAGCCGTGGCCAGGGTCATCGCTAGTGGTGCAGCCGCGTAGCTCCCAAATGCGGCAGCAAGACCTGGCGCAGCCCGGAGTGCGGCCTTAGCCCCGCCCCTGTGCTTTGCCAGCGTCCCGAGAGCCCGTAACGAAGCCCCGCCCTCTTCGATAAGGTTCGGTGCATGCAGAGCAAACGGCACATACGGGGCTATCTTGTCCCCAGTCTCGCTATTAGCGAGGAGCAACCCAGCCTGCGCAGGAACCATAAAGCGCCTCCCTGCGAGCATAGGTCCGAGCTTGAGCATCGCAGACCGCACACGTTTCTTTTCTGCAGGGGCCAGTTCGGCCCATCCTTTACCTTGGAGCGACTCTAGGGGCGAATTACCTCCAACGAAACCGCGCATAGAGGTAGCATGCCCCAACTCGTGAGCGAGTGTTCCAGCAGTCGGATTGGGGGTTGTTGTAATGGTGTTTGTGAGCATGTTGAACTCACCACCAGTATGAGGGCTTGTTTGCCATGTAGTGCTAAGCCCCTTGTCGCGGCTAACATTCTTCATAAAGCTCTCCGCCTCTTCTGGTGAGAGCCGTGAGTCGAGCTTTTCTAATTGCTTCATCGCGCCCACTGCACCTACGGCGCCCAGGTACTCAAAGAGGTTCCCAGTCACAATTGTACCAAGGGCATTTGCCGATCGGCCCCAGATGTTTAAAGGCTCTCTCTCTTTCTTTTTTTTCGCTCTTTTCATAAAGCCAACTAGAAAGGGGCTCATCACGGTCTCCTATACGGGCGCGCTGCCCTGCTGTTTTAGAATATTCAGAAACTGCGCATTCAGCGCATCCTTCTTGCCGGAGAGCATGCTGAGATATTGGTCGACTCCCATATCAGGATCTTGACCCAGAATCTTTTGGGTAAATGACTTGGGTATGGTCGACTGGAATCTTTGCACCAGGACATGTCGCTCGTCCTCTGGAAGATGGTCATGGCTCTTATAGCGAATTCCCCGACCCTCGGCCTGCTCGAGTCTTGCATTGTTCCAGTGCGGTTCGAGCAATTGGATGAGTTTAGTCCCTTTCAGATCCAGGCCCTGGGACCCTGCGCCGGAGATAAGCAAGACTTTCACCTTGCCAGTGTTGTAGTCGGCAATCATTGCCTTCCGCTTGGAATCGGAGAGACTCCCATCAAAGATTGCGTGAGAGACTCCAGACGACTTGAGTTGACTGGCGTATTCTCGGACACCGGCATCGAGATAGTTCGAATAGACGAGCCCCCTGAAGTTCTTGTCTTTAGCGTTCAGATCTTGAAGAGCCGTCACCGCCCTCTGGATCTTAGGAGAGGTCTCCGTTCCGCCAAAGGATTTGGTGCTGTTGGATACCTGTCTCACGCCGGATAAAAACGTGTTCAGTTGGGTAGCTTCGGCTTTCGATGGAGGGAGGCCGCGCCGGATCTTATATCTGAGCGCCGGTCCTGCCTTTTCCATGACAAAGTCATAGTACTTCATCTGCTCACCGCTCATAGGGACGCTAATGCTCTCGTGGGTGACCGCGGGAAAACTCTCTTTGGCGGGCGCATGATAGTCGACATAGCCGTGGACCAGAGAAGAGAATTTATCAGGGTTCTTAATCTTGTACTCGATCCCGTTCTTGGCTCCGTGGAGAATCCTGGCTAGGAATCCGGGGCTTATCTTCTGCTCGCGTATGAATTGCTCGTTGAACGCCTTTGGGTCAGTCGGCACCGCCTCGTCGCCGCGCACCATCCTCAGCAGAGGGGCGATCTCATAAGGGTGGTTGCGGATTGGGGTACCTGTCAGCAGTATCCGCTTTTTATACTCAGGGGCTTTTCTAAGCATCTCCTGGCTTCTCATCGAGCCAGGCGTGCCGAGCATATGGGCCTCATCTACGATCAGAGTATCGCCCCTTGCAGGAGTCTTGACCGCCTTATCGTAGCTCATGATATTAGGCTTGTAGCCGGTCGTGTGCTTCTGCACTTCCTTCTGAAAATTGCCGCGAAGGCTGGCAGGCACAACGACGTCCGTTTTTTCGCCCTGTGAAGCCGCAATTCCTGAGAGGCTCTTGCCGCTGCCTAGACCATGATAGAGGAGGAGCCCTGGCGTCTTCTTCAGTCGCTCTTGAACCCTGACTTGGTGCGGCTCTAGTTTCGTGGATTCACGGAGTTTTGCCTGCTTCAGAAAGCCTCGCAAAAAGGCGCTCATAAAACTTCCTCTTTCAGCTCGGGGTGTTTATGGTGCACAGCAGCCTTATCAAAACCAACCCAGAAAGCCGTCTTTGTCCGAGTTCTGGCAACGAAGCGGCGCACCGCACCCTCAGGAACGTCACCCACGAGGTGATCGACAGGACGTCCGTTCTCGTGCCGCACCAAAAAGGGGAGAGAGCGGATAAGCTGGCCATCATACGTCGGAGGCGTTGTGGCCTTATCTACGTCGACTTCCCGAACCTCAACACTATCGGCGCCCTTGTGCCTGTCCAGCTTTTGCTTCATGCTGCGCGAGGCCTCAGACCAGGTGCCGTGGTAAAAAATTACATAGTCCATCAATACTTACCATCCTTTCCTTTACCGAATGCCACGCCCTGCGCAAAAGCAGGAATAGGGTGATAGCCCGACGTATCCGTTGACCAGCCCTGCCCTGCCCCGAGCGTTAGCGCCTTCTGAAGCTGCTGGTAGCCAAGCGAGCCCATCCAATCCTTACTCAGGAGCGGCAGCGTTTTGAGGGATTTTAGCAGAGGTGCATGGATCAATGGGTCTTTTTTAATCGTGAGCTCTTTAATGCCACGAGCCCTCATAACATCAGCATCGGCCTGCGTTACGGTATGGCCTTCGCGCATGCCCTCCGTTGCCTTACTGAGCTTATAGCCGACCGCGTCATCTGGGGTTTTTGTAACTTCAAGATTACGGTTGTAGTCCTGAGCTACGGTGTAAGGGATGATGTCCCCCGGTAGATAGGCCGTGTCCTTAGGGTTGTTCTGAACCTGGGTCGTGTTACCCAGCGAGCGCACGACCGTCTCAAAGATCTTCCTGTGCAAATGAATGCCCTGCCCCGCGTAAGACTTCTGCAGCTCGCTCGCAATATAGTCCTGTGCCGCGTCCATCCCCTTGAGTTTCACGAGGTCCTGCGGCTTCACCACACCCTCTGAGAGCGGATCGCCGATAGCTACCCTGCTGCCCACAGAAACTTTGAGCGGTTTACCTGCAGGCACATGGTAGACAGAGCCCTCAAGCGTCACATCAAATCCACCGCCGAGGCCCTTGGTGATCTTCGAGACCTTGCCATCCTTGGCCGCAAGAGGTGCAGCGCCCACCACAATTTTCGGCATCTGCAGCAGCTGGTTGACTCGCGCATAGCCTTGAGCATCAGCGCCTGTACCCGCAGCCCCGCCAGTATGAAATGTCCGCATGACCATCTGTATTAATGGCTCGGACATCGTCTGCCCCGCCTTCGAACCGATATTGTCGCCAACCGGCGGCGCTCCGCCATGCTCGTCTATGCCGTAGCATTTGGCGCAAGTGCCCTTTGGTGCCAGGCAACGCAGCGGACTTCGCACCTTCACTTGCAAGAGCCCGTGTTTTTTTAGATCCGAGAGGACACGCGTGTCCACTAGCGTATTGTGCGAGTAGCCGCCCTGGTCGCCGGCCATGTACCGATCGAACACATCCTTGTCGTCTAGTTTATGGGTGACCCCCTCATGGGTTCCGCAGTCTTCCATGGAAACCACGTTGTTGATCGTGGTCGCCATGATGTCTTTGGAGAATGCGCCGGGCAGCGAAGTCTGAATTGCGCGATCCATCATTCCGCGACGAGCCCCGTACATCGAGATCCAATAATCCCCGATATCCAGCCCCTCGGCGTAAGACTTCTTGATCGCTGTCGGGACAATCCGCCCCTTCTCATCAGACATGAATAGCGGAGAGGCAATGATCTGCCGCAGCTGACTGCTGTTGCCGCGCGCACCAGATTGCACCATATCGTAGAGAGGGTTGTCTTTCCCAACGAGCTTATGGTCGATCATCTTATCAATGAGGGAGGACGCGCGCTTGTTGATCGACATCAGCTCTTCTGGGGTCTTGGCCTTCTTCGCAGCCTTATCGGCAGCGTCGACGATGCGATCTCGCATAGCACCGAACTGAGCGATATCATCCATGCCGAGTGTAAAGCCCCGCTCAAAAGCGTGCTTCTCACCCTCAGCCTTAAGCGCCGCAACGATAGTGCCGTATTGATTTGCGGGCAATTCCTTCGCCAGCGCCATCGTCAGCGTGTTCGTAGCTTTCTTATCCAGCATGGCCGAAATCTTATACTTATCGGGCAGAAGAGCATTTATCTTCTGCCTGCCCGCTGGGGTCTGCGAGAGGTAGAAAAGCCCGATCTGAGCTTCCTGCGAAGGCTGGATCATGAGCGAGCCTGTGCCGGGTTGAAACAGGTTTCTAGAAGGCAAAAGCCGAGCGGCCTCCTTGTTGGCTTCCTCGCCGACAGGGACGTGCACAGTCATGGTATTGTGGGTGAAAAGCCCATTCTGCACGAGAAACATCTCGCCACGCGGGACCGTAAAGTCAAACATAACCTCTTTCCTCGGAACCTCCGTGATGCTCAGCACCTGTTCCCAGCGAAGACGCTCGTCCTTGACAAGACCCGCCCACTTCAAAAAGTAGGGTGAGGCCAGAGCTCCGTAAGTATGGATGACATCAAAAGCTATATGGCGCGAGACAAACTCTTGGTTACCTTTAAAATGATCCATGGCGGAGATTTTCCTGCCAGGGTTTTTCGCCCTCCATTCGGCGACTGCTGCTTTATCAGTTTTTGAAAGGCTTTTGTGCCTATGGCCTATGGCGACGACTTCGTCGAGCAGTGCTTTTGAGAACGGCACAATATCGTAACCGTCCCGGTGCCGGCGGCTATCTTTCACCCGCACCGCCTCAGCCAACTTTTCCTGTTTTTTGCTTAGGACCGGCTGGAGTGTAGCCATACAGGACTTTCGCAGCCTCAGAAGGTGGCCGGTCTGCCGGCCTTCGTGGAGGCATTCAGCGAGGTACGCGTCAAGGCCAACGGAAGACATGAGGTAGCGAAGGGACTCGACATATGGGAAGTTACACATCTCAAGCCGAGCTTGGTAGTTACCGTACGCGTCTGGGCCAACGCTGCCTTCCGCCTGAAATACTCCGCGTACGTAGGCGAGCCTGACTGCGTGTGGGCTGTTGAAGATTTCCGTCGGAATTTTTACGCCGGCAAACCCAGCACCGCAGTTTTCCGTAAACCAGTTGCAAAGCTCTTTGCTATAGAGCCTCGCAATGCAATCCTTATGGAGCTTTGTACCTTGGAGCTTTGTTCCGAAATTAAAGCGGCGACGCAGAATGCCGCAGATATGCTTCATGACGACTGGGTCCGTGTCGCAGAAAGAAACCGTCGCGTCCGACGCGGACCCGTCTCCTGCGTAAAAGCCAAGAACCCACGCCATCTCCTCGTCAAGTCGATGCGTGACGTTCGAGATCTTTAGAGTTTGGATGTTGCTAGAGCCTATGTTGGGCAATGCTTTCGGCAGCAGCACCCCAGGCCGCATCACCTCGGTTTTTATGCAGCACAGATCGAACGCCTCATTGATATAGCTGAAGTTGTGGTGCTCGGTCGTGATCACGCGGGTTCCTGTATGAGTCAGTACCTCATAGCAAGGCCCGTGAGACGTGTGGACAGTAAGGCGCTGAACATCGGTCCATTCTGGGCTTCCATCTATCATTGACATTGTCTGCAACCTCCCCCCAGCAATCTCGTAGATCGCTGTAAAACCACGGGCCTCAGCCACCATCTCGTCGATAGTTTTACCCGTGACCATTTCAAAAAGATTGCCGGCAACAAGAGAGTGATAAACCCAAAGGGGCTCTTGAGTCAACTCATTTTTATTATACCTGACGTTAATAATGGTAGTAATATCAATGGAATCCCCATTGAAATCTGCATTAAATCCCTTCACTATCAGCGGTGGGATCTTGAGTGCCTTGCCATCGGTGATCTTCGGCTTAAACGCCATGATCGAAAACTTATGAAGTGACGGCGCCCTGTTCAGAAGAACGTGCCGCGTGCTCATGACTATTTGCAGAGCTCGCTTGGCAAGCGCTGATTTCTTTTTGATCTCCTCTTTTGCCTGCAGCGGATTTTTTCCCATGCTTTTAAGCTCACGGACGACAAATGGCTCAAAGAGTTTCCAGGCCATCTCCTCAGGCATCGCCATCTCGTCGATGCCAAGGGAGGGCTCGGGAATAATAGTGCCGCGCCCCACAAAATCCTGCTGTTTGCTCAAGAGCTTACTAATGAAAAGGCCCTCTTTGGGCTGACCGCCCGTGCCGCCCTTAATCTGCGCGATGAGACCGTCCTTTACCTTGCCCTTTGTGGTCACGTCCATCAGGCCCGCTACACCTTTCACATGATTGTAGAGGTCCTGCCGGATATTGGCCTTTTCCTCTTCGGGGAGAAGGGACATGACAGGAAGCTGCATCATCGAATTGACGACGCCCAGTTTCTGATAGAGGGTATTCACATCCGAGCTGGCCATGCTCCCATCGGGAAGCGGGTAGACAGGGCGATAGATGGGCGGAAGCACAGCCACATTGCGGCGGATATACGCCTCGTGGGGTTTCATATTCAGTGTCTTGAGCGCAGTCAGGTAGCGAAGTTTTTTGTTGGCATCATTCAGCTTTGTGCCAGTAAAGCCCGCGGCTTTCTTTGTCAGGCTCTCCAGCTGCGTATCGACATCAACGTTCTTTAATAGGCGCTCAATACCGGCACCAGCAGTCAGGCCGCCAGCACTGCCTTTGGTAAGGGAGCCATCTTTTTGCACAAAGAGCTTCCCGCCGACGACTTCGTCAAACTTACCAGCAAGGCCAAGAAGGTTTCGGGCAGCGTCCTCAAAGACTGGATTGACTACCGGCTCCTTCAGGTCCAGATGCCCCCATTTTTTACCAGCAAGACCACCAAAAGTCCTGGTATCAAAAAACCCGCCCTTAACCGGCTGAAAAGTCCTGGTATCAAAAAACCCGCCCTTAACCGGCTGAAAATCTTTTGCATGATAAAAGTGAGGCTTTTGAACCGCACCCGAAGACATCTCAAGTGCGTGACTGTCGGTAAGCGGCCCAAGTGTGGACTTGGTGCCGTCTTTGGTAACGTCTATACCAGCGCCTTTTAAGTAGGCGATGAACTTATCGTAGATGAAGGGCGCTTTAGGCGGCGGCAGCTGCTGGCCCCCACGCAGAGCGGTCCAGTACTCATCGTTCTTGTTGCTTTTAAGCGTAGACATCTCTTGCAGGTTAGCCCTTGCCCCGTGCGAGAGCATGGAGTACATCGTCAGAAGATCTAGACTTTTTGAGCCTTCTTCTCCTCCAGCTTTAACGGGCTGCATATTGGCGTCGTAGGTAGATCCAGGTCCCCCTTGCCGAGCTGAAAAGTTGCCTGCGGATTGCTTAAAGAGCTTAAGTATATATGGGTTTCCAACGTGGACATCGCCGAGACTCTTACCTGTTTCAGGGTCGAAGAGCTCTTCTTTATCCTTAACGCCTGACTGCTTGAGAAACTTTCGAGTTGTCCCAAGGTAATTTTGCCCTGTGAAGTTCTCGACTTTGTAGGGGGCACCGTTTTTAAGTGCGGCTTTTCCGGCGGCTGACTCATAGATTTGCCCGATATTGATCCGGCCGATGACACCATGAGGGTTGAGTAGGATATCGACCGGCTTTCCGCTCCCATCGCGGGGCGTCTGGTCATCAGGAAGGATCTTAGTAATGATCCCTTTGTTGCCCATCCGGCCAGAGAGCTTATCGCCAATTCTCGCAGCTTCTTCAGTTTTTATGAAAACGGAGACCGAACCAGTCCCTCTTTGAACCTCTGTGACAGTCCCTTCGTCCTCAGCAGTCCAGTAGATACTGGCATCTTTTGGCCTTTCTGAAAGTGTCTTGCTGATGACCGCGATGCGTGCGTCTGGGTTCCTTTTTTGCAGAGCGGCGATGATCACATCACCTGTTTTAACGCGCTGGCCCTTCTTTATAACCCCATCCGAATCGAGCTTGGCCGCATTTGCGGCAGTGATTGCGTTGGGGTAGAACGCCCTGAACGAAGGTAGCTTCATTATGGAGTTCTTGGAAATCTCGTAGGTTTTCTTATAGATGTGCTCGCTTGTCAGCTTTTCAGAGGCGGACTGTGAGATGACGATTCCGTCCTCAAAGTTGTAGCCCTTATAAGGGATGTAGGCTGTGCGGAGGTTTATGCCCAACGCAAGAGTGCCGTCTTTAGTAAAGTTACTCTCAGCTAGAAGCTGGTCTTTGGCTACCGTATCGCCTTCTTTGACGAGTGCGGTATGGTTAAGAAACGACTTCCTATTTAGCGTGAAATTGTTGTAGAGGTTGACCTTGACGTCGCCCTTGGCTGTCGCAAGCAGGATACCGTCTGCAGTCACTTTCTTAACGGTCCCCGCATCCGGCGCATGTGCCGCAATATTCTTCCCTACCAGCTGCTCCATGGAGACATCGGGGGCGACACCTACTTGAACAAGCGGGGCCTCACGATGCTTGAGACCTATCGCTTGCTCGAGCATTTTGGAAGCCATCATAGCCCGATTGCCTTGATTCGCCGGCAGAAAGGGGACGAGGTTGGTCGATGGCGAGAACAGCATGGTGGCGCTCGGTGTGTAAAAATCCACCTTTGAGCGGGGCACAGTTTGGATTGCGCCTTGGTGCATGACCTTTAGCGAATCGCCTGTCTGCCCAGGAAAGGCCACGTACTTCTCCCAGCTTTCGACAGGGGTTAAAAGCTCTCTTTTACCAGACTTGGCGTTATCCAATTGGACTCTTAGGTCCTTGCCGTCTTTCACCACACCCATCGGTAAATGCAGGTTTACACCGATTTTATCGCTGTTACCGCACCAAAAGGCGACCCCTCCTTTCCGCCTTACTAGCAGAAGGCCTCCGGGGACCGTAGCGCAGTAAATCCTTCCATCGTAATCTACTTTAACGTAATCACTCTTCCCTGAACGGTGGTTGAATTTACGTGCTGAGCGCACGGTGCTGCGAAGGATCCGAATCTCGAATATGTCATGGTAGGACTCTTTCCGCCTATCCTCGTAACAAGCCGTGGTCGTCGAGTAACCTAAGCTGATAGCGAGCCTATCGAAATCTCTAGCAAGTTTTGGGCTAGACGTGCAGTAGACCCGTTGAGGGTAAGAGGCCCCTTTAGGGCGATTGCTGTACGTTCTGCCGTCGCCAAGCAGCATTGCGTCAAGCATCCGTTGACGTGCGCTAACGGGGGCATCAAATAGCTCAGTAGGAATGAAACGGCGCTCCTGTGTTCCCTGCGATTCAAAATGCCAAGCTAGCTGCTCGGTGCTTAGAGTGTAGGTTGTCTTCTCTTTGTCCTGGCACCAGCTCCACGGCAGCGTGTCCAGTAGAGACTCTATGCGTCGGCACTTCTCGGGGTTCGCCGCATCGTTCTGATGGATTCGGACGAAGTACGCTGAGTTCGCTTCATTGAAGGACACAGACCCTTCAGACAAAAACCAACCCCAAAGCTCACACCAGTCGCCGATGGGTACGGACTCAATATTGATGGAGGCATTGCTCCCCTTCACGTGCTCAAGGCGGGCTACTGACTCTTGCTTTCCTTTGTAAGCCTTGTGGCTTACCCTGAAAGTGCGTGGTCGGCCGTGCGTCTTTTCTGCAGTTTCGATTCTCCAACTATCAGGAGCAGAGTCGAGCGGCCTTACAAGCATCCGGTGATTTGCCGTCACTAAGTAGTTCAGTTTACCGTTCTCGACACCATACATCTCCCCTTTGAAATGGCTCTGGTGGAGCTTTTCTGCTGAACAGAAATCAAGGCGGTCATCAATGAGACATGCAAACCCAGTTGCGGGTGTCACATCTTTCCAGTAAGCCCAACCCTCTCTAGTAAAAACTTCGGTCTCCTCGTCGTAGCATTCTGGCGTATGAACTGGGTCAATGAACCCGTAGTGCGAAGGATGGATCTGCCGCGTCTCGTCTTTGATTCCGTGTTGCGAGGTGATCCCGCCAGAACCCATGAAGCTAGCCCTGTACGCCCCGGAGAGCATTTCCAGAGGATTGGTCTGCTCGGGGGTGGATGATTTATCATCCTGCGTAAAGAAACTTTGCACGACTCCGCTAAAGAGCCCAGGGTTGACGATTTGGGTCACCTTGGTTCGGCGCAAGGAATCAATCTGCCGCTGAATCTTATAGGCCAGGTCCTTCTTATTCTTCTCAAGCCGCTCTTTGATAAAGTCCTCGATGCTATGGAGCTCCTTGAAAGCGAGGGAGTCGCGGTCGACGGCATCCTTCTTTCCGAGCTGCACTTCCAGGAGGTTTTTTGAGCAGGCCAAGAGCATAGGCCCGTCCACTTTATCGTATCCTGTTCCCAGCACCATTTTGGTTGTCGCACTGGAGATCTCGGTCTTCTTGAAGTACTCAGAGAGCCCAGCTTTCTGCGCCCCAAAAGCTGTTTCCGCACGCGCAACCGACTTTGGGTCGCCACGCTGGTTCACAGCCTCCAGTTTAGACCCCCAGGTTTGTGCAATGAGAGAAGGAGATATACCCAGATGAGTAAGAATAGGATAAAGAGGAATGTTCGTTTGGCCGCCGCCGACCTTTTGTAGGGTGAAGACACCACTTGCCTCATTAAATCCGAGGTCAAAGTTTTTCCCTTTCGCCAGGTTAACCTGAGTTTTGAGCTCACCGTTTTGCTTCCTGACCGTGTAAACCCCGGTCTTGAGTCTCAGTTGGTTATTAACTTGATATTCGTTGCCAGCTACGATGTAGCTGGAGCGATCCGTGACCATAGGCAAAAGGAACAACCTAATTCTCGGGGCTTTGTCGACCACCTTGCCACTCTGGTTCTCAATAAGTGAGAGGCTTGCATACACAGGGACACCCCAAGTGCCTTCCTGGGTCTTCGTCTTTGCCTGGGCGGCGTAGTCGTTTAGGTCAGCCTTTTCCTCTACCCACACATTATCGAGCTGCATTGTGCGGATCTTACCGACCACAGGAAAGATGCTTTTAACCGCATCCACGGCCGATGTCTTTACTGATTGCGATTGCTGGGTGGCGTCAAAATTTCTCATATGTAGTGGTATAAGCCTTTTAGTGTGGCGTTTACATTTAAGAGAAAGGGGGTGTCATCGCACTAATGTAGAAGATAACTTGTGACAAATCACCCAGTCTTTACCAAGTATTCTAGCACAACCAAGCGGACCCGTTCCAGGAAGGCACCGATGTCAGAACTCCATTCTACAAGCGAAGCTAGCGGCGAGAAAAAACTACAAAACCCTTTCTCTTTTTCTGATGATGATAGCAACCGGCAGCCACTGGCTGTAGTAAAGCCCTCCTTACCGGCTCGCGTCTGGAGGTCGATTGTAGGCTTCAGCAAGGAAGTTGTCGGGCAGCTCCTATCTCCTCAGTTCTGGGTTGGTCTGATCAAGAACGCGCTACGTGATGCTGTTAGCGCGATCCTGTACTCTTTCGGTGGGCGGTTTTTGCAAACCAGCGCAGAAACGGGGGACCCTAAGTTTAAAAGACAGACACAACCGTCTGCGCCACAACCCAGTGCCTATCCCCATGTACCCCATGGTGGACCAAGCGCCGGGTTCAACAACGGTTTTGCTGCAGCCCCCACGTACCGAGGTAACGAGTTCACACAGCCCACACCGCCCTCTCCTAATCGCCCAAACACGCCAGGCAATTGGAGATAGTGCTGCGGTAAACCGGCGGTCATCTGACCGCTAGTTTTGGCCCGAGCCCAGCTGCTCGGGTTTTTTTATCTATCCGAGGGCACGGTAGAGGCCTTGTCCGCCAAGGATTATGCCCACTAACCCAATGCAAACGGTGGCCTGGAAGAAGGCCCATTTCATAGAAGCCTGTGGCACCACAATGCCCACTGCGCCTGTCACCAGACAGAGCTGAAAGAGCATGGAGGCGAGGTCAAAGCAATCACCAGCACTCGCGAGCTGGTCTATTTGCTGCTCATACTCTTTTGCACCGACCAGCTGCCCCATTTTTCCGTCAACTTCCTGAGTCCACTGCTCTACAGGAATTTGCCGTGAACCCATCAGGATCTCGCGTTTCTCGCTGTCGTAACGGTTGACCTTGCTCTGCAGTTGGCGCAAAAGTTCTGCCATATTACCGCGTTTGTCAAGAGCGATACTGCCGGAGTTGATTAGGACTTTCACCAGATCCGCCTGCCCCTCGACAATCGTCCCCTTGATGCCCTTGCTCTGGTACCATTGCAGGCTGTTATTACGCAGGTTGCTTAGCTTGATCTCATCGGCCCCATAGTTACCTGACAAAAGATCGTTAACCCCCAGCGAGGCAGCGAAAATTGCTATGCAGAGCGGCAAGGCTAAGTCGAGCTTTTTCTGCAGCTGCCCAAAAACCTCCAGCATAAAGACCTCCTCAGTAATACCCGCCCACAGGCGCGGCACCAGCGTCAATGCGCTTGGCTTCCGGCGCATCGGTAATCTTGCCGAGACCGTAGGCCCCCGCACCAAGCGCCCCAGCGCCAATAGCTGCCGTCCGCTTTAGCTGAAACAGGGGACTCTGTTGGGTTTTCTTATACCAGTGCAGGGGCATCATCAAACCACTGCCGGCAGAAGCACGGGCAGGCGCACCAGCAGCCGTGCTTGCAGCATTAGCAGCGGCGGCGGCAGTGCCCGCGGCTCTCTCAGATCGCATAGTGAGAGCCCGCCTGACAGCTGTGCCTGGGGAGCTACCCATAGCCTTTATTCCCGCGCGCCTTGCGGCCATCACGCCACTCGCAACACTTGCGTGCTTTGCTAGGAAACCTCTTACGACAGCACTTTCGTTTGCCATGTTACCACCAATACAAGGCGTTCAGTTTGTCCAGTAAAGTTACCCTCTTCGTCAAAATGCTTATCCACAAGTTTTTCCTTTATCTCGCGGACTATAAACGCCAGAGGGTTATTTAGAATCGCATCATACGCGGCGAGATCCCTCTCGGTGTTCATATCGAATTGGGCCGTCTTGTTCCGCGTCGTGAACATTAAACAGCTCCCTGCCTTCTTGGGGCTGACCGCTCAGGCAAAGGGTTCATGTTAATGCCAGCCGGTGGCTCTCCAGAGGGTGCTGCAAACTGGGTCTGAGGAACTTGAGCTGCCGGTGCCTGCCCGCCTGTGGACCCGGCTTGCAGTTCGCTCATCCGCTGCTCAATCTGGATGCCGATCTCCGGCATCTTAGTTTTTATCTCGGAGAGGGTCATAGCCGCTTGCCCTGGATCCATCTTTGCCAGCTGACTTGCCCAACTATCGACCTTCGCCATAACCAGCTCGTCCATAGGCTGCTCAGGCTGCTGCCCGCCGCCCGAAGGATCCATACCAGGATCGCCTTGGGCTGCCGCCGCATTAGGGTCCATCCCCGGCTGCCCTGGCATCGTGATGCCCAACCGCGAAGCCCGCTCCTGCGTAGCCAGTTGAGCCTTCTCCACATTCTCCTGCAGAGTCCGCTGGTAGTTGGACTGGATAAGCATGGCCTCGCCCTGACTCCGCGCGCTGCTTTTTGTCTGCAGGTCGGTCAGGTAGTTTTGAACGTGCTGCTCCTCGATCATCTTCTTGACTTCCTGGTCGTAGTCGTAGCCAAGTTCTGTGAGAAGAGTCTGATCGGAAACCTTGCGCTGAGCGTTAAGCCCAATGAGCTGCTGATTCTTTTGAATGTCATCAGCCATCCGGAAGTCAGACATGCGGATGGTCTTGATGTCGGGAAGGGTCAGCCAAATGCGGATTTTGTCTTTGATCCAAATCGTCAAATCCAGCATCTGACTGCGGTTTTGGATAAAATCGTTCTCGAGGGTTCGCAGGGAAACACTCGACCCCGTCCAATTGAGCCCGCCAAAAAGGAACTCTTGAGGTAAGCCAAGTCCGCCTACTATGGTCTGCGTGAGGTAGTTAATCTCAGGCGCGAGCAGCAGAGCCTTGCCATCGCCGCCAAGCCGACCAAAGCCAATGGGTATAGGTATTACAGCCTTGAAGTTCGGATCGCGTCGGTGCTTGTTGATCACCGTTTCGATCTGAATTCGCCAGCTAGATAGGTCAGTATGGATATATGGATCCTGCTGCGCATTGGGCAGTGGGTAGATCAAATCGAATGGGACAATGTGCTCGAGCGCGATAGCCTCCTGCGCCCGCCGAAGGGTGTAGAGGTAGAACATGTCTTTGAGCACATGAAGAATCGCAGGCTTGCCCCAGCCCTGATCCTGCTCTGCGAGGGTCGGCTGCTTAAGATGCTTGAGACTGTCGGAGCTGAAGCGAATCATCCGGCGCTTTTTGAGGGCCTCAAGGACGATGATCGGCAGATCCTCAAGGATGTCTTTGTCACCGCGCTGGATCATATTTCTGAGCTTGCCTGGCACGGAGTACATGTAGATGTAGCGGCCGGTATACTCGTTGAATTTTATGTGGATGTTCTCAGGATTCCAGCGGATAAGCCGCAGCTCTTTCCTGTTCTTATAGGGCACATCCTTGACCTCAACCGCGCCGTTGCTACCGCACTGGCTGCAGGTTCCAGCGAAGTTATAGTCGCTGCCCCGAAACTGCCAATCCCAATTTTTGATAGGCGCGCGGAACTTGCACGATTGGCAAATGAGAAACCTAATGAAAGGGAAATGCAGTGAGACAAAGGCGTTGCCGTAGACGTGGTAGTCCAGGTTCACCTCCATCATTCTGTCTTTCATCTTGAGGTCTGTCAGCAGTATGGTATTCCATACGCTCCGATTAGCCTCGAGCCCATCCTCGAATATTAGGTCCGTAATCGGATAGCGGCTGACCTTCTTCATCGCCGAGCCGATTAGGGGCGAGTTATAAAAATAGAATGTGCACCACCTGAAAAGCTCTTTGATCGTAGGCGGCATGTACTGCTGCGCAAGGTCAAAGAACTGGTTAGGGTATCTTTGGCTTCGGGAGTCGCTCAGAGACAGACTTGGCTCTATGTTTGGGGGCATCAGACAAACTCCAGCGGGTAGCGATAGTCGAGGTCAACAAGGATATCCGTTATGAACTCGTACGCTTTGAGCGGCACAGTTATGCTTCGGTTAAAGCCTACGGCGCGTATCTCGAACTGTACCAGCGCACCCTGCAGAAGGGGGAGTGAAAAGCGACCGTCAGGCCCTGTGCGAGTGATTATTTCACCAAGAGTGACTTGGGAAGCCTTTTCCGGCGAGTGCGGGAACTTAATGAGCCTCGCCTTGACCTCCGCATCTACGTAGCGAACCCCCTGGAGATCTGTAACAATTCCTTCGACGACGCAGATATTCCCTGTGTACTGAATAGCCTGCCTGTAGCCAGTTTTGAAGCTAAGGTTGCCAAAACTGTCTATGGTCTGGATCGCATAGAAATCCTGCAGCGCGCCATCGAGATCCTCAAACTCCACCAGCTCCTCTGGGTCGATGAGTGCCGGTATAGTTGCGATAATCTCATCCTCAGAGGTTTCCGTTATAACGCGTGCTGTCGTACCGAGGTCGACTAGGGACGAGCCCCCTACAATTTCCACAGATCCTGGCGCTTGCCTGACATCGCTTCGGAGGAGGAAAGTCGCCCCCAGGTCAGCAGTATTCGGGTAGGCGCGGCCGCCAACGAGCACAAGATTGATCTGGTCGGGAACGGTAGCCACGCCGGAAAACGTAATCGTTTGGAGTGCGGTGCCATTCATCTTTAACTGAAGCGTCTTGCCTGCGACCGTTGCGGGAAGCGCATTGGTGGCGGTGAAGCCAATGATGCTTCTATAGATACGGTAGTGGGCCACATCCGAAGAGGGAAACGGTGCGAACTTGAGAATGTTCAATCAAGGTTCCTCCGGCGAGCCTGTGACCTGAAAGCCAACCACAGGAGGGTTTACATAAAAAACATCAAAGTAGCGAATCTGGGCGCCGATCGACCCGAAGTTATCGCCAATCCCTGCACCATCAACAAACATGGGGATAACCCCAAATGGTAGAATTTTCATGCGAACTCCGTCTTGCCTTCGTCCGTGCGAAGAGTGTAGACAGTGCGGTGACCTGTTCTCGCCAGGTTGTTAGGCCAGCGAGCTTCTGCGATGCGCGTCCACGCCTCGAAGATAGCCCGCATCTTAACGTCCTCAATCTCAATAGTGCCGAGCGTCGTAGTATCCTGGCTGTCACGGAGTGTGATGGTCAGGATGCCAGATATCTCGTTAACCGAGTAACGGCTTATAATTCCTATCTGACCTGAAAGATCCATCCATCACCCCACGGTTATAAACGCCTGCTGAGTTACGACCGGTTGGCCCGCGACAGTAATCGACATCAGAATGTAGTAGCTGACGTCAGCCACGGCGACAAACGCATTTGTAAAGCGGAAGACGCCATCCGCGTTCGGACTCGCCAGCGTTGCTGTCCATACCGTTGCCCCGATAGCCGTCTTGATAGTGATAGTGCAGGCGCTGGATACTGTGATTCGTTCACCAGCTTCCTCGGCCCAGACAATCACCTCCTGATCGGTGCCAGCGGAGTTCATGGTTGTCGACATGCGGCAGGTTCTGTGCGACTCGGTAATTGCAGCGATATCTGCGGAGACCGACGCACCTGCTGGAGTGCCAATCTTCGTGTTGATTGCGCCAGTATCGACCTTGATATCGGCAGCCAGCTTGCCGAAAGTGCTCGCTGTAACATGACCAGCAGTGGCCTCATCCCATACTGCTGCGGCAATTACGGACGGCGACGCCCCGCCAGCAGCATCGCTAAGACTCTCACCCATCGACCCGACTGCGACGTGAGAGGCGTTCAGCTCGTTCCAAACCTTGTCGACAATCGCATCCTCTTGTGCACCCGAGATAACCGCATCCACCCGTCCTGAGGTGTAGACCAGCTGGTCTGTCTTAGCCTTGATCAAGTTTGCCGTTGTTTGCACAGCGGCGATATCCACCTGATTGGCGTTGATCTCGGTTGTAAGCGCCGCGTTTCCTGCACTCAATTGTGCGGTGGTAGCAAGCAGAGCCAAGTCACCAGTGGTCAGCGTGCTTCGCGTGGAGACATTGACGTCGAGCCTGTTCAGGCGAATGTCGCTGGTCAGAACAGGGTTAGTCGGCCG
>Ga0315288_10000891_pt1 | contig 37996 bp, 36 predicted proteins | sample YL17G11_20_MG_FD_203454 | JGI IMG/M metagenome (GOLD analysis project Ga0315288, IMG submission 203454) | Sediment microbial communities from Yellowstone Lake, YNP, Wyoming, USA - YL17G11_20 | ecosystem: Environmental > Aquatic > Freshwater > Lake > Sediment | place: USA: Wyoming | collected...
ATGCAGTGAATTGGAAATTTCCAGTGAGAGCCGAAGTTCCCGTTTGACCCGCCGGCAAGCGGTTTGACCGGCCCAGGCGGTGATGAATGGCCAGAAAACTCTTTCTCATAGACGCGCACTCGTACCTTTACCAGGCGTTCTACGCCATCCGCCAGTTAAGCGCCCCGGACGGCCAGCCGGTTAACGCCGTTTACGGGTTCACCAATCTCCTCATGAGGTTGTTCACGGAGATCAAACCCGAGTACATCGCGGTTGCGATGGACGCCCCGGGCAAGACCTTTCGACATGAGCGTTACGAGCAGTACAAGGCCACAAGAAAGGAAATGCCCACCGAACTCCGGTCGCAGATACCGCTCATCCGGGAAATCATGGAGGCCTTCGGCGTGCCCGTCTTCACCGTGCCCGGCTTTGAGGCCGACGACATCATCGCCGCCATCGCCAGGCACGCGGAAAAAGACGGCGTGGAGACCCTCATCGTCACGCGCGACAAGGATGCGAAGCAACTGCTCAGCGACCGCATCAAAATGTTCAATACGAAGGACGACAGCGCCTACGCGCCCGAAGACCTCAAGCGCGAGTGGGGGATCACGCCGGAGCAGGTGGTGGACCTTCTCGCCCTGATGGGCGACCACGCGGACAACATACCGGGCGTCCCCGGAGTGGGCGAGAAGACGGCGCTTGCGCTCATTCACGAATACGGCGCGCTTGAGGACGTGCTGAAAAACGCGGACAAAGTCAAGGGGAAGAAACTAAGCGAAAACCTGAAGCAATACGCCGACCAGGCGCGCATGAGCAGGGAGATGGTCGTCCTCCGGACCGATGTGCCGGTGAAGATGGAAGACCTTGAGCAGTGGCGCCCCGGCGTGAACCTCGATACGGGAAAACTGGCGGCGCTCTTTGAAAAACTGGGTTTCAAACGCTTCCTCCAAAACCTTGCGAGGCTGCGCGAGGGCATAGCCCCGCGCGAGGAGAAGGCGATAGAAACGGCCCTCTCCAATGTCGAGGGGGAGGTCGAGACGATAGACCCCGCGCATTACCACCTGATAGATTCCGCCGAGGCGTTAAAGAGCCTTTGCGCAAAATTGCGCGAGCGGGAGGAATTCGCCGTGGACACGGAAACCACCAGCGCCTTCCCGATGCAGGCGGACCTCGTCGGGATGTCATTTTCATGGAAGAAGGGCGAGGCATATTATCTGCCGTTCCGCGGGCCGGACCTCGCGTGGCGGGCGGAGTTGCGAGCCGCGCTGGATGCGCTCAGGCCGGTTCTTGAAAACCGCCGCGCGGAAAAGGTGGGGCAGAACCTCAAGTACGACATGCTTGTCCTGCGCAGGCACGGCGTGGAACTTCGCGGCGCGCTTTTCGACACGATGGTCGCGGCGTGGATGATCGATTCCTCGCGCACGGCGTACGGCATGGACCTGCTCGCGCGCGATTATTTGAACTACAAGAAAATTCCCACGTCGGACCTTATCGGCAAGGGCAAGAACCAGATAACGATGGACCAGGTTCCCGTGAAGCGCGTGTGCGAATACGCCTGCGAAGACGCGGACATCGCCTGGAGGCTGGCGCGCGCGCTGGAGCCGATGCTCGGGAAAGAAGACCTGCAAAGCCTTTTCCGCGGCGTGGAGATGCCGCTGGTCAACGTTCTGGCGGAGATGGAATACAACGGCGTTGCGCTGGACCGCGAGTTCCTCGCGCAAATGTCGCAGGAAATCGGCGTTCAGATAGACGCGCTCGCCGTGCGGATACACGGGGAAGCCGGGGAGGAGTTTAACATTTCGTCAACTCAGCAGTTGGCGGAGATACTCTTCAAGAAGCGGGGACTTGCCCCGGTAAAGAAGACGAAGACCTCGTTGAGCACGGACGCCGAAGTCCTTGAGAGTCTTGCAAAGGAAACCGATGACCCGCTTCCGGCGTTAATCCTTGAATACCGGCAGTTGACGAAACTGAAATCGACGTACATCGACGCGCTTCCCCTGATGATAAACGGCGAAACCAGGCGGGTTCACACGTCGTTCAACCAGACCGGCACGGCGACGGGGAGGCTTTCGAGCAGCGACCCGAACCTGCAGAACATCCCGGTGCGAACGGAACTGGGCAAGAAGATACGCCGGGCGTTCGTGGCCGGCTCGCCGGACAGGATGCTGCTTACGGCGGATTATTCGCAGATAGAGTTGCGGATGCTCGCGCATCTGTCGCGCGACGAGAGCCTCACGCGCGCGTTCGAGGAAGGGCAGGACATCCACCGCGCCGTCGCCGCGCAGGTTTATGGCGTAAAGCAAAGCGAGGTGACGCCGGAGATGCGCCGCCAGGCGAAGGCGGTGAACTTCGGAATCATATACGGCCAGTCGGCGTTCGGCTTGGCGCGGGAAATCGGGATTTCCGTGCCGGAGGCGAAGAAGTTCATCGACGCCTATTTCGCGCGGTACGGCAAGGTGAGGAGTTTCCTTGACGGCGTCATCCGCAACGCGGAGTCCGACGGATTCGTCAGGACGATCCTTAACCGCAAGCGGACGATCCCCGAGATAACCTCGCAAAGCCCGGCGCACCGCAGCGCCGCGCACCGCACCGCGATGAACACGGTGATTCAAGGCTCCGCCGCCGATTTGATAAAAGTGGCCATGAACGGCATCTATGAAAAGATTGCGGGGAGCGACGAGATAAGGATGGTCCTGCAGATACACGACGAACTGGTCTTTGAAGTGCTGGTGGGGGATGCGGAGAAGTACCGCGAACTTGTCGAGAAGGAGATGACCGGCGCGATGAAACTGCGCGTGCCGCTAAAGGTGGATGTCGCGGTGGGGCACAACTGGCTTGAGGTGAACTAAAAGTTTCACCACCAAGACACAAAGGCACCAAGGCAGCCAGACTGTTAGACTGTTAGTTTGTCAGACCTGATAGCCGAACAGTCTAACGGTCGAACGGTCTAATAGCATACATCTGCGGCCATCAGTGGCGAAAATAATGGGGAAGTTCAAGGTCATAGGTCTTACGGGAGGGATCGGCAGCGGCAAGAGCACCGTGGCGGCGATGTTCGGCCGGTTGGGCGCGATTGTCGTGGATGCCGACGAGATTTGCCACCGCCTGCTTTTCGACGGCGGCATAAAGGCAAGGGTGCGGAAGGCTTTCGGAGACGCGGTCTTTAATGCCGACGGCGAAGTGGACCGGATGGCGCTGGGAAGGGCGGTCTTTAAGAACGCGGCGAAACTGAAGGGCCTTACGAAGATACTTCACCCGCCTGTGCATGAGGAGATACGCGGGGTGGTGCGCGCCGCGCGGAAGGAGGGGGTGGCCCCGGCGGCGGTGCTGGACGTGGTGCTGCTGCTGGAGTCCAACATGGAGAAAATGTGCGACGTGCTTGTTTTTGTTAATGCAAGCCCGGAGGTCCGGGCCGCAAGGATTCGGAAAGACAGGGATTGGAGCCGCGGTGAAATCGAAAGAAGAGAAAAATTCCAGATGCCGATAAATAAAAAAATCAAAATGGCCGATTATGTTATTAACAACTCTCTTACCAGGCGTGATACTTTCGATCAGGTCCGACATATCTGGCGCGAATTGTGCCACGAGGAAGAGTAACCCATCTAAGGCAGCATGTCACAATTAATACATGCCCTGTTTGTGAAGGAGCACAGCGATGGCAAAAGCCAAAGAGCCTAGAGCCGCCCGCAAGACAACCAACGGCAAGCCCAACGGCGAAAACGGTCAGCCTGAAGAACTCGTCCAGGAAGCCCCGGGAAACGGGGGCGCTCCCCAGACCGAGGAAGCGCTTCAGGAAAAGTATGAAGAGGTCAAGCGGCGCGAACTGCACATAACCGAACTCCAGCGCATGACCATCGCGGAGTTGCACAAGATCGCCAAGGTCGAGAAGGTCGAGTCCTACACCGGCCTCAAGAAGCAGGAGCTCATATTCGAGATCCTCAAGAAGCGCGTGCATCAGGAAGGCCTGATGTACGGCGAAGGCGTGCTGGAAATTCTGCCCGACGGGTTCGGGTTCCTGCGCTCGCCCGACTACAACTATCTGCCCAGCCCGGACGACATCTACGTCTCCCCGTCGCAGATACGCCGCTTCGGGCTTCGCACCGGCGCAATCGTCTCAGGCCAGATACGTCCGCCGAAGGAAGGCGAGCGGTATTTCGCACTGCTCAGGGTCGAGGCGATAAACTACGAGAACCCGGAAATCCTCGTGGACAAGGTGGTCTTCGACGATTTGACGCCGCTGTATCCGAACAGGCGCATCTTCCTGGAAACCACTCCCGAGGAAATCGACATGAGGGTCGTCAACCTCGTTACGCCGATAGGCATGGGCCAGCGCGGACTCATCGTCGCGGCGCCGAGGACCGGCAAGACCGTCCTTCTGCAGAAGATAGCCAACGCCGTCACGACGAACCATCCGGACGTCTATCTCATCGTCCTGCTCATCGATGAGCGGCCCGAGGAAGTGACGGACATGGAACGGTCGGTGAAGGGCGAGGTCATCTCCTCCACCTTTGACGAGCCGTACAGCCGCCACATCCAGGTCGCGGAGATGGTCATCGAAAAGGCCAAGCGCCTTGTCGAATACGGCAAAGACGTTGTGATTTTGCTCGACTCCATCACGCGCCTGGGCCGCGCATACAACAACGAGCAGCCGCACTCAGGGCGCATCCTGTCCGGCGGCATCGACGCGAGCGCGCTCCAGAAGCCGAAGCGCTTCTTCGGGGCGGCGCGCAACATCGAGGAAGGCGGCTCGCTCACCATCCTTGCCACCGCGATCATCGACACGGGCAGCAAGATGGACGAAGTCATCTTCGAGGAATTCAAGGGCACGGGCAACATGGAGTTGCACCTTGACCGGCGCCTGATGGACAAGCGCATCTTCCCGGCGCTCGACATCAACCGTTCCGGCACGCGCAAGGAGGAACTCATCTGCGAGCCGGACGAACTGAAGCGCATCTGGATTCTGCGCAAGGTCCTCAACGAGATGAACCCGGTGGAGGCGATGGAACTGCTCAGGGACAAGATGAAGAAGTTCAAAACGAACGCGGAATTCCTCATGGCCATCGGCAAGTAAGGAATTCGCCGGATCAAATAAAGGCCTTGTCACGAAAGTGGCGGGGCCTTTTCGCTTTTGGACCGGATTTGAGGCCACCGCAAAAAAAAAGACACCCGGAGGATTTTACTGCCGGGTGTCATCGAGTACTCCTATGTGGCACAGCCGCCCCCGGCTGTGCTTACGCTGTTCTTTTCCCGGCCGAGGGCGGCCGGGCCACATTTACATTCTTACGGCGCAGGCGCGCCCGGCACTGGTGCAGCCGTGGCTCCGGGCGCGGGTTCGCACATCTGGCCCATCTCCTTCATTTTCGCCATGCACTTCTCCGGGTTCTTTTTGAACTCGTCGATGCAGGCGGCGGAGCAGAAGTAAATCCGCTTGCCCATGTGGTCGATGAAGAACTGTTTGTTAATGGGCTTGCCCGTAATGGGGCAGGTCGTCTGCGCCATCTCTTTGCCCTCCATGCCTATCTGCATGCGGTGCATCATCATTGGTTGCATGTGTATTATCGCGCCGCAGCGGGGGCACTTCATCATCGGCATGCCCTGCATCTCCTGCCCGTGCATCCACATTCCGTGCTCGCCGTAATGGTGGTGTCCCCACTCGTGGGATTTGCATCCGCCCGCGAATGCCACGACCGCAAACACTACGGCCACGACGATTACGATGGATAAAACTTTCTTCATGTTTACCTCCTCTGAAAATGATCAACGGGAACCCGCGCAACAGCGCGCGGGAATGGAATTCAGGCTGTCCGCGCAGCCGTCCTACGGCATCATCACAACGTCAATCACGTGGATTACGCCGTTCTTGCACTTGATGTCTTTTGTTGTTATTCTCGCCTCGCCGACCATGACATTATTATCTTTCAGGGCAAACACAAGCATCTTGTTGTCGAGCGCCCTGAGGGAGGTTGTTTTCTTGAGGTCCTTTTCCGAATACTTGCCCTGGATGATATGGTGCTTGAGGATGCCGACCAGGGTGTCCTTCATTCCCGGCTCCATCAACTCGTCAACCTTCCCGGCGGGCAGCATCTGGAAGGCCTCGTCGGTGGGCATGAGAACCGTGAAGGGGCCGGGGCCTCTCAGCGTCTCCTCAAGGCCCGCTTTCTGAAGCGCCTCGCAAAAGGTCTTGAAGTCGCCCTTTGACATCGCAGTGGCCACGATGTCTTTACTGCCTCTCCCTATTTTCTGCTTTATGGTTTCGCAGCCGGTTGCCGCAAGGCCCGTTACGCAGACAATCAAGGCTAACGAAAGAAAGAAACGCTGTGATTTCATGGCATCCTCCTCTTCAAAATGTTTTGATATTCGGTCTTTATCCTTATATCTCCCCGGAAACGCAGTTGCAGGAGATACGGCGATTGAACTTCGGGTTTGCGTATTTCTTTCTCATCAATTGCGCAGACTGTTGAATGAGCCACAATTATACAAAATCGCAAATAACATGCCAAGCGGTTGCGCCATCAGCCTGATAACTTCGGCTGCGCGTAACGTTCCCGCGCAAGACGGCGCTTCAGTTTCGACTCCTCAATCGCGCAATAGAGCACCGGCACGATGAACATCGTGATTATCTGAATCGTCATGCCGCCGAATGACGGTATGGCCATCGGGACCATTACATCGGAGCCGCGGCCGGTGGAAGTGAGAACCGGCAGAAGCGCGAGAACGGTTGTTGCGGTGGTCATGAGGCACGGCCTGATTCTACGCTGGCCTGCATGACATGTGGCTTCGCGGACTTCGGCGATGGTGCCTGGTTTGCGCGACCTAAAGTGCTGCTTCAGGTACGTGGCCATCACGATGCCGTCGTCGCTGGCGATGCCCAGCAGTGCGATAAAGCCGACCCAGACGGCAACGCTGAGGTTGATTGTGTGAACCTGGAACAACTGCCGCATGTCCGTCCCAAAGACATGAAAGTTCAGGAACCACGGCTGCGCATAGAGCCACAGCATGAGGAAGCCGCCCGCCGCCGATACGAATATGCCGATGTAAACGAGGCCCGTTGTCAATACAGATTTGAACTGGAAGTAAATGATGATGAAGATGATGAACAATGCGACGGGCAGAATAATCATCAGTGTTTGCTGCGACCGCACCTGGTTTTCGTATGAACCCGCAAACTTATAGGAGACGTTCGCTGGAACAACAAACTCGCCGCTGGCCTGTTTTTGTTTCAGGTATTTCTGGCATTCCTCGACAACATCGACCTCCGCGTATCCGGGCTTCTTGTCAAAGAGGACGTAACCCGTAAGCGTCGTATCCTCGCTGCGGATGATTAGCGGGCCGCGGACGTAATTTATTATCGTCAGTTGTATGAGGGGTATCTGCGAGCCGTCCGGCGCTGCGACGAGGATCTTGCCGAGGCTCTCGATCTGGTCGCGCAGTTCGCGTTGATAGCGCACGCGGACCGGGAAGCGCTGGCGGCCTTCCACGGTCGTGGTAATCTGCATTCCTCCGAGGCCACTTTCGATGACATCCTGCACCGTGCGCACCTGGATGCCGTAGCGCGCCGCGGCCTTGCGGTCGACGTCAATCTCCAGATACGGTTTTGCCACAAGACGGTCGGCAATGACTGCGGAGGCCTCGACGGACGGGACTTCTTTCAGGAACCGTTCGATTTGCAGCGCGACGCTCTGGATGGTCTCAAGGTCCGGTCCCAGCACTTTCACGCCCATTGGCGCGCGCATGCCGGACTGCAGCATCACGATGCGCGCCGCGATGGGCTGGAGTTTCGGCGCCGACGTGGCTTCCGGCACCTCCGCGGCCTTTACCACCTCCTTCCAGATGTCGTCCGACGTCCGGATGTTGTCGCGCCACTGCCGGAACGGACGTCCGTTGGGGTCGGGGACGAGGTCGCCGTTAAGATCGCGGACATAATCACCCTTCGCTTCGTCGAACCGATACTTTACCCGGTCGCCGTTCTTGTCAAGTATATACTCCGGCTTGTAATTAATGATCGTCTCAATCATTGCAATGTGGGCGGGATCAAGCGGGCTTTCAGTGCGGCCCAATTTGCCGACGACCGATTCGATTTCAGGAATTGCGCTGATTCTCCTGTCCTGTTCCTGCAGCGTGTTGAGTGTGGCGCCAATGCCCGCGTGAGGCATGAGGGATGGCATGTACAGGAACGAGCCCTCGTCGAGCGGCGGCATGAACTCGCGCCCGCGGCCGTTCCAGTCGTTGGCGATCACCCATTTGACGTACTCCACGGGGCCTTTTATGTCCTGGGCGGGCATCTGCTTATATTTGCCCAATGATTCCGGTTCGACCCCGAATATTTTTCCGGGGCCAAGCCATACATAGAGCCCGAAGAGGAATATTACCAGGGGTATTGCAAGGAACGCCAATTTGTGCCGCAAGCACGCCTGCAGGATGGGGCGGTAAAAATGCTGAAGAACAAGGAAGCATCCGAGAAGAAGGCCGATGACCGCGGCAACGAGGACGAAGTTCTTCAGGAAGCCGGGCTTTGGCCCCAGCGGCAGCCAGTGGTGCGTCAGGATTATTGCCACGCCCAGCGCGGCAATGCCGTTGGCCACGTACGGAGCATGCTTGCGAGTCTTCTCTGGAATCCGGTCCTCGATGATCGCGTACACGCCGAAGACGCCGATAATGATGCCCGCCCACCACGCAAGCCAGATTCCCGCCGCGACAGCGCCGGCCAAAACTATTATGCCGATGAGATACCGGGCGGAGCGGCGCGGCATTTTCTTCACGAAAAGTATGTGCGCCATCGGAGGTATTACCAGGAGCGCAACAATTACTGAAGCAACCAGCGCGAAGGTCTTCGTGTAGGCGAGAGGCTTGAAGAGTTTTCCTTCCGCTTCGGTCATGGTGAAGACGGGCAGGAAACTGACCACGGTAACCGTTATCGCAGTGAGGACCGCGCTGCCAACCTCTGAAGCGCCGCGGAAGATCACCTGAAGCCGGTTTTCTCCGGGCTTCATCGCGTCAAGGTGCTTCAGGATGTTCTCGCAGATGATGATGCCCATGTCCGTCATGGTGCCGATGGCGATTGCGATGCCGGACAGCGCCATGATGTTCGCGTCAACGTGGAAAACCTTCATCCCGACGAAACACAGCAGCACCGCCATCGGCAGAAGGCTGCTTATCAGCCCGGAAGAGCGCAGGTGCATCACCATCACGATTACCACGATGATGGTGACGAGGATTTCGAGCACGAGCGCCTCGTTGAGCGTGCCCAGCGTTTCATATATCAGGCCGGTGCGGTCATAAAATGGAACGATGGTGACGCGGGAAATGCGGCCATCGGGCAACTTCTTCGTTGGCAGGCGTGAAGATATTTCGCTGATTCGTTCCTTGACGTTCTTTATCACCCGGAGGGGATTCTCGCCGTATCTGACTACAACGACCCCGCCGACCGCCTCCGCGCCCCCCTTGTCCAGCGCGCCCATTCGCCCCGCCGGGCCTGTGCTCACGTGCGCCACCGTCTTCACGTAGATGGGCACGTTCTCGTTCGTCTTGATGACGGTGTTCTCGATGTCGCTGATGCTCTTGATGAAGCCGAGGCCGCGGATGATGTATTCCACGCGGTTGACTTCGATTGTCCGCGCGCCGACGTCGATGTTGGACATCCTGACGGCGTTGAAGATTTCGTCCAGCGTCACCTTGTGCGCGCGCATCGCGTCGGGGTCAACATCAATCTGGTATTCCTGCACGTACCCGCCGACCGACGCGCACTCGCTCACGCCGTCGGTGGATTGCAGGGCATAACGGACGGTCCAGTCCTGGACGGTGCGGAGTTCATCGAGGTCCCAGCCGCCGGTTGGATTGCCTTTTTCGTCGCGACCTTCAAGCGTGTACCAGAAGACCTGCCCCAGCGCGGTGGCGTCGGGGCCGAGCGCGGGCTTTACGCCCTCGGGCAATGTGTTCGGGGGCAGGCTGTTCAGTTTTTCCAGCACGCGGGAGCGCGACCAGTAGAAGTCCACGCTCTCGTTGAAGATTATGTAAATGCTTGAGAAGCCGAGGAACGAATTCGACCGGACGGTCTTGACGCCGGACATGCCCAAAAGGGCCGCGGTGAGCGGATACGTAATCTGGTTTTCGACATCCTGCGGCGAACGGCCTTCCCACTCGGTGAAGACGATTTGCTGGTTTTCGCCGATGTCCGGGATTGCGTCAACGGGCACCGGGCTGCGCTCGATGCCGAGGTTCCAGTCGAACGGCGCGACAAACACTCCGCCGGCGATTATGCCGAGGATTCCAAGAAAGACTATCAGTTTCTGTTCAATACAGAACTTGATTACCCTGTCGATTACCGAGAGGCGTTCGCTGACTTCGTTTCCTGGTTTTTCATTTGCCATGAAGGCGTTCCTCTCAATTGTCCGCGGGTGCCGTGGCCGGTATTGTCTGCACCTTCTGACCGCAGCCGAACATCGCGCCGCCGCTCTTGCCGTAATACGGGTTCTTCACTTCATCACCTTCCCGCAGCCAGTCCGCCCCGCGTCCGCCGAAGGCCATGGGGCAGTGGAACTGCGTTACGGCCTTTGCCCGCGCATAGCCCAGGGTCTTCAGTGCATCGGTCATTGCCGCGGACAGGTCGGCGAACGCGGCGCGCTGCTTGTCGATTGTGTCCGCCTTTGTGAAGGCGTCAAGCGCCTCTCGCAGTTTCTGCTCGTCGTTCATCCATGCGGCCATTGCCGCGTCGTCCTTGAGCAGTTCCATGTCGATGCCTTTCAGCGCATCGGCAAACGTGGCAGCAGCCTTCTCCGCCGCATCCTTGTCGTCCTCCACAAGCGAGCCGTTAATCGCCAGATATGCGTCAACAAGGGTCCCCATCTGCTTCTTGAATTCCAGCGGTGTCGCGGCCTGTTTCTCGGCAGGCTTCTCAGCAGGCTTGGCAGGCGGTCCCATCTCCATCTTCATTGGGCTTAGTTTCTCGATCAACTCGCCGGACTTGTGACCGTCGCCGGCGAGATATGGGTTCTGCGCAACGTCGGTCTCCTGCAGCCAGCGCGCGCCCGCGCCGCCGAAGGCGTCTTTTGAGAACATCACGTAATGAGGCCGGTCGCCCACGTGACCGAACTGGCGCTCAAGTTGCAGGATTTCATCGCTGAAGTTCCTGAAGGTTGTTCGCGAGCCGTCGAGCGTCCTGGCCATCGAGCCTTCCATCGAGGAATTCGAGAGGCGCATATTCAGGTCTTTCCATTGCAATAACAACTGTCCCGTCAGCGACGCGGAGTTGACCGCGGCAACGGCTTTGCCCAAATCCGCATATCCCTTTTGGGCTTCTTCGAGATTATCCGCGAAGAGGGCCGCATGAACCTTGAAATATGCGGCGTAAACGGGGTCGAGCGCCATCATGAATTCATGGGGCGCCATCTGCATGGTTCCGCCGCCCTCCATGCCGGGCATCGGTCCCATCTCCATGCCGGCCATGCCTTCCATGCCCGCGCCCGGAGCGCCTTCGGGCGACATCGTGCTGGGTTCCGTGAGTATCTGGACGGCGCTGTCGATTTTGAAATTGCCCTTTGTAACAACGTTGTCGCCTTCCTTAAGTCCGTTGAGAACGATGTAGAAGTCCCCGGCGCGCGGGCCGAGCAGTATTTCCCTGCCCTCGAAAGTGCCGGGCCTGCCGGGCACCGCTACGTAAACCACGGCGCGCTTGCCGGTGATGAGCGGCGCGCTCGCCGGTATGACGAGCGGCGGCTCGACCGTTTTCGGCGGGAGGTATCCCAGCGATTCGGCTGCGACGAGCGTCATGCCGCAGATGGGGCACTTGCCCGGCTCGTCCTTGATTACCTGCGGGTGCATGGGGCATATCCATTTGCCCGCGAGGTCGGGGTCAATCACCTGCCCTTCGCCCGCGACCTTTGCGCGGACGATTGCGCGGACGAACATCTCCGGCTTGAGTTTTCCGTCGGGGTTGGGGACGCCCACGCGGACTTTCACCGTTCGCGTCGTGTCGTCGAGGGTGGGGCTGATGAATGCGATTTGGCCGTTGAAGACTGTGCCGGGGTATGCTTCGGCCTGGAATTCTACTTTCTGGCCGTAGCGTATCCAGACAAGGTCGGATTCGTACGCGTCAAGCAGGACCCAGACCTCTGAAAGGTCGGCTATGGTGTAAATCTCCGTGCCGGTGTCAACGTAGGCGCCTTCGAGGGCGTTCTTCTTGATGACGACGCCGCTGACCGGGGCGTAGATGGTGATATGGTCGGACGGCGTGGTTTGCTTTTCCATTTCCGCAACCTGCTCGTCCGAGATATCCCAGAGGCGCAGTTTCCCGCGCACCGCGTCGATGCTGGCCTGATTGCCGCCCTTGACGGCCTGGATGAGTTCCTCCTGCGCGACGAGAAGTTCCGGGCTGTACAGGTAAACCATGTGGTCGCCTTTTGTGACGCGGATGCCGGTGTAGTCCACATACAGGCGGTCAAGCCGCCCCGGGACGCGCGCGGTGATTGAAGCGAGGCGCGTCTCGTCGAAGGCAACCTTGCCGACCAGCCTGATTTCAGACTGCACGAATTCGCGTTTGACCGGCGTGGTTTGAATTTCGGCGAGGGCGATTGCTTCGGGTGTAAGGGTCAGTTCGCGGAGGCTCTGCTTCTCGCCCATTCCGGGCATGCCGGACATTGCGTGGCCCTCGTGTCCCGCGGGAGCGGACGGCTGCGGCTTTTGCGGCGCTGTGGGCGCAAACGATTTGCCGATAAAGAATGCGGCTGCCGCGAGGCCGAGCACGAGGATCGTAATTGCCATGGTTCTGACGCTGCGGTTCATTTTGTTTCTCCTGATGCGGCTTCCTGCGAGAGAGATTTGCCGACGGCGCGTTCGAGTTCCGCGAGCCTCTGGCGGCGGTCAACCGTTGCGCGCAAGTGCGCGAGGCGGAACATGAGCAGCGTCCGCTGGCTGTCGAGGAGGTCGAGGACGCCGACCTTGGCGGCCCTGTACCCGGTCTCGGCGAGTTTGAGCGCCTGCTCGGCGTGCGGCAGCAGGGAGTCCGCGTATAGGGCCTCGAGGCGTTTCGCGGTAACGTACTTGTAATGCGTTGACTTGATTTGGGAAAGCGAGTTACTGACGACGCTGTCGCGTTCCGCCTCCGCCGCGGCCTTGAGCGCGCGCGCTTCGTATTCCTGCGCCTTGAGTTTGTTGAGCCAGATGGGCAGGTTGAAGCCGAAGGTCAGATCAACCGCGCTGTGAGTGCTGTTGCCGGGCATGGCCAGCATCTGCATCCAGTCCACGCCTATGGTCATGTCGGGGACGCGCTTGAGTTTCGCAAGGAGGAGCATCGCGTCGCGCTGTCTTATGGCGGCGTTGGCTTGCAGGATTTCCGGCTTTTGCTTGAGCGCGTCCCGGTAAAGTTCGTCCGGCTCGGGGACGTTTTCGGAGAGTTCGATTTTTTCCGGTATCGTTATTCCCTCGGAGAGCGGACGGTAAAGCAGCGTGTTGAAGTCCGCGGCCATCGTTTCCCATTGCTGTTCGAGGACGATGAGGTCGCTGTCGCTTTTGTCCAGTTCGACCTGCGCCTTGAGGACGTCTTGTTCGGTGGCCTTGCCCACCTTGAGTTGCGCCTGGGCGATCTCAATGACGTTTTTGAGGATGTCGAGGTTTTCGCGCGTGATGGCGATGGCGCGCCTGATGTAGTAGAGTTCGTGGAAAGTGGTCTTGACGTTCATGGCGACGTCAAGTGCCGTTGCCATGTATTCCTGCTCCGCCATGGCGGCCTCCTCGGAGGCGGCGCGTCCGCGGACTGTGAGTTTTGGCGGGGTGGGGATTTGCTGGGAGAAGCCGGCCTGGCGGCGCTGGTCGAATTCCTTGACGAAGCGCCCGTACATTACCATGGGGTCTTCGAGGGCGGATTCCGAGATGACGCGGGCTTTCGCGGCGAGCCAGCGGCCTTTTGCGGCGCTGACGGCGGGGTTGCGCTCAAGCGCGAGCGTTACGTACTCGCCGAGGGCGCCGCCGCCGGCGAGTTTCTTCAGTTCATCGTCCGCGGGCTTCGCCGCTGTCGCGTATTCGGGACGGCTTTCGGGACCAGCCGCTTTCGTGTAATCCTCGATGTCGCGCGTGAGTTGCCTGCTCATGCAGCCCGCAAAAGAAGCGGAGACGACGGCCACCAGAAAAAGGATCCATTTTCTCATATCAGCCCTCCCTTACGCTTCTTGCCGGTTGGTCTTTGACATGGCTATTGTGTTGAAAGCCGCAAACCGTGTCAAGTGGAGCCGCGGAAACAGGCGGCAAAACTCCTATTGGTTTTTCTTTCCCGTGAACGGTATCGGGTATATGTGCCTGGGCGGGTCTTTCTGAAAAATTGCCATATATAGGGCAGCACACATAATATGTTTTGCCCTCATGCCGCACTTTTGAACATTCGCGCCCCTTCGGCAAATCCCGGCCGCATACTTGGCATTGTATTGCGTTCATGGCGTATTTCCCACGCATGATACTAGACTATCAGGGGTAAGTATATCATGTATAATAAATACGAGACGAACGGCGAAAAGGTTTGAACTCCGCGCCGCGGCCGGTATCCCGATGTTCCGCGGCTGGGGCTTATGTGAGGAACAGCACGAGCGACGCATGAAATGCTCCGCAAGCGAGCGCCGCGAAAGCGGCGGTTATGTGCAGTTTCCGCATGAGGCGGTAACTCTTTCGCATGAAGAGGCCGAGGAAGATGGTGATTACGACCAGCGAGAACGTTGCGATGCCCAGCGGGACGATGAGTTCGTCCCACGCGATCTCGGCGAGAAACGAAGAGATCAGTTGTGCTGCAATCAGACATCCGGCGTGCATGATGTCCTCCAATCATTTATGCAAAGAAGCCGCGGCGCACACGACTTGTTGACTGATGGTCACCTGTAGCGTTTCTTGTCGAGGGGGCCAGTGGCGACAAAGCCACTGCAAGTTTTCGCCGCTCCTCGTACCTCGGTTGTGCCATCGGTTGGCCGACTGTCGCCGGCCTTCTACCGGGTGGCCACCATCCACGCGGACTCGGTCATGTCCGCTTCCTCTTTGTCGTGCCGTGATGCCGCGGCTGATTACCGCCTCACGGGGACGGGGTATTTTCAAGGGTTACACCCTGTTCCTGCAGTTTCTTCATGTACTTTTCGGGGTCTTTCCCGAATTCTTGAACACAGCCGTCGTGGCAGAAATAGATGCGTTTGCCGTTGTAATCCGCGAAGTATTTCTTATCGATGGGCATGTCCATTACAGGGCAGAGGGTCTGGGGCTTTGCCTCCGGCGTTGTTGCGGCGTGCGATTCGGCTCCGCCGGGGGAAGGCGCGGCGACCGGCGGCGCGGCGCTGCCCGCGGGCGCGTCCTCCAGGGTGATTCCCTCCTCCTGCATCTTCTTCATGTACTTATCCGGGGTCTTCTTGAACGCCTCCACGCAGTAGTCATGGCAGAAGTAGATGCGCTTGCCCTGATAATCCGCAAAGAATTCCTTCTTTATCGGCTGATTCATCACAGGGCACATCGTCTGGGATTTCCCCTGGGCGGATGTGTTTTTCTCCTTCTTTTGCTTGCATCCGGTGACGAGGAGTATCGCCACAAGGCCCAGAATCAACGCGTTCCGCATTACTTTCATGTTTTTCCTCCCGTAAATTTATAAGCAGCGCGGTTCCGCGACGATGTTGCCGGCTTCCGGCGTCTCTTCATCCTTGTAATCGCGCAGGTATTTAGCCGTCTCCTCGGGAAAGACCGTGGTTATGTAGATGCCTGAGCCGATCTCGAAACCAGCCCGCATCGTCAGGCGCGGGATTATCTGGATGTGCCAGAGGTAATATTTCTTGTTTTCGTCGGCGACGGGCGCGTTGTTGATGATGAGGTTGTAGTCGGGGTTGTTCAGGCCGAAGTACAGTCTTCTGAGCGTCCTCCGCAGCACGGCGGCGAGTTGCACGCAATCCTCGTCCGAGATGTTTCCGAAGGACGACCTATAGCGAGTGGGCACGATCCACGTTTCGAAAGGCTGGATGGATGCGTAGGGGTTTATTACCACGAAATCATCTCCCGCCTCCACGATGCGCTCGCCGATTTGGACTTCCTTTGCAAGCATGTCGCAATAAACGCAGTGGTGCAGGTCGTCGTAATAGCGGAGAGCGGACTCGAAGCGCGTCCTCATCCTGTTGGGAATGACCGGGATTGCGGCGATCTGCGAGTGCGGGTGCTCCAGCGAAGTGCCCGCGCTCAGGCCGTGGTTCTCGAATATTATTATCGCCTCCACGCCGGGCATTTTGCGCAGGGCGTGGTAGCGGAGCCGGAACGTGAGGATTACGTCCAGGACTTCTTCCTGTGAGAGCAGGGCAAGCGATTTGTCGTGGTGAGGCGTTTCGATGACGACCTCGTGGTGGCCGAAGCCGTCCATGACCCGGAAGAAACCGGCTTCCACGCGGCGGTCAAGGCTGCCCTCCGGCACAAGGGCGGCGAACTTATTGGGGACGACGCGGACTTTCCACGCTGACCCCTTGCCGGGGGTGCTTTCGCGCAGGGAGTAAATTTCCGGGGGCGTCTTCGTTTCGTTACCGGGGCAGAAGGGGCAATCGGGCGAGAAGGGAGGCGGGGCCGCGGTTTTCTGCTCCGCAGCCTTGCGGAATTCATGCGGGCGCTTTGCGCGCTCGGCCGCGATGATTATCCATTCTCGTGTCGCGGGGTCCTGTCTTAACTGCGGCATCTGTTCTCCCTTTCAGTGCTGCGCGTCGCCGGCGGGCGCATAAAACTTACGGTGGGGGACGCACGGTTTAGAATGCGTCCCCCATCTTACCATCCCATTTCCCTTTTCGCCATTGCCATGTCGGGCCGGCAAAGGCCGCGCCGACTTGCCATTCGCCGTTCCCGCTTACCGTCCCTCCAGCCGCCATTCTATTATTCCGGATTCGCCTTCGTCAAGGGTTGGGCGCAGGCTCGGGGGTCACGCCCCAATTCTGCAGTACCGTCATGTACTTTTCGGGGTTTTTCTTGAATTCTGCCACGCATCCGTCGTGGCAGAAATAGATGCGCTTGCCGTTGTAATCCGCGTAGAATTTCTTGTCGATCGGCATGTTCATGACGGGGCACATGGTCTGGGGCTTGGCTTCCGCAGGAGGAGTGGCCGCCGTGGGCGCGTTCTCGAGTTTTATGCCCTCTCCCTCCATCGTCTTCATGTATTTATCGGGGTCCTTCAGGAACTCCTTGTCGCACCCCGGGCAGCAGAAGTAAATCCTCTTGCCCTTGTAGTCAACGTATAACTTCTTATCGATGTTGCCTCCCATAACGGGGCACTTGGCCTGGGTCTTCATGCCCTCCTTGTGCTCGTTGCTCTTGCAGCCTCCCGCCACGGCCACGATTGCAACCACCAGGCACATCATCACAACCATTAGAAGTACCTTTCTCATAGCGGTATCCTCCAATTAAAAGAATTTATGGGGTTCGGTAACTCCCCAAATGGGGCGGGGGGAATCGACGAAAACGTAAACCCTTCTACGAAATCGGACTGGATAACAGTTGCAACCCAACATTACCATCCCGTCCGGAGCCGCATTTTTTCGCCTTTTCTGCTACTGTAACAAGTTTCATGCCATTATCCCGGAGGGATTCCGAATTCTTATTGAAGCGCGTCTGTTGCGGCGGCCCGCAACGAATCAGGGGACGCGGAAATAGCGGGAACGCCGCGGCGGCATTCCGTCGCAATGCCGGCCCGCGCAAAATGAGGCCTAATTCAATTATTAGAAATGATAGCCATTACTATTTGGCGCGATAATTGCGCTTATTGAGGAATGACTGGATAATGTAAACGCATGGAGCGCGTCCGCCCTCGGGCGCGGGGAATCCAGAGTTAAATGAATCACAGCCGGGGGCGGCTGTGCTCCACAAGACAACGGCGGAGTCAACCGCCTTACATTATCTACTCATTTATCAATAAATCACGGCAACGAGGAAGGAGGGGAGGATGCGTTGGACCAATCCCCGGCTCGCCGCGGGCGGCGACCAGTCTCTCCCGTTTGCGCTCTTCGCGGCGAATGAAACGCCCTTCCGCTATGCCATGCGGAAATCCGCAAGACATTAGTAATGATTATCATTAGAATAAGGAGCATAATGTGCGGTCGGGCCACGGACTCCGCACAACGCGCCAGCGGGAAATAATAATGGATGAACTCCGCAAGTCGAGGTCGCATCCCACCGCGGACGAGATGTACGAAATGGTAAGGCGCCGCCTGCCGCGGATCAGTCTTGGCACCGTCTATCGCAATCTGGAAGTGCTTTCAGACTGCGGAATGATAAGGAAACTGGAAATCGGCGGCACGCAAAAGCGGTTCGACGGCATCGCCGGGGCGCATTACCATCTTCTCTGCACCCGGTGCGGTCGGATTGAAGACCTCCCCCTCGACGCAATGCCGGAAATCAGTAAGGCCCTCGGCAGGAAAAAGATTCGCGATTTCGAAATACGCGAACATCGCGTGGCGTTCCTGGGATTGTGCCCCAAATGCCGCGACGGCAAAAGGCGCCTGACGGCGGTTTCGCGTGGCGCAACGAAAGGCGGAATGTGAGCGATGATGGCCGTGAAGCAGACAACCCTGAACAAAAAGGCCCTTGACGGGCTTTACGACAAATACAACCGGCGCGAGTTCGTCCATCCCGACCCCCTTGAGTTCCTGTACAATTATCGGAATCTCCGCGACCGCGAGGTCGTGGGACTTATCGCGTCGTCTCTCGCCTATGGGCGCGTAAAGCAGATACTGCGCAGCATTTCCTTTGTTCTCGACCGGCTCGGCCCGTCGCCGGCGAAATTCCTTGCGCTGTCCTCGCGGGAAGAACTCCTGCGCATCTTCGAGGACTTCGTGCATCGCTTCACCACCGGTCAACACCTCGCCGCGATGCTCATCGGCGCCAGTCGCGTCATAAGCCTGTACGGCTCGCTTCACGCCTGCTTCGCCGCCGGCGTGAGACAGGCCGATGAGACCGTTATTCCCGCGCTGGCGGATTTCGTGAAGGAATTGCTTTGCGGCGATTATTCCCGCGATAAATGCCTTCTGCCCGCGCCGGACAGAGGCAGCGCCTGCAAGCGCCTTCACCTGTTCCTCCGCTGGATGGTCAGGAAAGACGCCGTCGACCCCGGCGGCTGGGACGGCATTCCGCCCTCGAAACTGATTGTGCCCCTTGATACGCACATGCACAAAATCGGCCTCGCCCTCCGCGCCACGAGAAGGAAACAGGCCGACATCCGCACCGCGCTCGAAATAACCGCCGCCTTCAGGAAGGTCGCCCCCGATGACCCGGTGCGGTACGATTTCGCCCTTACGCGGCTCGGCATCCGCGATGACGCCGACCTGGCCGCATTTCTAAGGGAATACCGAAGGCAGGAGGACTGAACATGAAAGCGGTATTTATAAATTGCAACGGCGGGGCGGAATGCGTTCAGATCGGCCAGGTGCCCGCCCCCGTTCACGCGGAGAACGAGGTCCTGCTGGACGTGCGCGCCGCGGCGTTGAACCACCTGGACATCTGGGTCAGGAAAGGCGGGCGCGGCCCGGCTCCGAAGTTTCCCCATGTCATCGGCTCCGACGCCGCGGGCGTGGTCGCCGCCGTTGGCTCGCGCGTTCACGGAGTGCGGGCCGGCGACGAGGTCATCATCAATCCGGCGCTGAGTTGCGGCTGCTGCGAATACTGCCGCCGCGGCGAGCAGAGCGAATGCGCGGCGTTCGGCATCGTCGGCATGGCGCGCTGGGGGACCTTCGCCGAGAAGGTCGCCGTCCCTGCGGAGAACGTGTATCCGAAACCCGCGCATCTGAACTTCGAGGAAGCGGCGGCCCTGCCGCTTTCCTGCGTAACCGCCTTCAGGATGCTCATGACCCGCGCAGGGCTGAGGCCCGGCGACACGGTGCTGATCCACGGCATCGGCGGCGGAGTCGCAATTGCGGCGCTCCTGTTTGCGAAGCGCGCCTGCGCCGAGGTCATTGTTACGTCGTCGTCCGACGAAAAACTCCGCCGGGCGAGAGAACTCGGCGCGGACCATGCTATCAACTATACCGCGGTGAAGGACGTTGCCCACGCCGTGAGGGAATACACCGGCGGCAGGGGAGTGGACATCGTCGTTGACGCGGTCGGCGCGGCCGCCTGGCCGATTGATTTCGCGGCGGTTCGGCGCGGCGGGCACATCGTGATATGCGGCGTGACCACCGGCGCGGAAGCGAAAACCGACCTGCAGAGGCTCTACTGGCACCAATTGAACATACACGGCTCAACGATGGGGTCCAACGAGGACTTCCGGGAGATGCTCAGGACCGTGTCGAATGCGCAAATCAAACCCGTCGTGGATTCCGTCCTGCCGCTTGACCGCGCGAGGGAAGCGATGGCGCGCATGGAGGCGGGCGGGCAATTCGGCAAAATAGTTTTGAAAGTCTCATCCTAACCATTTATCAGGAGGAACGTCATGGCCACGAAAAAATCCGGAAAAGCCGCAAAGAAATCCGCGCGCAAAGGGGCCGCCGGCATCTATGTCTGCGCCACCTGCGGCAAGACCGCGAAGGGGGCGTATCACCTTTGCTCGCCCGTGAAGGCGCAGGAGATGTACGTCTGCGCGTTTTGCGGCGCGTCCTCCGGCGACCCGCGCCACGTCTGCGCGCCGATGGTCGTGCAGATGAAATACGTCTGCAAGAACTGCGGCCGCGTCACCCCCTTCAGGGGCGCGGTCTGCCAGCCGAAGGAAATAAAATAATCGGCTCGATGATTCGAACGGGAGCCCTGCTGCGGGGACATTATGTGAATTGCTGGCGATTGTCGGATTTCAAGTTACACTGGACCTTTGAGGAGAACGAAAATGCACGAAATGACGGCGAACAATCTTCGCAGCGCCTACGGCGGCGAGTCGATGGCGCACATGCGATACAAAATCTGGGCGCAGAAGGCGATGGAGGACGGTTTCCCCAACGTTGCCCGCCTCTTTACCGCGATTTCACACGCGGAACAGACCCACGCGACGAACCATTTCACGGCGCTTTCCAGGGAAGTCGGCGGCTTTTCAGTCAGTTCCGGCGCGCCGTTCGGATTGGGCGCCACCTCTCAGAATTTGCAGGGCGCGATTAACGGGGAACTTTTTGAAATCAACGAGATGTATCCCGTCTATCTCACCGCGGCGCGATTTCAGCAGGAAAAGGACGCGGAGCGGAGTTTCCATTACGCCCTTTTCGCCGAGAGAATCCACGCCGCGATGTACGAGGCCGCAAAGAAGAACGTTGCCGCCGGCAGGGACGTCAGGCTTGGCCCCGTGCAGATCTGCGAGCAATGCGGCTTCACGTATGAAGGCGAGATGCCGGACAAGTGCCCGGTTTGCGGCGCGGGAAAAGAAAAGTTCAAAACCTTCGCGGAGTAATCACGGAGGAGATTTTCATGAACGAAAGAAAAGGATTGGTTACGTTCAAGGGCGGCCCGCTGACCCTCCTCGGCAACGAGGTGAAGGTCGGCGATCCCGCGCCGGACTTCGCGGCGCTCGCGAACGATCTCAGCCCCGTCAAACTGTCGTCGTATCGGGGGAAAGTGTGCATAATTTCCTCCGTGCCCTCGCTCGATACGCCGGTGTGCGATATCGAGACGCGCCGTTTCAACGAGGAGGCGAAACGGCTCTCCGCGGACGTGGCCGTGCTGACAGTCAGCATGGACCTTCCCTTCGCGCAGAAGCGCTGGTGCGGCGCGGCGGGCGTGGAGCACGTGAAGACGCTTTCCGACCACCGCGACGCCGCCTTCGGCGCGGCATACGGCGTGCTCATCAAGGAACTGCGCCTGCTCGCGCGCGCGATTTTCGTGGTGGACCGGAAAGGGATAATCAGGTACATTCAACTCGTCAGGGAAGTCGCTCAGGAACCCGATTACAACGCGGTCCTGGAAGCCGTGAAAAAACTCAAGTAACGCAATTGCGAGAACGCGCTCCGCAAAGAGCGCCATCCATTTCAAGGAGTGACGGAAATGACGGCAAGACTGGAAATCTATAAATGCGAGGTGTGCGGCAACATCGTTGAAGTCCTTCACGAAGGCGTCGGAGCGCTGGTGTGCTGCGAGAAGCCGATGAAACTGTTCAGGGAAAACACCGTTGACGCCGCAAAGGAGAAGCACGTTCCCGTGATTGAAAAAATCGCAGGCGGCTACAGGGTGAAGGTCGGCAGCGTCCCTCATCCGATGGAAGAGAAGCATTACATCGAGTGGATTGAACTGCTGGCCGACGGGAAGGCGTACCGGACTTTCCTCAAGCCCGGCGACAAGCCGGAAGCCATATTCCATACTGATGCCGTGAAGGCGGCGGCGCGGGAGTATTGCAATCTTCACGGATTGTGGAAGGCGTAAATCGTGCTCGATGCGGCGCGTTTCTGAGCGCTTGCAAGTTCTTTTGAACCAGACGAGGCCATGTTGAAGCGATACCAATGGGTCATTGTGGCCGCGGCGATTCTGGTAAGCATCTCCGCGGCGCTGTTTGTCGTGCATTACCTGATTTTTCAGGACGTGCGCGGAATCTTCTTCTACCTCCTCCACAACCTCGCGTATCTCCCCGTGGAGATCCTCGTCGTCGCGCTCATTGTCGAGCGCATGCTCGCCCGGCACGAAAGGCACAAGATACTGCACAAACTCAACATGGTGATAGGGACTTTTTTCAGCGAACTGGGCACGCGCCTGCTCGGCGAACTCACTGTCGCCATGAATGTCAACGAGGACATTCGCCCGCTGCTCTCGGTGAACAGCAAGTGGACTCCCAAGGACTACCACGAGTCGCTTGCGCGCCTGCGTCGCATAGATTACAAGGCGCGTCCGGAGCGGCTGGATTTGCCGAGACTGCGGCAGATGATGGGGGAGAAGCACAACTTGCTTGTGATGCTTCTGGGCAATCCGAACGTGATGGAGCACGATCGGTTCACGGATCTGTTGTGGGCGATTTTTCACTTGACGGAGGAACTCGAAGCGCGGCCTTCGTTCACGGGTCTGCCTGAGACGGACCTCGCCCACCTTGCAGGAGACGTGCAGAGGGTTTACTCGCACCTGACCATCGAGTGGTTGCACTATTGCCGTCACCTTCAGAGGGCGTACCCGTACATATTCTCGATTGTTGCGAGGACGCACCCGCTGCGCGAGGACCACTCTCCCATAGTCAGGTAAATCGAGACTACGGCTGAAGGTCTTTTATTCAGAGGGTCAAGATGACCAGGGACAAAATAAACATCGTGATAGGCGGAGAGGCCGGGCAGGGACTGGTGACGGTGGGCTATCTTCTCACCAAAGCCGCCGTGCGCTCCGGCTATTCCGTCGTCGTTACGCAAAGTTACCAGTCGCGCATTCGCGGCGGGCATAACACGTACGCAATCCGCATCAGCGCGGACGGCGTCGCCGCCCCGCAGGAGGCGATTGACCTGCTCATCGCCCTCGACGAGGATACGCTGAATCTCCATCGGGGCGAACTGGCACGGGACGCCTGCGTCATCGCAGGCAGCGAATTCCGCGACGCGGGCGATTCGCGCCTGCTCCAGGTCCCGTACAAGGACCTCGCCTCGCCGCGGCAACTCAACATCGTCGCGCTGGGCGTGGCGGCGGAGATGCTTGGCCTGGGCGAAGACCTCGTGGCGCGAACGACGGAAGACTACTTCGGCAAGAAGAACAAAGAGGTGGAGGAAAACCGGGATGCGCTGCGGAAGGCGTTCGAGTGGAGCAGGCAGAGCCGCATGGCGTCGTTCCAGGGGCCGAACAAGGTTGCCAGTCCGCAAAAGCGCGTGATGCTTAACGGGAGCGAGGCGCTTGCGCTCGGCGCGATCTCCGCCGGCCTCAAGTTTGCGGCGTTCTACCCGATGACGCCTTCGACTCCGATAAACCTTGCGCTGATCTCCCACGCCAAAAAGATGGGCCTTGTCGTCGAGCAGGCGGAGGACGAAATAGCCGCGATCAACATGGCCATCGGCGCATCATACGCCGGCGCGCCAAGCATGGTGGCGACTTCCGGCGGCGGCTTTGCGCTGATGGTGGAGGGCGTGAGCCTTGCGGGCATGACGGAAACGCCGGTGGTGATTGTCGTGGGCCAGCGGCCCGCCCCGGCGACGGGCCTGCCCACGCGGACGGAGCAGGCTGATTTGGAGTTTGTGCTCCACGCGGGCCACGGCGAATTTCCGCGGGCGGTCTTCGCGCCGGGCACAATCGAGGAGTGCTTCCACATCGCGCGGAAGGCGTTTGACCTTGCGGAGCGGGCGCAGGGGCCGGTATTCATTTTGATGGATCAGTTCCTTGCGGATTCGTACCGCGCAGTCGCGCCGTTCACGGTTGACGGCCTCACAGCCGTCCGCGCCGGCGCGGACCCGAACAGCGTGGCACAGCCGTACAAACGTTATGCCGTGACGGAGAGCGGCGTCTCCCCGCGCCTTCTGCCCGGCTTGAGCAAACATCTCGTGGTTGTTGACAGCGACGAGCACACGGAGGACGGGCATCTTACGGAAGACCTCGCCGTCCGCAAGGTGATGGTCGAGAAGCGGCTGAGAAAAATGGACATCATCCGCAAGGATGTCATTCCGCCGAGTTATGACGGCGAAGAGAAACCGGAGGCGCTGCTCGTCTCGTGGGGCTCGACGAAAGGCTCCGTGCAGGAGGCGGCGGAGAAACTCGGCGGGAGGCGCGTCGCGACGATGCATTTTTCGCAGGTCTGGCCTCTTATCCCCGACCATTTCATTCCGCGCATGAAAAACGCCGGGCAGGTGGTTTGCATCGAAGGCAACGCCACCGGACAACTTGCGCGGCTAATCCGGCGCGAGACCGGCTTCAATATCGAAAAACACGTCCGCCGCTACGACGGGCTGCCCATGACGCCGGAATCGATTCTTCGCGACATCAGACTTTAAGCGAGGGCAACATGGTGACGATTGCAGACTACGGAAAATACGAGACCGCGTGGTGCCCGGGTTGCGGGAACTTCGGGATGCTTGAGGCGGTCAAGAAGGCAATGGTGGGCGCGGGGCTTGAGCCGCACCAACTGCTGTTCATCTCCGGCATCGGCCAGGCCGCGAAAGCGCCGCACTACCTGAACGCCAACGTTTTCAACGGCCTGCACGGCCGCTCGCTTCCCGCAGCCACGGGAGCGAGGGTCGCCAATCCGAACCTTAAGATCATCGTCGAGAGCGGCGACGGCTGCAACTACGGCGAGGGCGGCAACCATTTCCTCGCCGCCATCCGCCGCAATATCGACATCACGATGATTGTCCACAACAACCAGGTTTACGGCCTTACCAAGGGCCAGGCAAGCCCGACCTCCGACGAGGGCTTCGCGACGAAGGCCCAGCCCGACGGCCCGACTTCCGCGCCTTTCAACCCGCTCGCCGTTGCCGTTGCGATGCGCGCGGGTTTTGTGGCGCGGAGTTTCGCCGGCGCGATTGACCACCTTGCGGACATGATTCAGCAGGCGATGGCGTTCCGCGGGTTCGCGCTCGTTGACGTGCTTCAGCCCTGCGTCTCATTCAACAAGGTCAACACGTATGCGTGGTATCGGCAGAGATGCAAGGAACTGCCGAATGATTATGACCCGGCGAACTGGGAGAGGGCGATGAAGACGGCTGAGGAATGGGGAGACCGCATCCCCATCGGCGTTATTTACAAGAACCCGAAGCCGACGTTCGAAGACCATTTCCCCGTTGTCGCAAAAGGCGGACTGGTCGGGCAGGGGACGGACTTCGCCGCCCTTGCCGACATCATCAATAATTATGCTTGAGGAGGCCAGAATGACCATTCATTTCAACGCTGACGAAGTGTTCCAGATGGCGGAACAGATTGAGCGCAACGGCGCGAAGTTCTACCGCATCGCCGCGGAGCGGACCGCCGATCCGAGCGCGAAGCAATTGCTGCTGGATCTTGCGGCGATGGAGGTCAGGCACGAGAGGATTTTCGCGGAGATGCGGTCCGAATTGACCGAGGAGGAGCGCAAGGCCACATTCGACCCGGAGGGCGAGGCGGCGGCGTATCTAAATGCGATGGCCGACGGCCACGTCTTTGACCTGCGCGATCCCTCGAAGCGCCTGACAGGCAAGGAATCTCTTGACGATCTCTTCCGCATCGCAATAGGCATTGAAAAAGACTCCATCGTTTTCTATGTTACAATGACCGACCTTGTCCCGGCGCGCTTCGGCAGGGGAAAGATAGACGGCATCATCAATGAGGAACAGAAACACATCGCGCTCCTGTCGAGGGCGATGTCGCTCCTGAAGAAATAGCGTTTCTTACGCAACGCGGCAGGGGAATCCGACAGCAGGAAAAACAGGCGGACATGATTGAGTTTATCAGGCATTTGGGACCGGTGATGCAGGCTTTGGTCGCCGGCATTTTCACGTGGGGATGCACCGGGCTTGGCGCGGCGACGATCTTTTTCGTTACCGGCCTGAACCGGAAACTCATGGACGGCATGCTCGGCTTCGCCGGCGGGGTGATGATCGCGGCGACTTTCTGGTCGATGCTTGCGCCGGCAATCAGCATGTCGCACGGCAATGGGATGCCAGCGTGGGCGCCGGCGGCCATTGGATTTGCGGTGGGCGGAATATTTCTGCGCGTGATCGACAGGCTGCTGCCGCACCTGCACGACGGTCTGAGGGATGCGGAAGGTCTTCCCACGCCATGGCGGCGGACCACGCTGCTTGTGCTTGCCATGACGCTGCACAACATCCCGGAAGGACTGGCGGTCGGCGTGGCATTCGGCGCGGCGGCCGTCGCCACTTCCACTGCCACCATCGCCGGGGCAATCGCGCTTGCGATAGGCATCGGGGTGCAGGATTTCCCGGAAGGGATGGCTGCGGCGATGCCGCTCAGGCGCGAGGGCATGAGACGCCTGAAGAGTTTCTGGTACGGCCAACTGACCGGCATCGTCGAACCTCTGGGTGCGGTTATTGGCGCGGCTGCGGTCTTCTACTCCAAGGGCCTCCTGCCGTACGCGCTTGGCTTCGCGTCGGGGGCGATGATTTTCGTCGTGGTGGAGCAGGTGGTGCCGGAATCGCAGCGCGGCGGACATTCGCACGTCGCCACGTGGGGCACCATGCTCGGCTTTATAATCACGATGATACTCGAAGTTTCATTTGTTTGAAGCCCCGGCGAAAATTTTGAGAGTCATGGGAGATGTACATGAGCGAATCCTTCAATGCCATAAGGATTACCGAGCACGTCCATTGGGTCGGCGCGATTGACTGGCCCATTCGCGATTTCCACGGCTACACGACGGAACGCGGCTCGACTTACAACGCCTATCTTGTGACGGGGGACAAGAACATTCTAGTCGATACCGTCAAGGCGCCGTTCATGGACGAGATGATGGCGCGCATAGCCTCGGTGATGAATCCCGAAGACATAGATTACATCATTTCCAACCACTCCGAGATGGACCACACCGGCGCTCTGCCCGCGACCATCGCGGCGGTAAAGCCGGATAAGGTTTTCGCCTCCGTCATGGGCGTTAAGGCGCTGGACAACCATTTCCGCATCGGGCGCAAAATCGCGGCCGTCAAGGACGGCGAGCAGATGCGGTTGGGAAACCACAATTTCACGTTCATCGAGACGCGAATGCTCCACTGGCCGGACAGCATGTTCACGTATTTCGCCGCCGACGCGCTGCTCTTCTCGCAGGACGGCTTCGGCATGCACCTCGCCGCGAGCGCGCGTTTCGCGGACGAGATGGACGAGTGCATCATTTTTGAGGAGGCCGCAAAATATTACGCCAACATCATCCTGCCGTACTCGACCTTCGTTACGAACCTCCTCAAGAAGATGGCGGGGCTGAACCTGAAGATAGACATGATTGCGCCGGACCACGGGCCAATCTGGCGCGGCGGCATGATCCCGAAAATCCTTGACAGGTACGCGACGTGGGCCGCACAGAGGCCGACGAACAAGGCGGTCGTCGTTTTCGACACGATGTGGCATTCCACCGAGATGATGGCGCGCGCAATCGCCGAGGGAATCGCGGACGGCGGAACCTGCGTGAAGGTGATGCCGATGGCCGCGCACCATCGGAGCGACGTGATTACGGAACTTCTTTGCGCGGGCGCGCTGGTTGCCGGTTCTTCGACGCTCAACAACGCGATCCTCCCGAAAATGGCCGACGTGATGAACTACGTGAAAGGGCTGAAACCGCTGAACCTCATCGGGCAGGCGTTCGGCTCGTACGGCTGGAGCGGCGAGTCCGTACCGCAACTGGCGAACATTTTGAAGGAGATGAAGGTGGAGGCAATTGGGGAGCCGATAAAAGTCGAGTACGTCCCGGACGCGGACGCGCTCAAGAAATGCTATGACCTCGGCAGGACAGTTGCCGCGCGGCTCGCGGAGACTTGCAAAAAATAAATCTGCAAAACAACGGATGACAGGAGCGAGTGATGAAAAAGTATGTGTGCAGCGTGTGCGGATATATTTACGACCCGGAACGCGGCGATCCAGATAACGGCATAAAGCCGGGCACGGCGTTCGAGAGCCTGCCTGATACGTGGGTGTGCCCCTTGTGCGGCGCGCCCAAGAGCGCTTTTGACCCGATGGACTGAAATGGAGCAGGTGAACAGGAGGACAAAGAGAGAGGAGCCATGATATGAAGCGATACAAGTGCCTCGTGTGCGATTACATCTACGACCCCAAAGCGGGTGATCCGGCAAACGGCGTAGCGCCCGGCACGGCGTTCGAGGACGTGCCCGACGACTGGGTATGCCCGGTTTGCGGCGTGCCGAAGGAACAGTTCGAGCCGATTGACTGACGCGCGGTCATCGCTGAATCATGCCCTCCGCCGCGCGGGAATTTCCTGCGGATTTATGTTGCATTCCACCTCGCGTCGCATTATCATTCCTCCTCACCTTATGTTTCCTCTGGAGTAAATGGGTTGGTGTGCGGTTTTCCGGGAGAAGACCCATGATTCGGAGGAATCACATGCGTAAACGCACCTCACTATTTCTCGCCATTATTATTTCCACAATTCTTTGCGGCTGTGCCCATCGGGGTCAGACAGCGCCGCCTGAGCCGTTGAGCGAATTCATACCCGGCCCTGACGCTAAAATCACCGAGAACGGTGACGCGCCGATACTTGACGCCGCGGACGGCCTGCCCGCGAAGGCAACCGTCTTGCTGGCGGAAGTGCCGCAAAGCCCACCGCGTGAAGGATATTTCCAGTATCGCGTCGGCGTCCAGCCGGAAGGCTTTCAAGCGGTGTGGGTCGGGACTAAGACCATTGAACCCGTGTACTTCGGCGAGACGAGACGTGCCACGGACAACATTTACGGCATCGAGCCCAATTTCAATCAGGACCCAAAAGACAGCGTGGCAGAAGGGCGGCTCCGTTGGCTTTCCAACAATCCGCCACTGCTTTTGATTCTTGCGCCGGAATACATGGGCGAAGGCACCGGGCATCCACTGTCAAGACACGACATACTGGTTGTGTTTCAAGATGGCGTGCCAAAGGCGCTGCTTCACGAAATTCTGGGAATCAGCGGCAAATCCGGATGGGGGTGCATGGGATGGGGGACCAGAGATATTACAACAAAAAGAAGCGGAGATGGGATGGAACTCTCGTTTGTTGATTCGAGTTGGACTGAGGAGGAGGTCGATGTCAGGACTCCACTGCATCCTCTATATGGCCCGGATCCCATACACGGCGTCGAAAATGATATTTGTTGGTTTGGAGAGATCGATACCAAGCACACGCGGAAGTGGCTGTTCGCGGAGGGCGAACTCACGCTGAAGTCGAACAGTCTGGAGTACAAGGTCCAGCCCGGCGACACGTGGGAGGACATCGCGATTGGATTCCTGAAGGACGCGAAGCATGCGAGTGCGATACGCGAAGCGAATCCGCAGTATAAGGACCTTCCTGCCCCTGTGAAAGATACGTGGATTGTGCTTCCGGCGGGCGCAAGGCGGTATCCGTGAAAAAACAGCGGGCTTCTTGCCGTCGTTTTTAGCAAGAAGCCCGTTCTCTAGCCCGCCGCAAGGGTCTTCTAAGAGGACAGTTGCGACGGGTGGTCGCTCAATTGTGCATTTTTTTCCGGATCACCCAGGCTGCCACCCCCGGCAACGCGCAGAGCATGACCAGAAGAGTTGACGGCTCCGGAATGCCAGTGACGGGAACACCGGGATCATGATTGCCGTCCCATATGCTCCCGCCGCCACCCTGCCAGTGTATGTTCAGGTTTCCACTGCTGTACATATCCAGGTCGGAGGCCATCAGTGGCCTGTTTCCGCCTTTTACCTCCACATAAAAATGCACGACATCGAATACCGCTCCGGTATATGCGGCTTTGAGCATCCCGTCTTCCACATTGTCCTGCGGTATGCCGCCCACCAAAGCGTCTGAACTCCAGATTGTGTTCTTGTTGGCTTTGTTCGTGGCTTCAAATGTGCCGTGGCTGCCATGCGTATTGTATGCCCAGTCCAGCGTCTTGTCGAGGGCGCTTATCACGACGGGGTTCAGTTTTCCGTTGGAAAAGCGCACCGAATCCGTCCCGAGAGTCTTTACGGATGATGTGCCTCCGTCGAGGGTGAAGCCGGCAGGGCAGTTAAAGTCGAGCGTCCCAAAGAACGCGTTTTCGTACGTCGTTCCTATGTGAATCAGGGGCGACGTATTCCTCAGCGCGATATCAATTATGCCGCCGTCTGATGTCGTGCTGAAAAGGCTCACAGTCGCGGTAGCAATGCCAATCATATTTGTGTCGAAGTTCGTCGGCCCCCATGCGGTGTTGACGGGGAGAGCCGCCGCGGAAACGGCCACTAGGGCCACCATGAACAAACATGATGGAATAGTAAGTTTCATAGGTGTTCACTTCCTTATTTATTTAGAAGGCTCGTTGTTCCTTCTCTGCGTAATACCTGAGACAAAGTTACGCACCATCCCAGCGGGAGTGGCGCACGGACAAAATGAGGCCATAAAAAGCCTGCTTCATATTTCTAGACACAGTGACTTTCTGTGGAATTTCGCAAAAAACGGGGGAATTTAAGATTTTCGCGTTTGGATATTAACGTTTTGGCAGGGTTGCGGGGATGCGGGTTTGTAAGACCTGATCTTATAAGTGATTAGAAGTGGCGCGAAATGACAAAGACCGGCATTATGATACCGCTGCTCAAATAAAATGTGCTCGGCTCGCACCTGGTGGACAAGGGTGTCCCTAACCACAAGGTGTAGGGGCACCCTTGAGGGGAATGCTGGTAGGTTATGTTATTTCATCTGGGCGACGGAGGTAATTTTCTTCGCCAGGCGCCTGGCCATTTCCTTGTCGCATTCGGTGTTGACCTCGTCGCGGCAGGAATTCTTCCTTGCGCCGTAGTTCATCGCGGCGATGGCGATTCCGTGGGTCTTTTTCTTGACGGTCAGCACGCAGAGGGGAAAACCGCTCTTTACGTCAAGGAGCAGTCCCTGCGCCGCGGCGGTTGACTGAATGGTATTGCCGGGGATGCAAAAGAGGCCCACGCCCGTGAAATAGCCCCAACCCAGCGGATTGAAGTAGCCCTCGGTAACATTGTCATTTGTGTAAACGAAAAGCATGTCCGCCCCGATCGCGGCGGCCATACGCTTGAGTTCAGCAAGGCTAAGGTTATCGTTGCTGAACGAGATGAGCGGCTCGACGCGGCTGATAAAATCGTTGCCCTCAAGTTTGCTTTCAATGATGTCAACGGTTTCCGCATCGGGCGCGAACATGCGCCAGCCGTGTTCGCCGGCGTTCCTCGGCGAGCCGACGCGCGCGACGGCCAGCACCGCGGGGAACCGGGCGAGTATTTTGCGTTCCGGCATTTCGGCTACGGTGGGCTGGCTTTCGCCGGACTCGCCGGTACGCGGCAGCCCGAAGGCCAATTGCAGTTCCTGAACGACTTCCTTTCCGCCCTCGGTCTGCGGTGTGGTGGCGAAGCCTTCAAGGCTCGCAACTGCCGCCGGCTTTGTCGCCATGCAGCCGCCGGCGACTGCGACGAATGCGGTCACGCCGAGCAGGATGAGGATTCTGGTTCTCATGGGTTCTCCTCCAAAAATCATAAAAGAAACTCGTGAAAGTGCAAAACGGCCAGCGGGGGCGTCCTTTCGCTTCTCTGCCAGTTAACCACTAATTCCGGCGGGAGCGATTTATGAAAGCGCGGAATTTTACTTTTGTCCTGCGATTGCGCGAACGGGGGAGGGGCCGGATTGCCCGCATTAACGCGGTTGCGCTTCGGGGCTGCCGGAAAATTCTTGACACCGGGCTGTCTGCGGGTATAATCCTGACATACAATGTCCAGTATGGTATGTTACGGAGTTGATTTTTTACAGGAGGCGGATATGACGCTCTTCAGCAGAATTTCCGAAAAACAGATTACGCGCGCAATCCTTGACGACTTCTCGCGGACCATGCGGGATTACGCGGAGTGCGACGCAATCATCGTCGGCGGCGGTCCCAGCGGCCTGGTCGCCGGAAAGGTGCTTGCCGGGCGCGGCTTCAAAACGCTCATCGTCGAGTCCAACAACTACGTCGGCGGAGGCTTCTGGATCGGCGGTTTCCTCATGAACGGCGTTACGGTCAGGAAGCCCGCGCAGGAAATCTTCGACGAGATCGGCGTGCCGTACCGCGAGGTGGAACCGGGCCTTTGCCTCGCCTCCGGGCCGCACGCATGCTCGAAACTTATCGCCGCCGCCTGCGACGCCGGCGTGAAGATTCTGAACATGGTGAATTTCGATGACGTCGTCCTGCGCGAAGGCGACCGCGTGAGCGGCGCGGTCATTAACTGGACGCCGGTCTCGGCGCTTCCGCGCGCCATCACGTGCGTGGATCCCATCGCGCTCGAATGCAAACTCGTCATCGACGCGACGGGCCACGACGCAACCGTGGCGAAATCGCTGGAGAAGCGCGGCCTGCTGAAGACCGCGGGCTACGGCGCGATGTGGGTCGAGCAGTCGGAAGACGCGCTCGTGGAGAAGACCGGCGAAATTTATCCGGGCCTCGTCGCGACAGGCATGGCGGTAGCGACGGTTTACGGCATACCTCGCATGGGCCCGACCTTTGGCGGGATGCTCCTCTCCGGCAAGAGGGCGGGGGAGATCGCGTGCGGCCTGCTCAAGAAGACTCCAGCCGCCCGGAAGAAAGAAGCGATTCCCGTCTGATGGAGTTGAGCAATCCGCAGCATGCTTCAGAGAAAAGAAAAACCCACCGGAAGTAACTCCGGCGGGTTTGCTTTATGAACCGTGCCAACAGCGGAATTCTGTATCTGCACCGCTTGCCGTGCAATAACTCGGCAAGGCGAGCCTCCCATAGGCGGGTAAACCTTGCCGCTACAAGACTGAAACCCGGATTTTTCTGCTGAGAAATCAGGCATAATCTCTTCTCTGCTCAGAACTTAAAGGCCACCCCTTAAAAAAGTGCGAATTTTCCCCAAAAGGCTTTTGACTTTTCGTATAAATGTGGTATTATGGTTCCACAATTCCACAATTAGCCGGAAACAAAATTATTGGCGCTGATATGTGCACATACGAGCATGTTGACAGGATTAGCCCTAGCACGGGAACTTTCTTATGTCCAACGTCTTAAAGATATCTGAAGCGGCCTCCATTGCCATGCACGGGATGGTTCTCCTTGCGGCGGAGCCGGGGCGCATGGTCAGCGCCCATGAGATTGCGGAGATGCTTGGCGTGTCTGAAGATTATCTTCAAAAGATTTTTCAACGGCTGACGCGCGCGGGTTTGGCGACTGCGGTGCGTGGGCCGCACGGCGGCTACACATTAAGCCGGCCGGGCGGCATAATCACGCTGGGCGAGGTGTACGCCGCCGTTGACGGCGCGCTGGCCGATACGAAGTGCCTGTTGGGGGAGCCGGTCTGCAAGGGCGACTCCTGCATCCTGGGCGGCCTGCTGGAGACGGTGAACCGCGAGGTGAGGGATTACTTGGACAGGACGGTCCTGACCGATCTGGTGTCCGTTTATCATGGAGCGAAAAAATGAAGTCCCGGCGCAAGATCATCAGGATAGACGAGGAGAAGTGCAACGGCTGCGGCCTTTGCGCGAGCGCGTGCGTGGAAGGCGCGATAAAAATAGTCAACGGCAAGGCGCGCCTCGTGAGCGAGACCTATTGCGACGGTCTGGGCGCGTGCATAGGCGAATGCCCGCAGGGCGCTCTCACGATTGAAGAGCGCGACGCGGCGGCGTTCGATGAAAAGGCGGTAGAGCGGCGCATTGCGGAGGAAAAGGCGAAAGAGCCGTTGCCGTGCGGTTGCCCGGGCACGGTGGCGCGGACACTGCATGATAACAAGATTGCACCGGCAGTACGCGCCGGCAGCGCCGAAGCCGCTACTCCTTCGGCGCTGGGGAACTGGCCGGTGCAGTTGCGTCTGGCGCCCGTTTTTGCGCCGTATTTCAAGGACGCGGACCTTGTCATTTCCGCCGACTGCGTTGCATACGCTTTCGCGGATTTCCACAAGCGCTTCCTCGCCGGCAGGACGCTGGTCATCGGCTGCCCGAAACTTGACGACACCGGCTTGTACCGTGAGAAGTTGGCGCAGATTTTGCGACAAAACGAAATCAAGTCCGTGGAAGTCGTCCACATGGAAGTGCCGTGCTGCTTCGGCCTGGTTCATCTGGTGCGGCAGGCAATCGCGGAGGCGGGCGTAAAAGTGCCCATGACGCTCACGAAAATTGGCGTACGCGGCGAGATTCTCGAGTCAAGGCGTGAGGCATAAGAGATTTGTGACGTATTCGTGCAGGGTTGTACGTTAACCGACTACGCTGAACACTTGAACCGAGGAGGAGAACGATGAATATGTTTTGCTATCAATGCGAGCAGACGGCAAAAGGAACAGGCTGCGTCATTCAGGGCGTTTGCGGAAAGGACCCGCAGGTTGCGACGCTTCAGGACGTTCTTGTTTATGCCCTTAAGGGCATGTCGATGTACGCGAAGCGCGCGCGCGACCTCGGCGCTGCGGACCGCGGGATAAACGTTTTCACCGTTGAGGCGCTTTTCTCGACGCTGACGAACGTGAACTTCGACGCGGAGCGGTTCCGCGAATTTATCAACAAGGCCGCAAAGATGCGCGACAAGGCGAAGCGGCTTTATGAAGACGCTTGCGGGAAGTCCGGCCGCAAGCCCGAAACTCTCGGCGGCCCGGCGGCGTTTGTTCCCGCCGCCGATATTGACGGCATGCTCAAACAGGGGCAGGAAATCGGGATTCTCAAGCGCAAGGAATCGCTTGGCGACGATGTTGCAGGTTTGCAGGAACTCATCACCTATGGCCTCAAGGGCATATCGGCATACGCGGACCACGCGCAAATTCTCGGCAAGGAAGATGACGGCGTTTACGGCTTCATCCATGAAAGCATGGATTTTCTTGCCGGCAATCCGACGGACATGAACGCGCTGGTGGCGCGAGCGCTCAAGTGCGGCGAGATTAACCTGAAGACGATGGGGCTGCTTGACGCCGCGAACACCGGCAGGTACGGCAACCCCGTCCCGACATTCGTCCGCGTTACGCACGTGAAAGGCAGGGCAATCGTCGTTTCCGGCCACGACCTCCTGGACCTTGAGGAACTTCTCAAGCAGACCGAAGGCAAAGGCATCAATGTTTACACCCACGGCGAGATGCTCTCGTGCCACGGCTATCCCGGCTTGAAAAAATATAAGCACCTCGTCGGCAACTACGGGGGCGCCTGGCAGAACCAGCAGAAGGAATTCGCCGCCTTCCCCGGCGCAATCCTCATGACCACCAACTGCCTGCAACGCCCGCAGGAAACCTACAAGAACCGTGTCTTCACGTCGGGCGTTGTCGGCTGGTCGGGTGTGAAGCACATCAGCGACCGCAATTTCAAGCCCGTCATAGACGCGGCACTCGCGGCGGAAGGATTCAAGGAAACTGAGCCTGGGAAGACTATCATGGTGGGCTTTGGACACGAAGCGGTGATGGGCGTCGCCGGCAAAGTAATCGAGGCGGTGAAGAGCGGCGCCATTCGCCGCTTCTTCCTCATCGGCGGCTGCGACGGCGCAAAGCCCGGCCGCAACTACTACACCGACTTCGCGCAGGCCGTTCCGAAAGACTGCGTCATCCTGACGCTCGCCTGCGGCAAGTACCGCTTCAACAAACTGGACTTCGGCGACATCGGCGGCATCCCGCGCCTGCTCGACATCGGCCAGTGCAACGACGCATATTCCGCAATTCAGATTGCCGTGGCGCTCGCCAATGCGTTCAAGACCGACGTCAACGGCCTGCCGCTCTCGCTCATCCTCTCGTGGTACGAGCAGAAGGCGGTGGCGATCCTGCTGACCCTCTTGCACCTGGGCATCAAGAACATGCGCCTCGGCCCGAGCCTGCCGGCGTTCGTAAGCCCGGCGGTGCTCAACGTGCTGGTGGAAAAGTTCGGCATAAGGCCCATAAGCACGCCTCAGGAGGATTTGAAGGCGATCCTCGGCTGATTCGAACGGCAAAGAAAACGGCCCTGCGCTTTACGAGGCGCGGGGCCGTAATTATTTTAGGGCGGAACGATGAAAAGTCATTCGTTGATTTTAACTTTCCCTTTTCCGGTGAGGACGTTGGAAATTCGCTCGAATATCGGCTTCCACTTGTAATTCTTCCCCGCGTTCTCGTTGAGTATGTTCACGCCGCCGTACCACGGCGCGGTCATGTAGGCCTCCTGTCCTTTGACGTTGTACTTGCTTTCGAGGGTGAGGACATAGTTTTTGAGTTTCGCGTGCAGGCCGAATTCCTTGTATGAGTATTGCCGGGCGGTCCCGATGCCGACGAGCACGTTCTGCGGCAGGTCCGTGATGCGGCCGGAATTCACGAACGCGAAATCCCGCAGAAACTCTGGCTTGACGTACCGCCCTTCCCCCGCCACCACATCGAAGTCGATGTCGAATTCATCCGGCGCGCCTGCGACGCACTTCAGGCCCCGGATGTTTCCGCGCAACGTGCCGGAGATCTCGCCGAAGCCGAACGTATGCGAAATCGCGCGCAGGCTAACGTCGTTTATCTTTGCGCTGAACACTATTTTGGCCGGGCCGTGGAACATTTTGGCCGTGCTCATATCGGAGAACTCGATGTTCCCGCCGAACGCATTCATCGTTATCGTGCCCTCTGATGACATGTCTTCGCCCACGACGGAAAGGTTGGTCAGGCGTACATCGGCCGTTCCATCCATGCTCGTCCAGCCCAGCGTCTTGGTTAACTGCGCGAGGTCCAGATTCCCGCGAATATCGGAGAGGCGGAACTCGGTTTCACGGTTGCGGATTTTCGCAAGCGTGACGCCGCTTATGCTGAATTTCTGCGTGCTGAGCGTGCCGCCGGGCACTTCAAAAGTAAAAGGCTCGTCGAAGATGATGTCGTTGCCGACCGCGTGGAAAGGCAGTCGCGTGTTGCGCACCCGCGCGGGGCCGGCGGCGAAGCGGGTGAATGTGATGATTCCTTCTCTCGCCGCCGCGTCGGCCGTGCCCGGCGCGCCCAGGGAAAGGTCAACCGGGATGTCGGCGGAGACGTTTTCCGCGATGAAGTCCTTGTATGAAACATTGACGCCCGTAAGCCCGATTCGCCCCTTGAGGCGCAGCGCGTCCGGCGGCCCCAGGAGGAATACGCCGTTGGATGCGAGGGTGCCGCTTACGTTCAAGTTTTCCAGAAATTCATACTGCCCGGAGAAGTTTTCCTGAAGGAGTTTGGTGAAAAGCGTTGCGCAGTCGAGGCTCGAAATCTGCGCGAAAATGCTCACCGCCGCATCTTCGTCGAGGCGCGCGGAGCCGCCCATGAGAATCTCGCCGAGCGACTCGACGCGCAGAGTTGTATTTCGGAAAAGCAATATCTTTCCGTCGTCAACCAGATCGACGGAGCCTTTGACGGCGATGGGCTTGTCGGAGATGTCGAAAGTGAACTCGCTCTCGCCGTTGTGGAAGTAACGGAAACCGCCCAGCGAAATGCTCGCGTCGGCTGAAATGTCGCCGTGAGCCTGCTTGGCCAGATGAACGCGGATGTCCGCGTCGCCGAGGTCCATCTGTTCATTTTCCCCCGGAGACGAATACCGGAACGCCGGGGCGCCGTTTTTGCCCTGCGCGGAGGCCGTGAACTCGCCGCTCCAGCCGCCGTCCTTTGCGAAAGC
>Ga0315288_10000892_pt1 | contig 37958 bp, 33 predicted proteins | sample YL17G11_20_MG_FD_203454 | JGI IMG/M metagenome (GOLD analysis project Ga0315288, IMG submission 203454) | Sediment microbial communities from Yellowstone Lake, YNP, Wyoming, USA - YL17G11_20 | ecosystem: Environmental > Aquatic > Freshwater > Lake > Sediment | place: USA: Wyoming | collected...
AAAAAGGAACGTACAGGGTGCTCTTGGATGCCATTAAGAAAGATCTCACGGCCAAGAGTGCATATCCTTCGGTCGAGAAAATCCTCGTCCAAGTAGCCAAACGTAACGGAGTGGATTTCAACACAGTTTTGAAGAGACAGGTGCAGACTAAGAAAGGAGTTAGGATCCAAGTTTCTTACCCTCAGTATGCCCGATGGAAAGATGAGAACATCCGATTGAGAATAGTCGATAAGCAACTCTTCATAGAGAAGAAGACAGACAAACCACTCTAGAAAACTCTACCTCACCGCGCGCGCAGTTGATCCGTCTATGATCGTATCTGCTGCAGATCTTAGCTGAAGTTTGGGTGTTTTGGTCACGAAGGACTAAATCTTTGATCCAGCCTTTCTCATTACAGTTGGCGAAAGAGACACGGTTCAGGCAAGCATGGCGCGAGTGTAGCTTACGACAGGCAAATGCGAGAAGGTGAACACTCTTCTTCGCGAGACTTCTTAAGCACGTGCTAATGTCTAAATCGAATATGCCAGTTGCTAATGCGCTGGTTTACTAAGACTCAAATAAACCAAAATGCAAGCACGCTTATGCGCACGCAAACAGTCATATGCTTATATAGCGAGCGTTGCACTTTTCGCACGTATCGGGTTTCGTAAATACCTTTATATGTTATAGAATTGATGAATATTGTTCTAGAAAATTCGACCAGATGTTTCATACAGAACCGCATAAATATGAGTGAAGCAAAAGAAAGTTGAATGGGGTGGAGTTGGGAGCACGACTGTTTTGGTTCTCTCATGTTTTCTTGTCTGCTCCAGTTATGGAGGGATTGTCTAACGGAAGTTTTTGATGAGAAGAATGTGGTTGAAGAGTTGAAGGCTGAGTGGAAGCGGTTGTGGCAGGAGCGGTTTGATGACCGTGTCAGGGCTGAAGGGATCGCGAAAGAGGATTATTCTCAGGTGTTTGTTGAGCGGGGTACAGTGATTTTGGCGACTAGGAATTTCAAGTTGATGAATTTCCGTGATGTTTTGGAGGCACACGGGATAGTTGATGTTCATAAGTATGTTTCTCCGGATCCGCGGGTTGGCGGTTGGGGAAAGTTTGTTCGAGCAAATATTGTGAGTCAGAACTCGGGGAAGTCTGTGAAGAGGGCTGATTCGTACGTTGCCGAGCCCAGGGAGAAGCAGCATTTGAAGAAGGGCGGACGCGGCTGGGTGCACCTTTAGTCTGAATTTTGCTGGCTGCAACTACCTTTAGCGCCTATTTTCGGTTGTTTTCGTTCATGGAATGATGGTTTTCGAGGGGAATCTGAATGGGTTACAGGAAAAAATTGGACATTATAGCGGACATGCTGACCGTAGCGAGCAATGGTGCGAAGAAAACACAGATCATGTATCAAGCGAATTTGAGCCATAGGTTGCTGACGAAGTATTTGGAAGAGATTGGGAAGGCGTATTTGCTGAGTTTCAAACGTAAACAGCGTAACTATGTTTTGACTCCCAAGGGGAAACAGTTTCTGGAGGTTTACAAGGAGTATTCGAAGCGGACTAGGGATGCTGAGAAGCATTTGAATGATGTGAATGGTAAGAAGAGGATGTTGGAGAATTTGTGTTCTCGTAGAGAGTGTGGGTCTGGAGCGGGTTAGAACATTGAAGATTGTTGCGCTGTTTTTGTTGCTGGTGCTTCCGCTGATGGGTTTCGTTGCGGTTGGTTACTGTTCGAGTATGGTGGATGCGAGGGCTGCGGTTGCCCAAGCGAGTCAGCGGGTGAATGCGTGTTATTCTGTTGCTGCGGATGCGGCTAAGGCGGGCGCGAACGTGACGGGTTTGCTTGTGACGTTGTATGATGCAGGATTGGTTTTGTCTAGAGCGGAGTTGGCTTTGAATAGAACAGATTTTGATTCTGCTTCCACTATGGCGCATTTGTGCGAAGAGAAGCTTGTGGTGTTTGAGGATGGGGCGGTGGGTTTGAGGGATTCTGCTGTGCGGGCTGGGTTTTTGGATTTTGCTTTCGGCATTATTGGTTCGGCTGTTGGGTCGGTTTTGGTTGTGCTTGTGGGTGTTATAGTTTGGTTTTATTTGAAGCGTAGGTCTGTTGGGAGGGTGGTTTGATGGACCTTGGCAAGTATGGTGTGCCTTTTTTTGTGGTTGTTGCGGTTGTGGCTTTGTTGGTTGCTTCGCCCTGTTTGAGTCGTGTGCTTGTTTGGCCGCGGACGGAGTTTTTCAGCGAGTTGTGGATTTTGGGCACGGGTCATATGGCTGAGGACTATCCGTTTAACGTTAGCAGTGGACAGAGTTACAGTGTGTATTTGGGTTTGGGGAATCAGTTGGGTTATTGTGCTTACTATCGGATTGAAGTAAAGTTTAGGAACGAGAGCCAGTCGATGCCGAGCAGTTTTGGGGCGGTTGAGGATCGGGTTCCGAGTGATTTGCCGTCGCTGTTCAATGTCAGCGCCTTCGTTGCGGATCAGAACAGTTGGGAATTGCCTGTGACTTTTGGTTTCGATTATGGGTTCAACGAAACGCTCGTTCAGGTTGGGTTCAACAGCATGACCTTCAATGATAACGTGTTGGGCATGAGTGGAGAAAGTACAGGGTGGAATGCGACTACAAGCAGGTTCTACGGCGATTTGATTTTTGAGTTATGGCTCTACAACGGTTCGGCGGGCAATTTTGGTTATCATGGAAGGTTTGTGGATTTGAAGCTGAACATGACGGTCTGATAGTGGTCTATATTATGAAATGTGATATATGCGGGATTGCGTAGCAATTGATTATACTTGAAGGATCAGTATGTTGAGTGATGCAGCTGTTTGAGTGTTGTCGAGGCGTTTGAAAAGCGCGTGCGAGTCAATCGAGAAGCTGGGAAAATAGTCACGAGGGTGCTACGAGTGAAGAACACTGCCGAGACTAAGAGTTTCTTCATATATGGTAAAGTATGGTGTCCCAGAAGGAGCCTGGATGCATCGAGGCTTTATAGATATTTTGTTGAGAATGATTTGCGTCCCGTTGATTATCCAAAGAAGGCCGATCTTATAGTCATATACACGTGTGGCGGGTTCAAGCCTGACGAAGAAATTTCCATTTTGACGATAGAACAAGTGTTGAAAAGCGTGCGCGCATTAAACAAGTTTGCAAAGGTCATTGTTACAGGATGCCTGCCGCGAATAGATCCAGAAAGACTCAAGAGTTATGATACCGTTTTAATAATTCCGCCGGAAGATCTTGGAAAGCTAGATTCTCTAATTCAAGCCAAGGTACCGTATGATGCTTGTCCTGCTACGTCAATTGTTTATGGTGTGCATGATCTTTATCACGGCAACCTTTTTCAAAGAATCAAACGTCAATCTGGATTTAACACCAAGCTTCTAAGAATTTGCGCTGCTTATATCAATCAGAGTTTGTTACACAGATCACGTGATCAAGTTCTTGGCCAGAAGACCTACAGGCTCGAGATTGCAAAAGGTTGCCTTGGTGATTGTACATATTGCGCAATCAAGCAGGCTATGGGTAAGTTTCACAGTTTTCCTGAAGAGCAGATTATCGAGAATTTTAGATTTGGATTGAAAGAAAATTATAAAGATTTTGCATTAGTAGCAGCTGATATTGGCTGCTATGGCATTGACACGAACACAAGTCTGCCTGATCTCTTAAAGAAATTGTTTGCGGTAGAAGGAGACTACAAGATTGCTTTGGTGGACCTGAATGCACGCTGGTTTGTAAAATATTACCCAGCATTACTTTCGGTTTTGAAGCCCAATTTTAGGAAGGTGTCTAGAATCATATTGCCAATTCAGTCTGGTAGTGACCGGATCTTGAAACTGATGAATCGACACTACAAAATAGATGAGGTTAAAGAATGCCTTTTGGATCTGCAAAAGAACATTCCAGAGATAATGCTGGAAACCCATATTATAGTTGGTTTTCCAGGAGAAACTGATGAGGACTTCAAGGAGTCTGTGGAACTTTTCAGAGTAATAAAATTCTCGAAAGTGGACGTTTATAGTTACGAAGACAGGCCAGGTACGAAATCCTTAAATATGCCCTATAAGGTGGAGAGTGAAACCATCAAAAAAAGAGCAAGAATAGTAGCAAGAAGCGCACGCGCAAGAGGAGCCAAGGCAACCGCAACTAATTAGGGCGAATAAGAATCGAAAACTAACCATTCAATCCATATCAGTGCTTTCGCTGGGTTTGGTTTTACAGGTATATGCAGTCATGAAGCCCTGTTTACCATTCCGAAACAAGACATTTAAGAGCTGCAAAAGAAGCAGTATACTGACAGAAAACGAGAACCAATTGACGATTGGCGGCTGATAACATGAGGATCTTGGCTGTTGGTGCACACCCTGACGATATCGAACTGGGTTGTGGAGCAACTCTGGCTCTCTTCAAGGAAAAAGGGCATGAAATTCACCTTCTTGTGTTGACAAGGGGGGAGGCATCAGGAGATCCGAGAGCTAGGGAGAAGGAATGTCTGCAATCTGCTAGGACTATTGGTACAGACAATGTGTATTTCGGAAAATTGCAGGATACGAAAATCACTGATGGTGTTGAGACTATTATGGCGATAGAACGGTTTGTTCAGAAGATAAATCCAGACATCATTTTTGCACACAGTCACAAGGATGGCCACCAAGATCACAGAAATGCTGGTATGGCGGCATTATCCGCTGCTAGGAATGCGAAGAAGGTGTTATTGTATGAGTCGCCTGCAGCGCTAAGGGATTTTTGTCCCCAATTGTTTGTAGATGTGACTTCAACCTTTGACGTGAAACTGAAAGCGTTGGAGGCGTTCGGTTCACAAGTGTCCAAGATCTACTTCAAAGGGAACCACTCACCCAAGGTTGGGCACGCGCGGATTCCGTATGTGTCAAACGCTGCGGAAGGTCTCGCGAGATTCAGAGGATTTCAGGCTGGAGTGGATCTGGCTGAAGGATATGAAGTTGGCAAGTTTCTCTTAGAGATCGAAGATAGTCCGAAACATTAGTGTTCGAAGGATGACCTTATGGGTCTAGCGGGTGAGGAAGGAGGCCTTGTCTCACATTTTTCATATAAAAGTCTAGAGAAATTGGCTGAGGCCTGCGTCGACTTCTACCATAAATCACTTGAGAAAGAAGGTTTGTCTGATGCTTGTCAACGGCGAAATCAGCTGGCAAAACATATTCGCAGGTTCCATGGGCAATGTGGAACATTAACTCCTTGCGTTGAGGAGACAATCAAGAACCTTGAAGATGATTCTTGTTTGCTTCTCATGACTGCTCATCAGCCAAACCTTTTTGCATACAGCGGCGTTCTTCGTAAAGCCACGTTGAATCATGTTTTAGCAGAAAAGCTTTCGGAGAGTTTGAAGGTGCCCGTGGTCAGCTTCTTCGGGGTTGCTGATCAGGATTTTGCTGATGATCGATGGGTGAGATCGGCGCTGCTTCCTGACTTGGAGAGAAGAGACGGTTTGCTTGAACTGTGCTTCGACATGCCTGAGAAGCTGTTGCTGAACAAAGTTGCAAAACCCTCTGGAGAGATTTTGGACGATTGGCGAAACGAGATCAAGAAATGGATGGAAAGGAAGCTCAGATCGATTGGACGAGCCTTCAGGTCGCTTGGGGTTCAATTCAGCAGCGAAAATGCGGATATTACTCGAAATTTCGAGGGTTTCTGGACGCTTGTCGAGGAAGCGTATCAACGGGCTGAGACTTATGCTGATTTCAACGCTTTCATGATGTCCAGGATTGTCAATGAAGTCTGGGGGTATGGCACGCTTTTCTCCAGATTTTCGGAGTGTCAGCAGATTTTTGAGCGCGAGTTTTGTTTCTTGCTTTCTCGGTTTGATGAATATTCTCGTTGTGTCAAAGAGGCCAAGCTTCATTCTGCGAGCGTAGAAGGGGGAGTCTATGAACAGGAATTTGACACAGTTCCTTTCTGGTATCATTGTGACTGCGGAAGTAAGGCACGGTTGACGGCTGAGCAGGAAGGCGGATCCTATGTTGGTCGTGGCCAGTGTCTTCGATGCGGAAAGGAATACAAGATTGATTTTCAGTCCAAGAATGAGCCTCGGATATCTGATATTGTCTCTCGGATATCTGCCAGAAGCCTCTCAATGCCGCTTGTGTTTTTCCATGGGCTCAAGGTAGGCTGTTATGTTGGCGGGGTTGGAGGAAAAGAGTATCTGGAGCAGGGGAGGTATGTTGCGGAAGGTTTGGGTATGGCTTTTCCGCCTGTGGTTGTGTGGCGTCCGAGAGATGTCTATTTCGGGGTTGGGCAGTTGGATGCGTTGATGACTTTCAGGGATCTTTCAGGGACGTTTGACTTTTCACAGTATGCCCGAGTTGAGGCTGAGTTGAGAGAGAAAGTTGCGAAGGTTCAGAGTAAGATAGACGAGCTTGAGGTGCAGAAGAAACAAGTTTGTGCAAGTTCTGGTGGTAGAACGGAAGAGCAGATTCAAAGCCTGAAGGTTTTATCGGCGAAACAGAACGAAGTGAGAAGAGGCGCCAACCTTTCGATGTTGGCAAGAAATCTTGGGCTTTTGGCAAACGTGGCTGCGATCATGAATCTCTATCCGTGTATTGTGGATTATGCGGTGAACGTTGGGTTGAAGGAGACTAGTGAACAGTGGATTGCTTTTCTGCGGGAAAAGGGTAGTCTGTCTTCGAACGTCAACCTTAGAACAACTTTTGACAAGGTCTTGACGTCTGCCACGTCGGGGTTTCTTAAGCGGTAATGGTAGGGGACACTTAGCGCGCGCGTTGATGGTGGAGACTGTGGAAATTCTGGACGTGGGTTGTGGCGACGTGCCGAAGGGGAACGTGAATCTAGATCTTTTTTATTATGGAAGAGGCGAGAACTTCGTTTTTGGGGAAGCGCATCATCTTCCGTTTAAGAACGAGACGTTTATCAAGGTTTACTCTAAACACTGTCTGGAGCATTTGGAGAACCCGCTTGTTTTCTTTGGGGAGGCAAAAAGAATACTGAAAAGAGGAGGCGTCTTGGAGTGTGTTTATCCAACGGACACTCTGCTGACAAAAAAAACTATTCATAATATATTGAACTTGCATTGGTCTTCCGCGTTTAGATGGAGGAGGAAGGTTACAGGGGCCGACAAAATCAATTATGGCGGTCACAAGTGGCAGTTGCCGGATGGAAGGGTTCTTAAATTGCTTAAGAAAGCAGGCTTCAAAAGAGTCGAATTTGAGAGGATGAGTTTTCCAACACTAAGAACTGATTCGGATCAGAAGAAGAAGAAATGGAAAACTCTAGTCAACGCGTATCTTCCTAGGTGGCAAATAGAGACGAGATTTGTCGCGAAATCTTGACGGCGCACGCTAGTATTCGAATTGGAACTTTGACAGGGTTTTGAATCATCTGGAGTGTTTCAGGTTGATTTTGTATTTGTGGACTGTATTGCTCTCTGTTTTCGTTGGGGGTTACGTTTTGTACTTCGGATATCTCCGGCATCGAGCGAAAGGTTCATGGGGGTTTGAAATTGACTCTCAGTTTTGTCCCTTTATAACAATCCTTGTTCCCGCGTTCAATGAAGAAAAAGTTATTCTTTCGAAACTCGAGAACGTAAAAGAGGTTTCGTATCCGAAGGATAAGATTGAAGTGATTTTCATAGATGATGGTTCGACGGATCAGACCGTAGCAAAGGTTGAGGAGTTTGTCAGAGAAAATCCTGAGCTGCGGGTCAAGGTTCTACGTCAAGCCCAGAGACAGGGAAAAGCCAAGGGTTTGAACGCAGCTCTCAAGGCTTGTTCTAATGGTATAGTCGTAGTGACAGATGCAGACACTTTTTGGCCTACGGATATTCTTCGCACAGCTCTGCCGTATATGTCTGACCCAACGATTGGCGCGCTCAGCGGCGTAGGACAGCCAATAAATCCTGAGCAGTCTTGGGTGACGAATGCTGAGAAGAATTACTTGAGCATGATGTCCGTGTGGAGACTGGGAGAGTCCAAGATACATTCGACGTTAAGGTTTGAGGGTTGTTTTAGCGCTTTCAAGAGGAATGCTTTTCAGGAATTTGACAGTGAGTCGGGCGCAGACGATTCGGGAACAGCATTGCGGATTATTCAGAATGGATACAGAGCGATCTTGGTGCCGGAGGCTCATATACGAGCGGAGATAGCTTATAAAATTGGAGGGAGAGCCCGTGCTAAGACGAGACGAGCTGTTCATCTGGCTGGTCTGTGGGTTCAGTGTTTGAAACTCTTGGTCAAGAGGCGTTTGAAATTGCCGAAGAAAATTGCGATCCCTGAGATCTTTCTATCCTTGTTTATGCCTTTCATATTCGTTGCGCTTGTTTGTTTGACCTTTGTTTTGTTGGTGTACCATCCAATTCCTTTTTTCATTTCCATTGCTGCAATCTGTTTGGTTGGTCTGGTTCCAAAAGCAAGGGGCTTCTTTGTTCAGGGTGTACTGGATCAGTTCATCCTTTTCTACGCAGTGCTTCTCATAGTGAGGAAGAAGAAGTTTATTACTTGGGAGCACACGCGCTACTGATCACTTGATCATATTTCTGAAGGAATGGGAGAATAGAATGACAAACGTTGGAATAATTGGCCTCGGAAGAATGGGTATGCTTCACTTAATGAACAATCTGAAAATTGACGGTGTCAACGTTGTGGCTGCTGCTGACGCGTCAAAGAAATCGCTGAACAAGGCGAAATCATTGGGTGTGAAAACGGTCTACACGGACTACCATGATTTGATCAACAATTCTTCTGACATCGATGCAGTTGTGATATCTCTGCCAAACTTCATGCATTTTGAAAGTATTCAACTTGCTTTGGAAGCCGGGTTGAATGTCTTTGCAGAAAAACCTTTGGCGACTTCCGTTGATGAGTGCCGTGAAATTGTGAGGTTGGTGGATAAGTCTGGAAGAAAACTTATGGTTGGGCACGCGATGCGGTTCATGGAAGTAGTTGAAAGAATGAAAGAGCAGATGAACAGGGGCATAATCGGAGATGTGGAGGTTGCCACCATAGAAGAGGTTATCAATGGTCCTTTTTCACATCCAAGAGTTCCTGCTCCAGTTGCGGACTGGTGGTTTGATCCTAAGAAGTCTGGTGGTGGAGCTCTCCTTGATATCGGTTATCACATGATAGATTTGTTCCGCTTTTTTTCGGGAGACGCGCATGTGATGTTTGCTCATCTGATCCACAGGTATAATTTGCCAATCGAGGACGGTGCGATCGTGATATTGCAGTCGAATTCGTCCACGAAAGGAATAGTCAACATTGGCTGGTATCAGCAGACTATATTTCCGAAATACAATTTCCGAGCTATTCTTCACGGGACTGCTGGGTATTTGTCAAGTGACAGTTTTGTTCCTCATAATCTGTATGTTCACGCTGTGAAAGCAGGACTCAGGAATGTTGCACGAAGAATTGTTGGAAAGAAGATTCGGTTTCTAGCGTACACGTATTATTATGAATCTTTCTACAGAGAGATGGTGAGTTTTGTTGACAGTGTTCGCAATGATACTGAAACGGCAGTTCCTGCTATTGAAGGGTTGAGGACTGTTGAACTTATTCACGCTGCATACGAGAAGGCAAATCAAAAGAGTGCCTAGAGTGGTGTTGGACACATCGCATGCCAGCACCAGGTCGTTGGGAAAGCAAATTTGCTGACTGCTCAAGCTAGCGCGTACGCTAAATTGTGGTTGCATATTGAAGTGGAAGGGAAAATGTAGTGGGTGGCATCTGTGCTGTAATTGGCAATAACGCTGAATATGTTGCCAAGGAAATGTGCCGATGTCTGGAACACAGGGGTCCAGATGATGAAGGAGTGTGCACGCCTGGTGAGAACATAGCGCTTGGGCATAGGGCGTTATTTGTAGAAGATTCTGCAAGGGAGCATCAGCCCCTATCTAGCGAAGATGAAACGATATGGGTCACATTTGATGGCACGATCTATAATTTTGAAGAGTTGAAGAAGAAGCTCGGGAAGAATCATGAATTTCGGTCAAGGTCCTCCGCTGAGCTTGTGATCCACGCGTACGAGGAAGAAGAATTAGATTGTGTAAGAAAATTCAATGGAGATTTCGCGTTTTGCCTGTGGGACTCTGAGAAGAGACTGTTGTTCTCAGCTAGAGACAAGATTGGTGTTAAACCTTTATACTATTGCAACGGTGGTCGTTCTAACCGTTTCCTCGTCTCCTCAGAGATTAAGGCGCTGCTTGCTGATCCATTGGTTCCAAAAGAGGCTAACAGGCACGTCGTTTTTGAGTATCTGTTGAGCGGTCCCCATCGCCATACTGGAGACACCTTCTTCAATGGAATAAACGAACTTTTGCCTGCTCATTACATCTTGGTAAATCAAGATGATGTTAGGATCAAGAAATATTGGAGTCCACTGCAATCTTCCAGAACTGATGCGGCAAAAGACGGAGAAAACATCAATTGCGCTTCTAGATTTCTTGAATTGTTCGAAGACTCGGTTAAGATCAGGATTCCGGAAAATGCTCTTATTGGGACTTTCCTCAGCGGCGGGATTGACTCGTCATCAGTTGCTTGTCTTATAGACAGGGTTCTTAAGTCAGATTTTTCAGGAAAAAGTAACACTCGCCAAGAATTGTATTCAGCCGTTTATCCTGATACTAAAGCAGATGAAAAGGCATACGCAGATGAAGTTGCGCGTGCCGTGAATGGCAGAATAAACTATCTACATCCATCTGTCTCGGGGCATTGGGACGACATCAAAAAGTTCGTCTACTACATGGATGAACCTGTCCCCGTCTTCAATTATTATGCATACTGGTGCCTATCTAGGACTGCAAGCAGCAAAGTGCGCGTCACATTCAGCGGTCAAGGACCAGACGAGATCTTAGGAGGGCATGCTGAGGAACGTATCGTTTACTTCAAGGAACTCTGGAAAAGAAGAAAAATTGCGAGACTCTTTGTTGAGTTGATTGGAAGCTCAGCTCAATACAAAATTAGCAGGATATTGAGTTCTGACGTCAGGGGGTTACTTTTTGAGAATGGAAAAAGTAAATCGACGATTAAGAAGTTTTTTGCTCCAGAGTCTGTAGCAGTGATCGTTCCGAAGGAAACGCTGAATAAACATGAGTCTTTGAACGAATTTCTTTTCAACGAAGTTACTCAGACTTTGTTGCTTGATCATCTTCAATTTGGTGATCGAGCGTCGTCGGCTTTCTCTACTGAAGGCCGGTATCCTTTCTTAGACTGTCGAATTGTAGAATTTGTATTCACTCTTCCTGCAAATGAAAAGATCAAGAATGGATGGACTAAGCGCGTATTGAGAAACGCCATGAAAGGAATTATTCCAGAAGCCATCGGGAAGAGACGAGGGAAGGTGGGTACACCTGTACCATTGGAAAAATGGCTGATGGATTTGGAAAGGGAGATTAGAGCAGTATTTGGATCAGAGAGATTCCGGGAAAGGGGATACTTCAATCAATCAGTAGTCTTGGATATGTATGATCGTTTCTGTAAGGGAAAGATGAGTAGTCTTGAAAGAATATTGTATGTTGACGTGTTTTGGAGAATTCTGAATTTGGAACTTTGGTTTGAGATTTTCTTTGACCCACATGTCTAGCGCACGCGGGGTTAGATGTTGAAAAAAGTGAATGTTAGAATTGCCGATGAAGAAGACACAAAGTGTCTTCACAAAATGCCTCCCTATGCTAAATGCGTTTCTAAGGCACTTGCTGAAGAGGAGGTTCTGGTCGCTGAAGCAAAAGGGGGAATCGTTGGAGCGGTCAGCATCGGGCAAAAAGATATTTTCTATTCTTCTTCGGAGACCGAAGAAATTGTCCCTCCTCATTCCACAGGTACTTGGCTTCCGAAGATATGCGGCCCGTGGATCTCAAAATTGTTCGTTTTGCCAGAGCATCGCAATCAAAAGGTCGCTACGTGTCTTGTAGAAGCAGCGGTTCAATTTCTCTTGGAAAAGGGTTATACTCAAGCCTACGCAGGAGTGAATTCTAAAAGCCCATACAAAGGATTTTCTGAGCGGGCATTCAAACGTAACGGATTCAACAGAATAGGATTCTGCAATTGCGTTTCTTGTGGACTATGTTCTCGGGGGATACTGTTTAAGAAAACGCTGACGCAACCCAAGACGGCAGATGATAGCGAAAGGCTAACGCGTGAAATCAGGTCCTTAAGTCTGAGTACTGGTGCTGAACTCGTTGGTTTTGCATCTACCAAAGACTTTGAAAGGGAGGCTCCACAGGGACATAAGCCGTCAGATATTCTGCCCTCGGCCAAGAGTATTGTGGTCTTGGCGTGTGGTAGGAAATTGAATGAGGATCGACATTACTTCTACAGGTGGGGACCGCATTTCAGTCTCACCTATATTAGACTGAAAGAAGAAACCAAGCGAGTTCGGAAGGAGGCTAGACAGTGTATCGGTGCGGTCAAGAACTTACTCACGGAAAAGGGTTTTGAGGCGGCGCTTGAACCACACGGTTGGTCTGGAATTCTTTCGTTCAAGGCTGCCGCAAATTCTGCAGGTGTCGGAGTTTTTGGCAACGGGGGCTTCATTGTCCACCCTACTCTTGGTCCGGTGAGCGTTCTGGGCTGCGTGCTGACCGATGCAACATTGAAATACGATGTTCCTTTGAAGGTGGATGTTTGCAGAGACTGCAAGATATGTGTGGAAGCATGCAAGTACGGAGCGTACAGAAGAGCAGCGGATGGTTTCCAATGGATCGGCGAGAAATGTCGATCTTATGATCTGATAATGAACCCTGTGACTTTGAAGTGGACTTACGGGCCATGCAACTCAAAGTGCGTACACGCCTGCCCCATTGGAACGAAGTCGTAAACCTCAGGGACCCTGGGGGCAAAGAAAATCCTAAACAGCAGTTACAGAATCATGTGCGTCATAAGCAACTATGATATCGTCTGGTGAAATAGAATGGCGCACGCGGACTGTGTGAGGTTGGCATTGGAAGCGGGTCTACATGTTTCGTAGAGAAACCGCTTGCAAGAAATGTGGGAGAATGCAGTGAGATAGTTGACCTGGTCGAGAAAACTGGCAAGTAACTTCAAGTAGGCAACAACCTGCGATTTGAAACAGGCATGCAAAAAAGGTCAAAGAAAACTGAAGCATGTAGATCAATTCTTATGCCTATGTTTAAAAACGGAGCTATGAAAATGAAGAAGGAGAAATCGAAAAGAATAGCTCGCGTATTGCCACCGATAACTCTTGGGGGAAGTGCTCTTGCTAATCCTAGAAAGCTTAACCCTTTAGAAAAATGGCTCTTTCAATATGAAGACCCAATTATCTTTTCAAGTTATAGAACGCAGTGGATAGAGATGTGGAGAGTGTTTACGCAAAGAGAGGGATTTCTATGGTTATTTGCTGGGTTGCCATTGAAGTTAATTAGAGGCAAATATGACTTGTTTGTAGCAGCTGCTCGTGATCCTCAAGGGATAATTACTTTTTTTATTAGCAAACTATTAAGAAAACCCGTCATACTTTTTGATACATTCTATGACTGGCCAGAAAGAACAATAGCTCATTTAGTATGGCCCGTCAATAGGTTCATGGCTTCCCGCGCAACGATATTCTGTGTAACCAGTAAAAGGGTCTTGAATTTTTGGAGTAAAGCCAATATTCCAGAAAAGAAGATAATGTCAAGCAAGATTTTTGTGTCAACGATCGAGATCAATGCTGAACAAGTTTTGTTAGCAAATGAGATTAAGGAGAAATTGGAGTGTCAAAAAATAGTGTTGTTCGTCGGGAGAATAACAAACCAGAAAGGCTTAGAATATCTTATTCAGGCATTTGCACAGCTTTCGAAAGAAACAAAAAATATTGGGCTGCTTATAGTTGGCGACGGACCTGAAAGAAAACGATTGGAAACATTATGCCGTGATATGAAGCTTGATAATGTGTTTTTTGTTGGATTTGTTGCAAGACAGCATATTGCCCCGTATTTTCTTCTAAGTGATGTTTTTGTATTACCATCAGTACGTACTAAAACTCACGAAGAGTGGGGACTGGTTGTGAACGAAGCAATGTCCCTTGGGAAACCCGTGGTTGTGACCTCAACCGTTGGCTGTGCTTACGAACTTGTTAAAGACGGTTTAAATGGATTCATAGTGCCTGAAAGGACAGCGGATGCACTCTACAACGCTATAAAGAGACTAGTCGTTGATGACGAATTGAGAATGAGAGTGGGAAAGGCAGCCAAGAAAACAATTACTGAATCGTTTACTTACCAGCACGCAATTGAGGACAGCAAAAATATCATAATGGCCGCATTGAAACAGGATCGATCAATCTAGAGCGCGCGCCATTCTCCACTTTCTTGTCCAAATTCATGAGAGAAGATTCAATTATTAAAACAGTCACAATAAACAAGGATGCGGAGCAAGTATGTCTCATCGATCGATCGCCTATTGGAACGACGTCTTGAACCTCTGTGAGATGCAGGCCAAAGAAAACCCCAAATCAAAGTCACAGAATCGCATGTACTTCAGGTAACTATGAGAATTGTCTGGTGATAAGAATGGCCAATGTCGTAAGCTTAGTCCGAACGACTGATTCATCGCAAAGTATAAGAGACTCCATTTCAAAAGCGTTAGATTTGATAAATTTTCAGGTCAACAAGAACATCAAGTCCGTGGTGATCAAGCCCAACTTGGCCTATTACTGGGATTCTAGCACTGGGTACACAACTGATCCCCGAGTTGTTGCTGCAATAATAGATTGGACGCGCGGGATGTTTGGCGATGTAGACATTAAAGTCGTGGAGGCCGATGCTTCGGCCATGCGAACGAAGTACGTCTTTCCAGCTTTGGGATATGAAAAATTGGCTAAAGAAAAGAGTATTGAACTCTTCAATCTTTCGAAGGATGTTTTGTTGGACGAGACTGTTCACGTGAATGGACGTGAGATCTCGTTTAAGGTTCCTGCGTTGTTGAAGAAATGCGATCTGTTCATGAATGTGCCGAAACTGAAGATTATGCGGGCTGTGAAGATCACTTGCGCGATGAAGAATGTTTTTGGCTGTATTGGGTTCCCGAAGAAAATGATCTATCACAAAATTTTGGATGAGGCGATCGTTGGTATCAACAAAGTGTTGCATCCTCATCTTACCATTGTTGACGGGCTTGTTGGTTTGGGACGTTTTCCCGCCAAGCTTGGTCTCATTATGGCTGGTACTGACGTTGTCTCAGTGGATTGGGTGGCTTCGCAAATCATGGGCTACAGACCGTCTCAGATCAAGTTCCTAAAACTTGCCGTCAAAGAAGGGCTCGGAGATCCTCATGACTTGAGGATTGAAGGCGAAAAACTTGAGGGATTTTCAAGAGCTTTCCCCAAGGAAGGATTTGTTGCTTCAAAATACCTGTGGAGTGTTCAGTTTTGGCTGCTGAATGCTTATCGCAGACTTTCAGGGGATATTCTTCCGCCAGTTCTTGACGAGAAATAGAAGAATACTGGTACGACAAAGTTGATTGTCGAGAGCATGTTCTGCTCCGTCTAGGCACCAAAAGAAACGTAAGTGAATATCTGTGAAAATCTGTGTTTTGAGTTGTATTGAGGATTCCATGGAGAAAGATTCTGGCGCCTCTGTGAGAATCTATAATCTGGCGAGAGGTCTCTCTTCTCAAGGCAATTGCGTCAGTGTCATTATGCCTGGCAAAGAGAATATGTGTAGAAATGTTGATGGAGTTGAAGTCTGTTTTATTAGGGGTTTTTTGCCGAGTAGAGTTCTTGAGACTCTCAGGAAGCTTATCGGCGTGGCAAGGCCAACGGCACTTTACTTTTATGATTTTCTCTTCATTCTTAGACTTCGAAGACTGATTAAAGAAGCCGACATTGTGCAGTTTGAGGGAACGGCTGGCGGATTGCTTGTTTTCTTGATCAAGAGATTTATTAAGAAGACAGTTGTCATCGACTGTCATGATGTTTTTCAAGCCTTGAGGCTGAAACATACTGGTTTTCTTAGAAGAATGCTTGAGACTTCACTTGAAAAACTATCCTATGAATACGCTGATTCAATATTGACTGTTTCCAAAGCAGAGAAGGATTGTCTAGTTTCATTCAAGATCAAAGAGAACAAGATCGAGGTTGTTCCAAACGGAGTTGATACGACCCAGTTTGCATGTTATGACTCATCGAAAATTCGAGAAAAATACGCCCTGAGAACACATGGGACGGTCATTTTCGTGGGGAACATGGAGTACTGGCCAAATCGAGAGGCTGTGCACGTAATCGCCTCTGAAATTGCGCCGCGTGTAAGAAAAGAGATCGACGACGCAAAGTTTCTGATCGTTGGGAGAATTCCTAAAGAGATGTCGTTGCATGGCTTGATCTTCACAGGAGTTGTCGATAGTGTTGCTGAATTTCTGGCTGCTTCGGATGTGGCAATTGCTCCTTTATTTCAAGGATCGGGCACCCGCTTAAAAATACTCGAGTATTTTTCATGCTGTCTTCCCGTGGTGTCGACATCGGTTGGGGCTGAGGGGCTCGACGTCGCTGATGGTATGAACATCATGATCGAAGACAACATAGACGAGTTCTCGGCCAAGATAGTTGAGCTACTGAACGATCATGAATCTTCGTTGAAACTGGGCAAAAGGGCAAGAGAACTTGTCGTTGAAAAGTATGACTGGAGAAGAATATCAAGCAGGTTGAACGAAGCTTACTGTAATCTACTGTCAAGAAAAAATGTGAGAGCTAGATGTCTGCCGTTCCTGCAAACGCGCTCTAGAGAGCATGGCGATATTTCATGAAACCCAAGGTCACAATCGGCGTATGCGTAAGAAACAGCCAACAATTCGTCAGAGAAGCTATCAGCAGCATTCTTGACCAAGACTTTCCACATGAACTCCTGGAAGTAATTTTTGTTGATGATGGAAGCGAAGATGAAACACTTTCCATCATAAACAGTTATGTTCCGAGAATGGATATTAAGGTAAAGGTTTTTCATCACGAATGGAAGGGACTTGGGCCGTCAAGGAATGTTGTGGTGGATAATGCCAGCGGAGACTACATTATTTGGGTAGACGGGGACATGATATTGCCAAAAGACCACGTCATAAAGCAGGTTGAGTTTATGAACAAGAACCCGAAAGTTGGCATAGCTAAGGCAAGATATGGCATGATAAATCAAGAGAGTGTTGTTGCAGTTTTGGAAAACGTTCCCTTCATGGTATCTGATTCGAAAGATGGGTCAGTAGATTCGAAATTGCCGGGAACAGGCGGATCAATTTATCGTGTTGAAGCTATTCGACAAGTGAGCGGGTTTGATGACGCAATGAGAGGCGTGGGGGAAGATCAAGACGCGGCGTTCAGGATTAGAGAGGCTGGGTGGATTCTCAAGCGCAGTTCGGCCCTTTTTTATGAGAGGCGTGTTCGGACTTGGGATGGGGTTTGGAGGAAGTGGTTTTGGTATGGTTTTGGCGATTATGACCTTTATTGTAAGAATAGGAATGTTTTTTCGCTTTTTAGGATGACGCCTGTGGCTGGTTTTCTAAATGGTTTTTTGTATGTTGCTGATTCGTATAGGTTGATACGTCGTAAATTTGTAATCTTATTACCCTTTCATTTTGCCTTTGAGATGGTTGCATGGTGCACAGGATTTGTCAGTGGCAACATTAGAAAAGGTCTGCATAAAATGGAATAGGCCTTGAATTAAATAAATCCGCCCTCGTTAGGATTGGAGGAGTCTGTCAGAAAACATCAGTCTGAAGGGCAATGCTCTTTAACCTATCACGTCTACATCAATCGCTTGGATGCAGTTTTTTGGAAGAATATAAATTCAAAAGCTTATATTAAAAAGAATACCTGTTCCAACAAGGTTTCGACTTTGTTCGATGGTTTCGCGTTTTTTGAAAATCATACTTGCACAGCTCGTTAGGATTGAACTGAAAGGATAGCTTGGGTTTTGTCGTAGCGCGATCGATCGCCAAAGTCCAGCTTCTAATGTCCCTGACAAACTCGCGCGCGCTATAGTCACGGGTAGCTTTTGATAGTATATATTGTATATTAGTACATAATACTTATTAGTTCCGACGCGCTTCTGCATAAGAGACAGAACCTGGGAACAATATGAACGGCAAACGCAACATTTCAACGCAAGGATTACAAACAGTTGAAGGTGCAAGGAAGAGATTGCAGAAAAACAAGTTCTGGTATATATTGGTTTTAGGGATGATCATCGGACTTATCAGTACCTCTATAGCGATTTCAACGTCAATGATGAATATTATTGTACTAAACGCGGGCAAAATATCAACAATGAAGGCACCGATAACTTACAGAAGTGAAATACGTGGTGTTTTTATCCATGAGACAATCTTTGCTTATGCGCACGATTGGAATGTGATAGCACAGACCTTAAAGAACTACAGTATTGATTCTGTCTACGGTCATTTTGCCAATACTTATGCTAGGCGACCTGACGCGGAGTTTACTGCTGCCATAGCTGCTTTTCACGCTGCGGGTATCGAGTTTCACGTTTGCATAGCTGGACCAGATGAGGTTTTCTATTCGGAAGATTCCAGATGGATAGATGACGCAGGCAACAAGTACCCTATTGGTGACTGCCCAAACAACCCTACTTACAGAGCCGCTGTTAAAAAGAATGTTGAAGAAATCGCAACGCTTTACGATATTGATGGTGTCATGTTTGACTATATTAGGTATGACGTTTCGGGGGTGTGTTACTGTCCATACTGCAAAGCAAAATTTGAAGCGTGGCTTAACGAAACCATTCCTGCAAGCAACTGGCCGCCTAACGGAGGCGACTTTATAACGGCTGGTCCGCGTCACGGTGAGTTTATGGAGTGGCGCACCATCCCTATCACAGAAATGGTAAGAGACATACGCGCTTGGATGCTGGCGATCAAACCAAACTTGAAGTTTAGTTTGGCAGCATGGACATTGTTCGCTGATGCGCCTACTTACTGGCGTTACTTTTTGGGTCAGGACACTGGGAAATGGATTGCGGAGGGCTATTTGGATATGGTTGCTCCAATGATGTATACGGCAGACCTTCCGACTATTGACGCTGAAATTCTATACGACCATAGATATTTTGTCGGCGGACCCGAAGGCAAAATCTCTATGCCTGCATTCATCACTACAGGTATAACTCCTGCCCAATTCAAAGAAGTAGTTGACGAGACAAGGGCAAAAGGTGCTGACGGCTGGATAATCTGGTGCTACGGTGGACCTGGAGTCACAGGCGGTACTTTGCTTGTTGATATCGTGCCTTATCTTCAAGCCATAGACCTACCCGCTACTTTTTCACTAAACTATATTCGAGTTTCTACATCCGTAACAGAAGCAACAGTCACATGGACCACTGATTTACCAGCTACAAGTAAACTTGAGTATAGTGCGTCTCCCTTGTTTAATGCTTCTTATTTGGTGGGAGCGGGTGGCTTTCATTACTGGGACATAGACTCTGTTTCAAGCACAGTTATTGAGAACAGCACCCTCGTAAAGACTCACAGCATAACGTTTACAGGGTTAACACCAAAAACAGAATATTGCTTCCGGGTGCAAAGCCAAGACCCCTCTGGTACAGCAACTAGCGAAGTACTAACCTTCACCACAACCTAATTTTATTAAACCAAAAAAATTAACTAGCAACACTGGGGCATAAGTACAATTCGAATTATTGTTCATCAGCATCAAATTTGGGCCAATGAGGTCACACCGTGAATAAGTCAAACATAGCGCGATTGAAACCAGCTCAGCTTTCAGTCGCCATACTCATTACACAGATTGTGTTCTGGTTGACTATAATATTCAATCTTTCGATTGCCCGGATAGTACTTGGATTCGTTTTTCTTACTTTTTTGCCAGGTTTTGCACTTCTACGCCTGCTAAAATTGAAGCTTGAAATAGTGGAGTTGATAGTTTTTGCGGTTGGTTTAAGCCTTGCTTTCCTGATGGCTGCAGGTTTCTTCATTAACTTGTTAGGTCCTTTAATTGGTGTTTCAACGCCCATTTCGCTGATTCCTTTGATGCTAGTTACCAATGCCATCGTAATTATCTTGCTGTTTCTTGAATGGCGTGATCGTGAATATCATGGCTTTAATATTAGCTACAAGAAGCTAGCAACTGTCGGATTTATTCTATGTGCAATTCTCATTCTCAGTGTCGCTGGAACACTAATAGCCAATTCTTTTTCACACACTGATAATTCACTCTTGCTTTTCATGTTACTGTCCATCTCTGCGTTGGTTGGGGTGGCAGCTTTCTCAAAAAAACTGGTGCCTGCTGAATTATATCCTTTGATCTTATTTGGAATTTCGCTTGCACTCTTGTTTCATGTTTCCCTTTTCTCTAGAAATATTACAGGAGGCGACATTTTCGGCGAATATTCTGTTTTCAGACTAACAATGAATAATTCCTACTGGAATCCGGCGATTTCAGATAGACTATATGCAATGTTAAGCATCACAATACTGCCAACTATGTATTCCTCTATCCTCAGTTTGGAAGGTACGTGGATACTGAAAATTATATATCCTCTGATTTTTACCGTCGTCCCTTTGGGATTGTATCAACTCTTCAAGTCTAAGGGAAATAAGGAAGTTGCTTTCTTTTCTGTCTTTTTCTTCATATCCAATATGATTTTTTTCACTGAAATAGCCGGATTGGCAAGACAAATGATTGGGGAGTTGTTCTACGTTTTGCTGTTCCTAACCCTATTCAGCAATAACGTCAAGGGACCAGCGAAATGGATGTTCTTCAGTGTTTTCAGTTTCGGATTAGTTGTGTCGCACTATGCAATGGCGTACATTTTTTTTGCTTTTATCTTTGCTGTCTGGCTGTTTGGTTTTCTAAGAAGACGCAAAACGATTGTAACTGCGGGTATGGTCGTACTGTTTGCAGTTCTAGCCTTCAGTTGGTTTATCTATGTTTCTTCAGCATCAACGTTTAATGAGCTTTTGCAAGCTGCCAGTACTGTGCGCGACAATTTTATTACAGATTTTTTTAATCCGCAGTCTAGAGGAAGTCAAGTCCTGACGGCCGTGGGAGCTTCGGGGATTAATAGTTTCTGGCATATTGTAGGCAGATACACGTATTATGTTACCGAGGGGCTTGTCCTAGTAGGCTTTCTTGGTTTTTTACTGAAGAAGCGCCGTTCATTTTTTAATGATGAATTTAATGTTCTAGTGTCCCTCAATATGTTGCTCCTAATTGGATGTATTGTTGTACCCAACTTGTCGAGTACTTTCAACGTAACCCGATTCTACCATGTGACACTCTTCTTTTTGGCACCCCTTTGCGTTCTCGGAGGAATCGATGTTCTTAGATTATTGTCAAGAAAAAAGGTTAGTGAGAAATATCTCGGTTTGATTGTTGTTTTGGCAGTGTTGATCCCCTTCTTCTTTTTCCAGACAGGCTTTGTTTACGAGGTTACTAAAGAAGAAAGTTATTCATTACCATTGAGTGCTCATCGATTTGATGCGATCAAACTCGCTAGTATGGGTGTTGTCAGTGAACCTGAAGTTTCAAGTGCAGCATGGCTGTCGCAATGCCAAAGCTTAACTAGGAAAGTTTTTGCAGATCAATCCTCGATTTCGATTTTTGCATACAGAAAAGTTCAGAACGGTGAATGGTTGTCTCTAAGCCTACCTGTACCGTCAGGTTCTTATGTTTACTTAAGACAATACAACGTCTATGATGGCGTAGTTTTCAGCAGTTATGGCTCAGTCGGCGAGTTCAACGTCAGCCAAGTTGTCCCTAACCTCAACGAAACATACCTTGTATACTCCAGCGGTTCTTGCGAGATATACAAAGTTCCTTAGAAAAATGAACTTGATACAAGCGCACGCTTCTCACATCAGGAGGCCTACAATGAAATTACTTACTGTTTTGACAGGCTCACCAGTGTGTCTTTTTTTAAAGTATTCTTCTCTGGGACGTAAGATTTATGATATGCTGTTAATCTGGGCAGGTTCCTATGGTCATATAATAGCTATGGGTAAAACGATCGATTGCTGTAGCTAGATGTTTGTTTGGTGATGTTTTCAGCTTCTTAACAATATTTGAATGCGTGGATGCAAAGATAATAGAAGGGACAAATAAATGCAAATACTTGAAACAAAGGAAATCCCATTTGTTTCTATCGTAGTTTGCACATACAATAGACAGAAGCTTTTGAAGGATTGTCTCAAATCAATTTTCGCCATAGAATATCCAAAATCTCTTTACGAGATAATTATAGTAGACGGCGGATCAAATGACGGGACGGACGAACTCTGCAAGCGATTTCCCGAAATACGATTTGTTAAAGAACGCAAATTCGGACTGGCATATGCTAGAAACAAAGGTGCGAAGTTGGCAAGAGGTTCCATAGTTGTTTATACCGATGATGATTGTATCGTTGATAAATATTGGCTCAAAAATCTCGTGCTCGGTTTTCTTTACTCTACATCTATTGTAGGCGTTGGAGGACCAGTCTGTCCAGCCCATCCTGACGCCATTCCTAGGAGAATTCTTGTGAAGCCAGCGCTAGGGCTCTTTGACGAAGGTGATAGTATAAAATTAGTTCAAGGTATCATAACTTCAAATTCGGCCTTTAAGCGAGAAGTCTTCACCACTATACAATTTGACGAAACACTTGGAACAACAAGGCGAGGAAAACTCCTCTTGTGTGGAGAAGATGTCGATTTTTGTCAAACCATCACTAACTCAGGCTACAAACTCCTGTACACACCCTTCGCGAAAGTCTACCATCAAGTCCGCAAGGACCGAATCCGAGTATCATACATTGTCAAACACGCCATTCACAACGGAATAAGTACAACGAAACTTTATCTGAAGAAGAAAAACTCTAGAATCTGGGCGTCTAGAACCGCTTTACATAGTGTCATCGATAGCCTCTTCGTGATAATTTCAAATAGGTCTTTCACTTCATGCTACATGCTGTTATCCTCGCTCTCCACACTCTCAGTCTGCATTACTGGCTTCGATAAAATATCGGTGTAATAACTCCGCATTCTCTTACTCGCTTCAAACGTAGGTATAAGAACACTTCGCTGAATACGGAACAAGTGAAGTCAATAAGCATGGCGAGCATCTACAAGTGAGTGTAGACTGAGATGAGTGAAATCGCAGACGGCATACGATCTAGGTTGGGCGCAATTCTGTATAACATTTTTAAGAGAGAGAAATTTTTCGTTATAGAAAAGAAACTTGATGATAATACCATTTTCGAAACAGAAACTGGAATTAAGGTCAATTCTACACTTGTCCGACGAGAAGAGTTTCCAAGAATCGCTAGTAGCTTCAAAACTTTCAAAGTCAATGTTGGAGAAATCCTCAAAGATGGTGATATATGCGCCATTGCAGAAGTTGACGGCAACCTCGTGAATTGGACATTAATTGCATTTGATGAGGCCTACGTTGGGGAGCTCCAAAGAAAAATCCGAGTGAGTCGTGACTCAGCTTACTTGTACGCCTTCTATACAGCTCAGAACTACAGGGGTCTAGGAATAGCCTCCAAAACGATGGAAAGAATTTTACGGTACTTACATAAAAGAGGGATCAGAAAGGCCTATGCTTTGGTTCGTCACGACAATCTTCCGTCCCTAAAATACACCTATAAGGCTGGTTTCAGGAAAATCGGCACAATAGAGTTCATAAAGATATACAAGCTGAAACTGTATAAATACAAAGGAAAAACACAAGAGAATTACAATACTATAATCGGAATGTTATCGAATTAGACAGCATGCACCAAAGGTCTGTGACTTTTTTCAATATGTTGTTTTTCTGCTCTTTCAAAGTGGAAGAACAACGATAGGGTGTCAAGTATGAAAATAGTAGAAATTGATCGGTATGATGATTTCTTAAACATAAAAGATGAATGGAGCAACTTCTTAGAAAGATGCGATCACACCGTTTTTTCAACTTGGGAATGGCTTTCAACTTGGTGGAAGCATTTCGGGAATAACAGGAGACTTGTCCTTTTACTTGCTAAAGAAGGCGATGACATTCTCGGAACAGCTCCTCTAATGTACTCAGTTCATAGCATGTTTGGTCTTAGAAGGGGAAAAATAGAATTTATAGGAACTCCTGATTCAGATTATAATGATTTCATAATAGCAGCAGGCAAAGAGGTCCAATGCATTGACCTTTTTATAGATTATTTGAATAGTTTTTCTGAGAATTGGGACTGTATCGACTTGACAGATATTCCTGAAAACTCTGGATCCTTGTCCTATCTTAAAAGAATATCGCAGAACTTCAAACCTGTCCACAAGTGTCCATACTTACTTCTGCCGAAATCCTATGATTTATTTTTAAAGGATCTGAGCCGCAAGACGAGAAGTCATTTACGCAAGGACTTGAGACGAGCGGAGAAAAACTTCAAAGTAGAATTTGCCGACTATTCGGTGGTCCAATCACTCGTTGATGGGATGAAGATCTTCTTTGAACTTCATCAAGAAAGATGGGAGTCAAAGGGTTTTTCTGGAGTGTTCGCTGACCAAAAAATTTGCAGTTTTAACCTTGAGATAGCCAAGTCTTTCTCACAAAGAGGCTGGCTGGGTTTATTCTTACTCTTTTTTTCTGGCAATCCTGTGGCAGCATTATATGGCTTCAAATATCGATCAAAGTTCTACTACTATCTTCCTGGTTTTGACCCAAGATACTCAAGGTATGGCGTAGGAAACCTCATAGTCTCACACGTAATAGCTAAATGTATTCAAGAGAAATTGGTGGAGTTTGATTTCTTGAGGGGTGCAGAAAATTATAAAAGTCGTTGGAATACCAAGGAAAGATGGAATCGTCAATCAGTCTTAATTAGAGAAGGTCTAATTGCGAATATTGAAAATTGGCTCTACGACGAATATTGGAGTCGAGGAAACAGACTCAAAGATCTTTTAAAAATGTCATACTCAACTGTTTTATCTTAACTGTTGAAGTTACGCAACGCAACTGTCCGCCAAATTGCAGGAAACGATCTGATTCCTTATGAACATCGGATTCTTCAGTCCAACCATAAACAGAGTAGGCGGAGGCGAATTGGTGACTCTCAACATGATCCAAGCCCTAAGAGCAAAACAACACAAAATACTTGTCTACTCTGCCGAAAAAATCAACCCCGCTCACATTCAAGAATTCTTTGGGCACAGTCTCGACTTAGACAACGAAGTCAGGTTCTGGCCCAACATCTTCGATCCTTATAATCTCGAAAACATCTATCTAAACCTTCTAAAATCATACTTCTTCAGCCTCAAGTGCGACCTTCTAATAGATACTTTTTCAAACGCCATTTTCCCTTGGACTGACGCGGTCTACTTTCAAGGAGAACCAAAAATCATCCAGCTGCCAAGAGGTATGAAAGGATCATTGTTCACTCCATACAAAGCCTTCCTAACAGACAGCACGAAACACGCCAAAATTGGAGAAAAAATCTTGATGGCCTGCAGCAAATACACAGCAAAAACCATAGAAGACATAACTGGATTGGCCACAAACGTACTGTATCCTCCAGTCTCAGACTTCTTCAAAATCGGAAACAGACTTCCCTCAAAAAACAATACCGTAGCAGTAGTGACACGAATCTCAAACGACAAACGACCAGAAACGATTCCACAGATCGCTAAACTAGCTCCCGACAATGTCTCATTTGTAATAATTGGAAGCTGTCGAACCCCGAGCGAACTAAACGTCCTAAGTAACCTTCGAGAATGTATCCGCAAGTTGGGCGTTACTGAAAAAGTGAAACTGCTACTTAATGTCTCCAGAGAGAAACAACGAGAAATACTTCAAAATTCAAAAGTTTACCTGCATCCTTTCAATCCATACGAAGCGTTTGGCATATCAGTGGTTGAAGCTATGTCAGCCGGTTGCGTTCCTGTGGTTCCTGACATTGCTGGACTCAAGGAAATCGTGCCTGAACAATTAAGATACACTTCTCTGGAAGAGGCAGCATCCTTAGTGGAAGAATCAATAACGACTTGGTCTCCATCCAAAGCACAGGATTCGGTGAAGATTGCCGACAGATTTAGCCAAACAAAATTCTGTGACGAATTTTTGAAAATCATGCAATTGTAGATAACATGCGCTTGAAACTAAACCTGCTGACCCCAACAGTCAAAACATAGCGCGCGCTTTTGGCAAAAGGTGAAAAATATTGCAGAAGCTTTTTCTGACCTTTGATACTGAAGATTTCATAAGCAAAAACTCTGCGCCAGGTCTCCATAGAATCCTTGAAACGCTTCAAAAACATGATTTGACTGGATTATTCTTCATTACAGGGCACATGGCTGAAAGACTATTCAATTTTCCAGATACTGTAGATTTACTCAATGCGCATCAGATTGGCTATCACACGTCAAGCCACTCTGTTCACCCCGCGCTTTTTGAGTTCACAGACGTAAAAGATTATGAAGAAGCTTTTCAGGTGTCGCTTCTGAGAGAAACTTCACACATCAATCCATTGACAGGTGCGCTTGAGGGAAAAGGCGGAATTCACACACTTAGGACCCTTTTTCCCCAAAAACAAATAATCGCATTCCGTGCCCCCGGACAATGCTGGAGTCCTCCCCACTTAGAAGCACTCGCCGCCTTAGGAATTGATAACGACTTTTCAACAAATATTTCTCCCTATCCAATAAGATATAAAGCAATTACTTTCCATCCATACCCCATATGTGGCCAGTGGCTAGGGACACCCTACCAGTATCTGCTTCTGACCAGTTCGCTAAGGCATCATACTTCGGTCTTGACTATTCATCCAAGTTTAATGGTGAATCAGCTTGAATGGGATTTGATCTACTTCAAGACCAACCCAACGGCGCTCTCCCAACCTCCAGCAAGAAGCCCCGCAGAAATAACCTCGCTCTATCGCAAGTTCGACCAGCTTCTGACACATCTAAAAAACCTTCGGAAAATTCACTCAATAGAAATAACACCAACACTCAAAAGAGCAGAAAAAATTCTACGCCCAACAAGATTTGATGCGGAAAAGTGCTACCGAGAGAGCATAAAATGGGCTACAAAACATGAATATCACCCAACATTCCTCTTTCAGCATTTCACCAAGTTTTTCGAACTAACTGATGAGTAGTATTGTTGAATTATTTTCTCTTTTGTTGAATAAGGGTTTAGGAGTATATTTGGCTAACAAGAGAGCAAGTTCATAGCTAAGTCTATACAAAATCGGACAATTCTATTACACCTATTTATTGCACTTCTGATTCGTTCTAATGAAAGGGAATTAGTATGAGCTTGGTAAGTCTCACCAAAATCCGAAGCGCATCGCAGAATTCAATGAAACGCGCTATCTCGGAATCGCTTGGTCTAATAGACTACTCCTTCAAAAACAAAGTAATAAATATTGTAATTAAAGCCAACCTCTGCTATTATTGGGACTATTCTACAGGTCAAACCACAGATCCGAAATTTGTGGCTGCGTTAATAGATCTAATTCGTGAGAGAGTCTCGACTAACACGGATATTTCTATCGTGGAATCCGATGCTTCAGCCATGAAATGCAAACATGTTTTCAGAATGCTCGGATATGAACAGCTGGCCAAGGACTACAACGTCAAACTCGTCAACTTGTCCGAAGATTCGTGTGAAATCATTCAAGTGACAGCAGGAAAACAGTCTTTTAGCCTACCTGTTGCCAAAACAATACTGCAGGCAGATCTCAAAATAAACGTGCCCAAGATCAAGTACACAATGGACCCTATCAAACTAACCTGCGCCCTGAAGAACATCTTCGGTTGTATACCATTCCCAAGAAAGTTCAGATATCATCCGAGATTAGGAGAAGCTATCGTCGCCGCTAACAAGGCTATGCCATTTGACCTTTGCGTCATAGATGGCAACATCGTTTCAGGCGTCCAACCGCGCAGATTAGGCTTCGTGATGGCTAGCAGAGATCCAGTGGCAATTGATGCGGCAGCAGCGAAGATTGCTGGCCTGAACCCAAACAGGATAAAATATATCCAATTAGCACAACAAGAAGGACTTGGAACTACTCACTGCGTTGAGAAAGGATTACCCCTGCATTATTTTGAAAAAAGCTATCCCCGGAAGAACCTTGAGAAAAAACTCATGGGCAGTGCTTACAAAGGTATTCTTCGCTTGAAACTGGGACAGAAGATGGGACTCGAATAGCCCCAAGGCTAAGGAGATATGTACTCGTGAAATCTGTTCGACTAGGGATAATCGGTCTAGGATACATCGGCCAAATTCATCTTAGACATGGCCTGAGACTTGGCAACACCGAGGTTACCGCAGTCGCTGACATTTCCGCCAAGGAGTTGAACAAAGCCAGAAACGCAGGTGTCAAAACAGTTTTCAAGAACTATGAAGACCTTCTTAAGAACCCTAGCGTAGATGCTGTTGTAATAGCACTGCCAACACACCTCCATCTACAGTGCGCAATACAAGCTGCAGAGGCAAAGAAACACATTTTCCTCGAAAAACCGATAGCAAGAAACGTTCAAGAAGCAAATGAAATTGTATCGGCCGCAAGAAAGAATTCAGTTAGACTGATGATTGGCTATCCATTGAGATTCAATAAGGAATTTCGAAGTCTCAAGCGCGAAATCAGCAATGGCACATTAGGCGACATAGAAATTGCTCAGGGCACGTATATAAGCGCTGGACCATTCTTTCATCGAGCAGAAGGTTACGCTCCCGTGCCTGTACCCGAATGGTGGTTCAGCAAAGAATTGACAGGTGGTGGCGCTCTCATCGATTTGGGCAGCCACATAATAAACCTTCTTCAATGGTATTTCGGAGAAATCATAGGTATAAAGAGCTGTTTGGGATACCGGTTCAACTTGGACTTTGAAGACAGCGCAACATGCCTACTGAAGTTCAAGTGTGGAACGAGAGCGGTAGTGAATGTCGGCTGGTTTCTTCAAGGTTATCAGCTGAAAGTTGAAATGTATGGGACAGTTGGTCAGGCTGTTAGAGAGCACAAACCAGGGGGTCGGCCTAAGACAGCAGTTCAAATGCTTACCCGAGGCTATTCCGATTTTCACAAACCACACTTTGATGAACTTCAGTATTTTGCAGATTGCCTAGCTCATGACATTAGTCCTTCTCCTTCAGGTGAAGAAGGCCTTGAGGACTTGAAAGTAATATCCATAGCATACCATAATGAGATGTTCCCCAAACCCTGATGACACTGTATCATGCTCAATCACCTCGTGTGCTCTCTCTCACAAGACCTTTGACTTTTCATAAGATCCGTCAGCCTCTATACCAGCGCGCGCTTGTTGACGAGAAGATAAAACCCGGAGTTATCCTAACGAGCGTAGTTGCCACGCACGATTGATCGATGGACGTTCGCGCGCTTGAGAAGACGGATGCAAATCCATAGTTCTCTCTTCATAGGCGAATAGGCACGTGCTCCTCATCACAATCAAGTAGATAATGAAAGAGAATTTGGAGACAACTCGAACAGAAAAGAGCAATAACGACTTCATGCAGGCACGCTGAACCCAAAAGTGGAATGACAAACCATGGAAAAAATATTCAAAATGGGCAAGGCTTCTGCCGCCGGAAGCGTTCAATTGCTTATAGGAACGGCAACATCCACCATAATAATGGCAGTGGGAACGATTGTTCTGACAAGGTTACTGTCCCCTGCAGAATATGGGCTGTATGGTGTCGCATTGATTCCATCATTCACGATAAATCTTTTTCGAGATTGGGGCATCAACTCAGCGATGACAAAATACGTGGCCAATTACAGAGCTTCAGAAAGAGAAGCAGACACACGCAACGTTGTCGTAGCAGGACTAATATTTGAGGTCACAACCGGCCTAATTCTTCTACTTCTCTCCCTATTTCTTGCAGGTTACATAGGATCCACAATCTTTCACAGACCCGAGTCAGTGTCACTCATTTCCATAGTCGCGATAACCATATTCGCAGGATCATTACTGACGGCAGCCCAATCAAGCTTCATAGGTTTCGAAAGAATGGGGCTTAATAGCTTCACTTCGATCTGCCAATCCGTTGTAAAAACGATAGCGGGCCCAATCTTGGTACTTCTCGGATACGGTGTTCTAGGAGCCGTTCTAGGCTACACAATGTCTTTCCTAGCTGCTGGAATCATCGGTCTCACGACACTATACTTGGTCTTGTTTAGACCCCTGAAGAAACTGGGATCAGGCAAGCTTGAAATATCCAGAACATTGAAGACAATGTTGAAGTATGGAGTACCACTTTCCATATCCTCCATTCTAGGAGGCCTTCTGGGACAATTCTACGCATTCATGATGGCATCTTTCGCCAGTGACGTGATGATCGGTAACTATTCGGCGACAGTCAATTTTTCCGTGCTATTGACATTCTTCACAATTCCAATAGGTACTGTACTTTTCCCGGCGTTCGCTAAACTTGATCCCAAAAAAGAAAACCAACTTCTGACAACCGTCTTCACCTCATCCGTGAAATACACTGCTCTCTTGTTGGTGCCCGCAACAATGGCGATAATTATCTTATCGGGTCCTATGATTTCCACGTTGTTTGGAGAACGATATGTCTATGCGCCTTTCTTTTTAACCCTGTACGTTATAGGCAATTTGTTTGCTGTCTTAGGAAGTTTAAGCCTGGGTAGCCTCCTTGTCGGCGTGGGCGAAACAAAAATGCTCATGAAACAAAGCATACTGACACTCGCAATCGGTCTTCCCTTAGGTATTCTTCTGATCACAAAATTCGAAATCATCGGCCTCATACTTGCAAGTCTCCTCGCTGGACTACCTAGCATGTTTTGGGGTCTTCACTGGGCATGGAAACACTACAAGGTCAAAGCAGACTTCAAGTGCTCTGCCAAAATATTCACAGCCTCGGCCATAGCAGCATTAGCGACCTACGCATCGCTAAACTTCATCAACGTAGCCGAATGGATCAGACTTGTGATAGGCATAACAATTTTCTCAGCCATCTATATCTTCACAGCTCCCAGGATCGGCGCCCTCACTCAAACCGACATAAACAACATCAGAGCTATGTTCTCGGGCATGGGTATCATTTCAAAAATAGTCAACATCCCACTTAGAGCAGCAGAAAAAGCTGTACGAACCAAGTCTGCATAAGAAAGCGCGCGCTACGGTGAGCCGAGATTGCAGAACTTTCCTTTAGTATCTATCACCATTCTTAATTATAACGGATTGAGTCTACTCGACGGAGTACTCGAAGAATGCCTGCAATCGGTGCTCGGTACAGACTATCCGAACATTGAGGTATTATTTGTTGACAACGCTTCGGTCGATGAGAGTGTCGATTTCGTTAGAAAGAGTTTCAGTGACCCTAGATTGAAGATAATCAGAAACAGCAGTAATCTAGGCGTTGGTGAAGGATATAATGTCGGAATGAGGGCTTCAAGGGGAGAATACATCGTACAAATGAATAACGATATTATTGTTGACCCAGATTGGCTCAAAGAACTAGTTGGAGTGATGGAGAAGAATCGCAAAATTGGCATTGCTGGACCCAAATTCATGGTTTATGGTAAAGAAAACCTCATAGACTCTATTGGCTTCAAAATGGACAGATATGGAGGGACAACAGCCATAGGTCTCCGCGAGAAAGATGTGGGGCAATATGATGAAATAAGATACGATTTTGATTATCTGCTTGGAGCCACGGTCATTTATAGAAGGGAGGTTCTAGACAAAACTGGCTTACATGATTCTGGTTACTTCATATATTTTGAAGAGCCGGACATTTCCACTAGGACTCGACAAATGGGTTATGAGATAGCCTACGTACCTCGAGCAGTGGTTTGGCACAAACATGAGGCTACTATTGAGAAAGTCGATCCTTCCGGTCGGTTCAGGCATTACCATCTTGCAAGATCAGCGTACCGTTTCATGATAAAAAACTGGGAAATACAACGGTTATTTCCAGCATTGACAGTCAATATTTTCAGAGACGTGAGCTGGTTCATCAGTTCAGTTATTCGATTACGTCCTCGGCTGTATATTCTAACACCAATGCTGTGGAACTTGTTGAATCTTCGAAGTACTTGGAAAAAAAGACTGGAAGTCAAACAACTCTACGCTCACGCGCGCGGGTCATCTAAGAATTGAACCTTCCGACCTATGACTCCGAATAATCTGTTCATTGGACTCCTGTCTGCTCTTTTTTCTCTTGCTCTTTCCAAAGCGTCAATAAGGGATCATCTTTTGAAAACTCTACATCGCTCCATTCTATCGGTTCATCTTTCTTCTTGCTCTTCTTGAGGACTGCTCTCTCTGACAGCCCTATGGGAAAGCCTGAAGGCTTCTCGAGGACTCCGAACAGGTGATATCCGCCAATGCCGTCCAGTTTCGTTCCGGGCTGCAGGTTCGTCTTTGCGTAGGCGTTCACTTCAACAACCCGTCTATTTTGAACGAGAATTGGCTCCTTGTAATTAATGAGCCTTCGCAGAGTAAACGGAGTCTCAAAATGACATAAATGGTAGGGCCGCAGGAAGAGATAGTAAGGACCTTTTCCCATCTTGTAATAATTCATGTAAAACCTGTCCTCGGGATCTTTGGAGTAGCCAATCACGAAAACGCTTCCTCCTGGTTTGGCACCCAACACGTAGTCGACGACACCTCCCAACTCTCTTGCTCTGTCAAGATCAAACGCAGTCAACGCATCAGACACTTCAGCCACTCTGGGACCAAGCATACTTTCTCCCAGCAAGGTCAGGTTTTCAGCGTTTCCTATGATAGCCATTTCGATTGCCAATTTTGTTCCGTCCGTGTAGGCCGCGCACTGTTTCCTCGAAAGTCTGCGTATTTCGGCTTCATGAGCGATCGAATCAGGGTTAGCGTACCTATCCAAGAAACCTTTGTTATTGCCAGCCATGACAATCTGAAAACCCATCATCTTCACATCACCTATCAGACGCGCCAAGACCCCATGCTGGTCACCAGCATCAGAGGTCAAAACAACATTGTTTTGTTTTGCCGTTTCAGCCAGCATTCGCCCAAAAACCTGATCCACCTCAGAGTTCATCAATACAACGTGAATCCTCTTCTCCAACGTCCTGCGAAGGAACAAGGCTGACTCAAAGATTGAGGTAGTAGCGTCAACAAGCACATCAGGTTCGCTCATAAGGGCTTCCTCCGCGTTCAGTTTCACTAAAGCATCTTTAGGCACTATTCTTTTAGCCCTCTGCAAGGCGTTCGGATCTTTGTCAGCGACCGCAACCAACTCAAACTCTGGAAACTTTTTGAGAACTTCAACTATGCCTAGTCCCATCGCTCCAATTCCCAGAACCATAACTCTGACAGTCATTCACTGATCCCTGTAAGGCGTAGCTATTTCATCCAATTATAGTTTGCACTCTTGCGTTTCCTTCAGCGGTTAGCGCGCGCTGTTTGCTAGTATGGTTCTTGTATGAGAGTCGCGCAAGTGAAATCAGCAGGTTTGGGATGTCAATGGGAAATTGGGATATGGTCGCCGCAAAATCACTAGGGTCGAAACATGCACCTAGCTGGTTTTCATACTATATAGGAAAATCATATTTGAGAGCCACAATGCTCGGTCTGAGGAATGTTCAATCTAAAACAATCAGTCTGCTGAAAACGGATCTGTGGAATGAAGGTATTGAATATGAAAGAGACATCTTGGGCGAATACGAGAACTTCAAAAACTTGGACATTTACGGAATAGACATCTCGCGTCTTACGTGTCTACAGGCAAAGTCAAGGTTGAAAAAAACACATGTTTCACGCGGAAACATTTGCAACCTTCCTTTTAAGTCGAACTTCTTCAGCATAATCCTTGATCTATCAACATTGGATCACGTTGACGAAAAACAAGCTCTGGTCGTACTCCGAGAATACAGCAGAGTATTGCGGAAAAACGGCATACTCGTTCTCATATTTTGGCACAAAAGCTTCTGTGTCAGAAACATTTTGAAATGGGAAGAAAATGCCACGCAACATTACTTTCTTTTAGATATAATAAGAGAGAATCTGAGAAAGGATTTCAACCTCACTGCAGAATACGGAATCGGAACCATCTTGTGTTATCTATGGTCAACCCTGTTTCCTGTCAGTTTTCTCAGTAGCCACTGTCTTACTTCACTCCCTACTTCAATAAGAAACCGCTTTTTGGACCTTGTTCTAGATATCGAGTATTCTGAAATCTCCAAGAAAACTCTGAAAGACCTTTCATGCCTATACGCCATCATAGCAAAGAAAAGGTGACGCTCAACATCATCAGTTGCCAATCATGTGTGCCGTGCATTTCACGCACGGTTCAGATGCTCTAAAGTTTGAATCCCCAATGTAACTATCTTCTATAGTTAAAGTGAAATAAAGCTTAAATCTACGTCTACGACTGCTTTTTACAGATCAATAGATGGGAGAAGGTAAGAAAATTGAATAAAAGAACAAGTATCTCAACAGGTCTCCTTGCATTTCTAGTGATAACTGCGGTCTTCACTGCATCTGTGAAAGCAAACTCTTGGCCGAATCTACCCACTTCACCAGTAACTCTGGTAGTGTTCGATGGAATTAACAGCTACTTTGTCTCAACACTGAGCAATGTTCCAATTGGATACGATGTCTCCAACGGAGTCTACGCTGGATGGTGCGTCGACAGACGATATCACATCCCGCGAGGTGAAAATGTAACGGTAGTATTGAATTCAAGCCTCAGTCCGCCTGTAGACCTACAATCTGAAAGCTGGGACATGGTAAACTACATCATAAACCACAAGCAGGGACATCCAATGATGGATGTGCAATGGGCAATATGGTACTTCGTCAACCTTGCGCCATACCTCGTAAACGATCCCATGGACCCGAACAACGGCTATGGCATGACATTTCCAGGCGCTGTACCCCTCATCAACGACGCAATTGCAAATGGCGATGGCTATGTTCCGGGCGAAGGAGAATTGCTGGCAATAATATGCTATCCTAATACACCCACTCAAATATCGATAATCGAACTCCTTAAACCGCCGACAACGACAGGAGCAACCCGTACTATTGGATTCTGGCAGACGCACACGTCTTTCACAAAGTGGGTCTTCGACAACAAGCTGAGCGGATCCATACCAATAGATTCGAGCACGCCACACGCCAAGATCATAAATACCTATGGTAAACTCTTCGGAGCATTCTACTGTAGCATTCCGAAGAACACAGACCATTCAGACAGACCAGGCATCGACCAAAACCGAACGATACTACTGCAGCAGCTTGTCGGAGCAATACTCAACCACGCCGCATCAGGAGTCACAGTACCAATAGACCCTGTCACGGGAAACGACCTGATAACCGCTGGCAACCTGGCTTACAGCAGCGACAACGGCACTGAAATGTTACGAGTGAAAGACCTGCTTGACACGTTTAACGGCAGCGGCGAAATAATAGCGTTCCCAGCAGGTTTCCCTCCGCAAGGAAGCGCAACGCCACAAGCCTCGAAGGCTATTGCAGACAAAGCTTTCTGGGATTCCCCACTATAAATCCAGTACACTGCTCCAATCTCCCCGCTTTTTTTTATTGATCGACAGAGATAAAGCGTCACTCTGAACAGTCTAAATCATAGATTGATCATTGCACTTCTACAAGACTCCTCCAAGTTTTTTTGTCAACAGATCGATCGATCCATCCTCAGCAAAAGAATTCCCAGAGTTTTAACATTCTGTAATTGCTGGTCGATCGAGCGCGCGCTAGGATGGAAGAATAGATATAACTATTCGATAAAGAAAATGTCTACAAGAGTAATCAAGAACCCTTCTGACTTGACAACGTCAAGGGGCTCGTGAGGAAGAAAAACACATGAAAATACTAGTAACGGGTGGACTTGGTTTCATAGGGAGCAACTTTTGCAGATACATCATTGCAGAACGCCCAAGCGATGAACTCGTTAATATCGACAAGGAAGGAATCGGCGCCAACCCAGTTAACCTCAAGGACTTGGAAAAGAACAAGAAATACACTTTCATCAAAGGAGACATCTGCGATTCAAAACTACTCGATAAGACAGTAAAGAAAGCAGATGCAATAATCAATTTCGCAGCCGAAACGCATGTTGACAGAAGCATCGCAAACCCAAACATGTTCATCCAGAACAACACTATTGGAACCTTCACAGTTCTCGAATCAATTAGACGAAACGACAAACGAGCACGATTCGTCCAAGTTTCAACCGACGAAGTCTACGGAGACATCCTCGAAGGCTCTTTCACAGAGAAAGATCCACCGAAACCGTCCAACCCATATTCTGCATCAAAAGCTTCTGCAGACATGTTTGTGCAAGCCTACTGCAGAACCTACAGTCTAGATGCGTCGATAACACGTTGCACAAACAATTTCGGACCCTACCAATTCCCAGAAAAACTCATACCCAAAACCACAATCAGAGCCCTCAAAAACCTCCAAATCCCCATCTACGGAAAAGGCAAAAACATCCGAGACTGGCTGTACGTGCAAGACCACTGCCAAGCCATAGACCTCGTACTGCAAAAGGGAAAACCAGGCGAAATCTACAACATCTCCTCAGGCAACGAATTACCCAACACAGAAATCGTCAAAAGAATACTCAACCTACTTGGCAAGAAGGAAGACCTGATTACCTTCGTAGAAGACCGACCAGGACATGACCTGAGATACAGCCTAGATTCATCAAAACTAAGATCACAACTCGGATGGAAACCCAAATTCACATTCGCCAAAGCACTAGAAACAACCGTCAACTGGTACCAGAACAACGAGAAATGGTGGAAACCCCTAGCAACAAAAGAAATCCTAAGTCCAGCACCGTGGAAAACCAGTGGTAAAAAGTGAAGCTACTCGTAACAGGCGCAAGCGGCCTTCTCGGAACAAGAATCTGCCAACTAGCCACCAAACAGAACTACGAAGTCTATTCTGCTCACAGTCAACACGCACCTCAATTTGGAACTCCAATCAAACTTAACATAACCGACGGCACAGCCCTCAAGCAAATATTCGACAAGACAAAACCCGATGTCTTTGTACATTCGGCTGCATTGACAGACGTAGACAAGTGTGAAAAAGAAAAAGACCTTGCAACGAAAATAAACGTGGAATCCACATCAAACATTGCCCAACTATGTCACAAACACAACTGCTTCCTCGTCTACGTTTCAACAGACTACGTTTTCAACGGCGAAAAAGGAAACTACACAGAAACAGAAAAGACGGCACCAATCAACAACTACGGACTAACCAAACTCAAAGGCGAAGAAGAAGTCAAAAAATCAAGAACTGAATACTGCATCGCACGCACCAGCGTCATCTACGGCTCCATCCCCGCAGCAGGAAAAATCAACTTCGCGCTATGGCTGATAGAAAGACTCAGAAAAAAAGAGGAAACAAAAACAGTGACCGACCAGTGGAACTCACCAACACTCAACACAAACCTCGCCGAAATGATCCTCGAAATCGTTGAAAAAAGAACAACCGGAACATTCCATCTGGCCGGAGCAACACGCCTAAGCAGATACGAGTTCGCTAAAAACATCGCTGAAACCTTCAACCTCGATCAAAACTTTCTACGTCCAACATCGTCTGAAAAAATGCAATGGATAGCCAAGAGACCAAGAGACACATCACTGAACGTTGAAAAAGCAAAACACACCCTAAACAACAAACCACTACAAATAAGTGAGGCTCTATCAAGACTAAAGAAGGAGACATCACAATCCTAGGTGAAAACCCATGAAGCTTCCCTCAGCAAAAACCACACTTACACTCATTGTCGTAGTTTTCTACACAATAACTCTAACCACTCTGCTCGCAGCCGTGCTGAGAACAAATCACAACCTCTTAATGCCCGGACTGGGAAACATAATCGCACTTGGATACAAAGCCGACAATAACACCATCGACTGGGGCACAGTCTACGTTGGAACATCAACAGACCGTGCAATCAACCTCACAAGCAAATCTAGCACCGTGACAACACCCTTCCTAAACTACGGCGACTGGAAATTCAACAACATATCAGTCCCCACATCTTTAGTCAACAATATGCGACTCAACTGGAGCCTCAGCAACGATACTCGAATCG
>Ga0315288_10000894_pt1 | contig 37929 bp, 48 predicted proteins | sample YL17G11_20_MG_FD_203454 | JGI IMG/M metagenome (GOLD analysis project Ga0315288, IMG submission 203454) | Sediment microbial communities from Yellowstone Lake, YNP, Wyoming, USA - YL17G11_20 | ecosystem: Environmental > Aquatic > Freshwater > Lake > Sediment | place: USA: Wyoming | collected...
CTGAATATGGGGCTAAAAATAGCCCTGTATTCAATTTAAACTTAAAATTATGAAATATTATATTAAAATATGGGAAACGGATCTTAACAGGGATCAAGGGGAAAGCTATATTGCCGAAATTCTACATGATGAAAATGAAGCAATTAATCAGGCTAAAAAATACCATTATAGGCAAAATTATGCTTGTATTGAGGTAATCAATGAAAAAGATGAACTAATATTTGAATTTGAAAATTAAAACTTTAAAAAATTAAACACTATGAAACAAAATAAATACAATTACTATCTAGTTATTCAACAAAATTACGGTCATGGATGGGAAGATAATAGCCATTATTTAGCAAAAAGTGATGGCACCCCAATTGAAAAAACTGATAAATTCAGGGAATTAAAATCTGGTACCAAAATACCAATTTCTCTATTTTCTCATGATCTAGCCGAATATAGGCTAACAGGATATAGCACTAGATACATTTTTAGAAAAGAATTAAACAATACAATAAACAATTAAAAAACTAAACATTATGGACAAGAAAAAACAAACAATTAGCTACATTAAAAAACTTATCAAAGAAAATGGCAGCTTTTCAATTTCCGAATTTGATGGTATCGCCTGTTTACCGGCCGTAAATGAAATGGGCAAATTAATAGCATTGGCCGAATACTTTGATGAAGATAGCGTTGAGGTCAATATTTATGATCCTAATAGCTTTACAGGGGATCCAATTGGTGATCCTTACTATTTACCTTATGAAGAATTAAGCCCTGAATTATTGGATGAAATTCAAGATTTATGCGATAATTGGGATGCTAAAAATTACCAAACTGAAAAAAGAATAAATAACTAAAAAAAATTAAACAATATGAAAAATGTAACTAATCATTGGGACTCTTATGGCGTATTTGCCATAACTGAATTTATAATGAAAAAATATGATGGGTTGGATGTAGTATGGGAGGAAGCTATAAAATTATATGACGAATTTTATAATAGCAATTACAACGATATGCACCAATCCGAATTAGAATGTATTTACAAATTTATGAATGACAAACAAAATAAAACATTAAAAAATTAAATATTATGACTGTTAAACAATTATGCTGGAAAAGAAACAAATTAGTAACCCTTGCTTCAAAATTAACAGGGGAAGAATTAAAAGCTGTTGAATTTGCTATTTATCTTATAGATGTCTATTTAGATGGGGATCTTGATGAAGATGCAACAAACCAATTAAAAAATATTATTGAACAATTAAATTAAATTTTATGACAAAGATTAAAAGCAAAAAAATTATTGAAACTAAAAACTTTATCAAGGGTTATTTTATACTAACCGATAAAAGCAAAACCTATTTTGAAATAGACAAAAAAGGTAAGAATTGGTGCCAATGGGGTAATCATACCGAGAATTTATGCTTGTCAGTTTCTTATCTTGAAAATATTATAAACCAATTAAAAATAAACTAAAAACTATGAAACACATTATCAAATACCAACCACAAATTAGCGAAGAATGTCAAAGGTATATTTGCAACAAAATAAACTTTGTTTATAGTGGCGAAGATACCGATATATATTCCCTTAATTATGTTTATGAAGCCTTATCCGAAGAATTAGGCGAAAATAACAACGAAGAAATATTTGGCATATCATTAGCAGATATGAAAGAATTGGAAAAACTAATAAACGAGCAAGTAGATTATATTGAATTTTAAACCTATTAAATTAAATTTTATGAATGTATTTTTAACCAACGCAGAAGATATAAAAAGAGCCGTTAAAGACGGTAAGCAGGTATTTTGCGACACTGGTGGATATGAGGTAATTAGGTGTAATAATGATGAATACTTAATAAATTTCATTAATAGTGATTATTATATTGGCCTTACCTGGAAAGATGGTAAAACCTTAAATGGAGAAAAATTTTGGTACTCAATCCCTTTTCCCGAAACAATTAAAAACCCAGTTTATTAAACAATTAAATTAAATTTTATGATCAAAGATTTATTTGAACACCCCCACGAATTGCCCGAAAACATACAAACCATTTTAAGCTGTTACAATGCCGTTGAAATTGAAAGGGGGGTACAATATGCCGACCTTATCAATATGGGCAAGGAAATGGCTATTTATGGGTATGAATTTGAATTTTACCTTGACTGCGTACCTTACAACCTTAAAAAAATTAAACAATTAAACTAAATTTTATGAAAACATTTGACTTTTTTCTTGATACAAAAGTTACTGACTGGTATCTCACCCATTTTGAAATTGAAGCTAAATCTTTGGAACAAGCAAAGAAAATGGCAATCAAATTTGTAAAAGACGGCAAGAATGTTAATGAAAGCAGTTGGGAAAAAATTGATGATGCTGAAAGAGTAATTTCAGTAAAGGAAAATAATGGCAAACCAACCCAAGAATTACATACTGACAATTTTGACACTATTTGGGATAATACACAAGATTAAAAAACTAAATTAAACTTTATTTTGCTAAAAAACTAAATATAAAATTATGAAAAACCCTTTAACACCTGTTCAAAAAATTAACAAACTAAAAGCTCAAATTAAGGCTTTAAATAGCCGTTTAATTGAGGGCAAAGCTCGTAATGTATATGCACTACGCAATAAGATAGAAACGCTTAAAAGCGATCTTAAAATTGAAATGGAAAACCATTATTGGGAAAACTACCTTTCAATTTAAATAATTAACTTAATTTATTTTGCTATAATCAAAATAACTACTATTTTTACAAACCTAAAAAAAATTAAACCATGATTAAAGCACCACTTATTTTGGTGGCTCAATTCTTGCACTTTACCCTGATTGGGTTGCCATTGGCTATTACCCTTTACCTAACTGCTCACCTATTTTTTGAACTTAAAAGAATAATAAAATGGATAAAAAACTAGACACATTAAATATGCTTTGCGATACTATGTATCGTATGTTTAAAGCAGGTACCTTACCTTATTTGGATATGGAAGATTTTATCGTAATGTGGCGATCACTGGCCGAACATTGGGATATTTATATTGATGATTACCAATGGGAAGAATTTACCGAAGAAATAAATTCGGTGGCTTCCAATAAATTCAGCGTTTTTCAGCCAATTTTTGACAAATATTTTAACAATTAAACCAATAACAATTATGCAAAAAACAACAATGGAAATTCTCATTGACCAATTAAATAAAGAGATTAAAAAACACACTTTAGGTGGAGTTAAGTACTATGGGCTAATGCACGCAAAAAGTATGGCTGAAAGTCTTATAGATGATGAAGAAAAAGAATTAAAACAAGTTTTTAATGAAGGAGTAGCAAATCACCAGTCTTGGAGCCACGACAAATGGTTTTTTCATAAATATAAAGACACAGCAGAATAATTTAATATTAATAAAAAATTAAACAATGGAAACACCAATTACAAGGCTATTAAAGTCCTTTCAAAAAGCAATTGACTCAATGCCTAAAACACCTGATAATATAGTAAGGGAAACCACTACGGAATGTATGAAACTAGCTGAAGCATTTTTACACTATGAAGAACTGGCAATTAAACAGGCCTTTACTGATGGTGAACAAAATGTGTGGGATAGAGATATAAATGAGTGTCAATTTGAATATTCCGGCAGGGAAGATTATTTTAATAAAAACTTTAAAAATTAACAATTATGTCAAGATTTGAAATTGTAAAAGAAACATCTTTTACCGGCACCACGCTTTATTATATTGAAAAAGATGGCTCATACATCATGAACTCAGCCAGCATAGATTTAACTAAAGTTGAAGATTATCTTCATAATATAATAAAAAACAAAGAGCAAGAAAAATTTAAAGAAACAATAAAAACAATTGAAATTGAAAACGAAACAGATTAGCGTAAAAGAATATGCAGAAAAAATTAATCCTGATTATTTCAGGGCTAACAGAAAATACCCTAACAACCCCATAACTCAACAAACTATTAAATATAGAATAAAGCACAATCTAGGGCTTCCTGAAGTGATAAAGTATAATAGAGTAGGTAAGGTGCATGTTTTGAGCGTAAAGCATGATTTTTAAACTAAAAAAAAATTAAAATGGAAAAAACACACGAACAAATTTTAGGTACACCAGCAGAAACTCAATCATTTAGTACATTTGGGGAATTTACTGCATATGAAAGGCAAATTATAATTGCTGAATTATACCATAATGCTTGGTATGATCAAGAAAGGTTTGAGCAATTATATGATTTATTTAATAAATGGGAACAAAATCCTATAAAAGCAAAGAAATTCTTAAAGGAGGAAGATCGTAATGAAAAATAAATACGAAATAGGACAGAATTATATTCTCAATTTAGAAAATGAAGCTTTGCGTGAAAAGGTTAAAAAATTAATTGCAGACTATAAAGAATTAAAAAAGATATATGATGAACAAGAAGGAGAAGGATTGGGGAAGCAAAATAAAGGGGACAATGCAATTATACAAGAGCGGTAAACTAATTAGGGAATATACGTTCCATAATGTATATCATAGGAGAAGAATATTGAATATATGGAACACAGAAGTAAAACCCAATGGTATTGATAGCTATGAATTAGTAATAAAATTAGAAATATAAAAAAAATTAATTTAGGGAAATAATATCAATATCTCCATCCGGCAGCATATCTACTTCCTTAACCATTACAACCTCAATTCCTTTGAATTGATTAAGTACCTCCAACAAAGACTCGGCATAGACCAATTTAGTTAGGTTTATGCCGTTTTTTTTGAAATATACTCTATATGCTTTCACTTGTAACGATTTGAGATTTGGCAAATTTCTTTTTAGCGTCCTCACACTTGCTATAAATGTACTGAACAAGGTATGCTTCATTCTCATCATTATCTACATCCAATTTAACGCCTCTTTTTGAGTATATAAAGTTCTTGGCATGGATTATCTCATGGAACATAAATTCAGTGGCAAATTTACCCTCATTTGGCAAACAAAGGTATATATCGTCCTTATATGTAAGACACATTGCAGCAGCAGTTTTTGCGTAGTTATCTTTATTTTCATCCAATTCAAATATTTTATCCGAAAGCATGTGGGACATCTTCTCAGCTACCATTATTTTCATAGTAACATAAAAGGTTGGTATCTTATATGTATATGTTTTATATAACTTTGGCTTCATGGGATTACACTATTTTACCCTTAAAGATACGCTTATTATGGAACTCAAAATCCTCCCCGTTTGGATCCAAATCAACTTCCCCAAAACCATGATTCCATTTATTCAAAGGCATGTACTGAGGGTGGAGTTCCGAAAGACAGCCGAGTGACCAAGTAGTTACCATTTTACCCGTTAATGTTGGTTCTGTGTGTTCGCTTGTTTGGTGGTTGTGGCCTTGGAAGGTACTTACCTTAGCTTTTAAAAATAAACCCCTAGCAGGGTTAACAGGTGCCGAGATACCACCAACGTATTCGTGGCCATGTATTCCCCAAAGATTATTAAATTTCATAGGCCTTTTATCTCCAATGATTTCTATTCCTCTGGCTCTGGCTTTGATAATATTCTCAAACTCAAACTCTTCTACACCAACAAGCTCTCCAGCTTTTTCATAAAGAAAATGTTCGTATCTTTCCTCATGGTTGCCTATCTTAAAATATATCTTACACTTTAGCTCCTTTTCAAACACATCAAACAATGCTTTGAATGTGTCTAATTCTAACTTAAAGTTACGCTTCTTCGGATCTTTTATGAACCGGCTAAGTCTATGGCAATCTATGGCATCTCCGTTTAAAAGGAGGGCATCTGGCTTTGATTTCTTAGCGTATTGTAAAGCTGCGGTTATTGCATCTATACTGTGGTAAGGCACATGGATATCGGAAAGAATTAAAATTTTCTTATGCCCTTTAAATACAAATGGTTCAAATGCAGTTTCATCCGAACTTGGAAGGTTATAAGGATTTCTAGGCCTTTCTTTCTCCATAATAAATTCGGTTTCTTTCTTGCTTACGCCACTCCTCATTACATCTCCTGCTTTGCCTTCAATATATCTTAATGAATACCTAGCAGCTTCCTCATCTTTGAAAGATAATTTGTTCTCTTCGTACATTATCCTAGCTAATTTTTTTGTTGGCATTGTAAGATTTTTAGAACGATACTTTCTTGCTATGTTTGCGTTCCCATTTTTAAATGACATAAGTTTATATTAGGACAAAGTTGTTTTTATCTACTTTGCCTGCGTTATGTAATGATTGCAATTCTGCAACTGATTTACCGAATGTTTTTTGGAAGTGAGGAGCATCATTAAATTTCCAATCACCACCCCATTCGTAACCATATCTTTTAAAGATAGCTACAACTTCTTGCCAATCACTTTTGCCATCACCGTCAAAGTCTGTTTTTACATCCCAGCTAGCAGTTTCAAAGGTTCCGTTTTTATCCTTATCAACAAGCAAAACTATATCAATAGCCAAGCCGTAATTATGATAAGATTGTCCACCTTTAGCCTTAGTTACAATAGCTCCTGGCTTTGTTCTACCTTGTGCATATAACCCATCTTGCTCCGCAAAAGTTCTTAAAGTATAAGAAAAACGACAAGCTGCTGTACCAGTTAAGGCAGCAACAATTTCATCATACATTGTTAATGCTTCTTCTCTTAATTTAGGATGTAGGAGTTGTATTCTCTCCAGAGTTTTCTGATCTTTCATTGTTATTGTTTTTATTTTTAAATATTTTTTCTACTGCTGTTAAACCTAGGCATCCAAAAGCTAGTAAAGCTACTGACTCTACCAATACTGAAGATGGTGCCGTATGTTCATTACTAAAGCTATTATGGTACATGGTAACACATAAAGCTACCGTACAAAGCAAGCCACATACTCGCTTCATACTTAATTGACCTGTTTCGTCACAAAAAAACTGTTTCATTTATTTTATTTTATTTTGTAAATAAGATATTGTTTGAAATTGCAAAAATATTATTCCGACAAAGATGATTTTAGTGGCTTCGTGGAGCTTTTCTTTTTTCCAGACGCTTTTTTCTTCTCTGGTATAAGCTGCTCTATTTGCTTCGTATTTCCACTTCCAATTAAAGAGGCTATCTTGCCTAATACGAATTTCTTGATTAATGCTATCATATTGTATTTTTTTTTGTGTAATTGAATTTTTTAAATCTATTATTGTATCGTTATAATTTTTATATAATAAATTAATAGTGTCAGCTTGAGATACTTTCATTATTACCACTGAATCACCCTTAAAAATCCTTTTTATTGGATATTGGGCTGATGTTGAATGGTATAAGAGTATCAATACTAGCACTATCAAGCTTTGCTTTAATTTCATTTATCTCTGCTTTTAATTCTTTATTCTCTTGTTTCAAATCTGTTATTGTTTCAACTGCTTTCGTAACTAACTCTGTTTCTTTCTTGCTTGCTGCTTCTTGAACTTTTATACTAAATTCATTTGTTTGGGCAACCTTTTTCATTAATGACTCAAACTCTTTATCCTTCTGCAAAGCATCTGATTCTTTATTTGCAATAGCAGGTACGCAACTCCAAAATAATATGGTAATAATTAAATATCTCATTTTAAATGGCTAATTTTACCTAATTGTTCTAACGTAGAAAGCTTAGTGCTAGCAACTGCTAAAGATGAATCACATCTTCTAAGTGCGCCCTGCATAATATCTACCTTATTATCTAAACTTTGTACCTTAACCGACTGAGAAGTGATTTGATCCTTGAATGTGCTTCTTACATCTATATATAAATAAGATATAGCAATTAAAACTAAAAATAAAGTTCCCACTACTGGATTTTTAGCAAATTCTTTAAAACTTATAGGCAAAGGATTTGCCACACTTACTTTTTTACTTGTTGCCATTTTTAAAATAATTTTTTATATAAACCAAAACTAATTTGATTTGTGGTAAAATTCAATGTATAAACCTCTTTTTGCTTCTTATAATTCAACCCAACTCCAACTCCAAGATTATTATCAAGCCTTCTTAAATCGCCTATAACGCCCACAAAAAGCTCATTCTTAGGCTTATGGTATATATCATTGGTAATAACTATGGTTTTCTCTATAAAATGAGATCCATAACTCCTGCCAAAAATTTTATTTTGTGAGATTGTATCTTGAATTGATACGTAATTATCCGTATTTATACGAAAAGTATCTGTATAAACTTTAATCTTATTGTAATCATTGACTATGTAAGTGGTATCATGTACCTCATCAATTTGGTATATTGTATCTAAAACAGCAAAAGGGATCGCATCCCCTTTCTTATATTGTCTTAATGTATCAACCTTGTAAAGTGTATCTATTTTGGTAACTATGGTGGTGGAAGTCCCAGTCCCAGTATAATTGGGATTGCTAAAAACAAAAAATCCTAAAACAATTATTAATAATGCTATTAATAAATTTTTAGCCTTTGCCATTATTCATGTGTTTAGTTTTCCAATAGTAATATCTTATCGCAAAAATACCTGAAACTATCGCTACCAACCCTGCACAAAGACTTACAATTGGCTGTATGCTACTCATTGTAACAACCGCACTTAAAATACTAACTGTTGCAGATACATCCCCTTGCGTATTCGTCATGTCAAATTTTTCTCAAATATAACATTAAATTAGTTATATTATGTTAAATTGTCCACTTTTTTTCAGGGCAAGCATCAGCTCCTACCGGACTGAACACCTTAGCACTAGTCGTACAGCCGCACTTACTACAATAGTCCCTTATTGATGATTGTACCCAAAACTCACACGCCATACATATTTCCAATCTTTTTTCTGCAACCTCTTTTTGTTCTTCTGTTGGATTAATTTTAGTAGCGTAAGCTAGCAATATTTCTTTTATTTTGTTCATATAAATAAATTTTGATATTCATCATGATTTCCCCAATATGGATGAATTTGAGTTAAATTGTCTTTGTCATAAATAGAATTATGGCTAGTAAAATGAACGCCATGATTGATATGTACCGACTCATTTTCACTCATCCACTGTGCTCTATTTAACTTTTGGGTTTCAATCATACCGCTATTTGTAACTAATGCATTTGGTAATATTTCTAAACAGTGAGCAATAGCATCATCCAATCTCATAGTCATTTGATGAAATGGCTCATCATTCTGATTTCTTTTTTGCCATCCATCTTTACATACACCCCCATAATTCATATTAGTCATTACCCATCCTTTCGCAAAATCAGGATAATCAAAGTACCCTTTTGGGTACATTACATCATGCTCTAGGAAAGAAACATATTCGTATTGTCCCATAGTTTTTGCCGTATATAAGCATTGCATAATTTGCAGCAGTTGATTAAGATGGGACTGGCTCTTATACCAACTATTAATTTGATAAAATGGTATGTTTGGCATAGGCTCCCAAGTGCATACTACAATATCAGCTACACTTTCGCTTGCATCTTTGATAGTATCAAGTGATTTATATATCGCCGGCCAAATATTATGATTATTGTTATTTGAGTAAAATATGCCCAATTTTCTGTTTTTTGACTCAGGATATACAAATGTATCACCTTCTTTAATTTTAGCCTGAAAACCATCCCCAAATTCAATTTTTAAGTATTTAGTTTGTCCCACAGCAGGATCTCCAATAATATTATTATTTGCTCTAACTACTAACTTACCGGCTACTGCTAACCCTTGCAATTCATCCGTACAATCTACACCCCCATAAGTGGCTTTTGCTATTTTCATATTAATACTGATTTTTTTTCTACTTGTTGTATAATTTCGTAATACTTTTTTGATGCCGTTCCTTCTTTTATATTTAGATTAAGATTGTAAGGCAATCTCCCCATAAATTCTGCTTTATAAAATAAACCATCAGCAGAGCTAACGACACCAGCATTGTGCAATATATTTAATCTGTCATAATCGCTTTCGGAACTAGTACCCCAGGCAAACTCTAAGTCTGGATGGCAAACTGTTTCTTTGCCCATTTTCCAACCATTCCAAAGTACTGCCCACATATCTGCACACCATATTTGTAATTCATGATATTCAGGTTCTTTACTCTTTTTCATATTGTTTAAGACTGTAACTTCATTGTATAATCTTTCACAATCTTTTTCTACGTTCTCCCAAAAACCTGCATTAATACCTTTCATTAAGTACTGCGCACCAATTGAATTAAGCTCATTATCTCTTACGACTGACTCATCAATCCCAACTATCTCACACATCTTATCCATAACATCTTGACCTTTGCCTAATATGTAACTATGGGCTATGTACCATCTGGTATCAGATCCATACCATTTGTCATCTTCTAAAAATTGATCCCAATTTATTGGCTTTGTAAGTACAATGTCGCAATCATGATACAATATGGCCTCATCCTCTAACTCAGGATTATCTATAAAATGCTGCTTCAATATGTTAGGGCGAATAGAAGATATATAATGCTTAGTAGCTCTGGTATCATCATAAAAAAAGAACCTAACTGGATATGCATTAGTTAATTTAACCCATTCTTCCGGTATTACATTGTTCATTTTCCAGCATACAATATCAATATTGTTAGGGTTGATGCCCATTTCTATAAAGTTACTTATCATAACTTCTACTTGCCAAGCATAAAAAAGAGAGGTTGGCTGCGCACAGATAAATCTGAGTTTTTTCATAAATTAGTGTTGTTTATACGATTTTTCTTCTGTTAGTTCCGAACCATATTTTTGGTTGATTTGCTTTTTAATTATGGCTCTGACATCATTTAACTGGTAAACTTCCCGGGCTAATTCCACAAACTTTTCACCAAAATAGCTTTTATGCTCGCAATCCCTTAAATCATCTTCTACTTTCCATAACTTTTTGTTTATGTCATAAAGCTCTTGGGTAAATGGATCTGTTAGTGTTTCTGGATATTTTTTGACCAATGAAGATTTGATTAACTTCCACTCCTTCTCAATGTTTGCAAGCTTTTCGCTGTCATGTATAAAAAGCTTTTTGATGGTTAAGATGGTATATTTATCTACTACCTCACCTATGCTTACTTCTATTTTCATATGCCAAAGGTAATAATTTTATTAATATTTATTTAATTTAATTAAATTAATTATATAGTTTTGTGGAAACCAAAACTTAAAACACTATGAAAACAGCAATGGAACTAGCATTAGCAAGAATTGAAATGTTATATATTGAAAAAGATAGCATTCATTGGGAAATGTTTAAGAATGATTGTATGGAAAAAGAAAAGGAGCAGATAATAGATGCTTTTAAATCAGCAAGAAATATTCAAGATTCAGATGATATATCAATTACGCATGATTGGGTTAGTGCAGAACAATACTACAACCAAACTTATAACCAAAACAAATAACCTATGAACATAGAAAAAATATACGAAAAATACCATGGTCTTTGTGCTTATTGTGGACAAAGAATTACAATAAATGATATGCAAGTTGATCAAATGATGCCCGAATCAATGGAATATGATAATCTTATGCCTTGTTGTAATACATGTAAAGATTATAAAGGGAATGATAATATAGAAGAATTTAGAGAAAAATTAAAAGGTTTTCACAAATTAGTAATTTCTTGTAATCAAGGAATTGCTGTGAATTATGGAATGTTTAAAATTCATCCATTTGTTGGTAAATTCCTTTTTGAAAGATATTAAAAATAAATAATTTATGCCGACAAGTTACCCGTTATACAAAGATTCTGTAAGGAATTGGCTTTTGAATCATGTGCCATTAGATGCTAAAATATTAGATGTTGGAGCTGGATGTGGTACTTATAGTGATTTATTGAGTGGGTATGGTTATAAAATGGATGCAGTAGAAATATGGAAACCATACATAGATAAATACGAATTAAATAAAAAGTATGGTGTAGTTTATAATAAAAACATACTCGGCATGCCTGCTGCTTTTTACAAAAAATATGATTTTTTTATTTTAGGTGATGTCTTAGAACATTTATCTGAAATGGAAGGACAATGGCTTATAACTTTTTTAGAAATGTCTAAAAAGAAGTTTCTTGTTGCAATACCATACCAAATGGAGCAAGAAGAATATGAAGGTAACAAATATGAAACCCATTTACAGCCTGATTTAACGCCAGATATAATGAAGCAAAGGTACCCTGATTTAGAGCTTCTATATGGTAATAATTTTTATGGCTATTACATAAACAAAAAAATAAAACATGAAAAAGCTTTTGTACTTTATGCTGATGAGTCTTACCTTGATCTTGTGGATGCTTGTTGTCGTTCCATTAGAAATCATTCTAGCCTTCCTATATACGTTTATATGCTTAATTCTAAAGTTAAAGTAAATGTAAAAAACACACAAACCATTGAATGGCAATGTGATGTAATACATTTAAAGAAAAGAAAAGAATATATTAACAGAGAGGACAAACAAATATATAAACTACTTATTGAGAGGCCTAAGATAGTAGCACACGCTTTAGAGCATTATGCTGAAACAGTTTCATACATTGATACAGACAGCATAGCTACTGATAAAATAGATAACATTTTTGATTATTTTGATGGTGCATCTAGCTATCCTTATTTCACAGAAGGCATTTATGAATATCTTATAGTTAATGGGCGTGGTGGAGCTGAAAGTAGGGAAGATTTAAGTGGGACATTGGAAGCACCGGCTTGTGAATTATTCAGTATTAATCAACAAAATCGTGGGATGTATAAACAAACTGGTTATTTTGTAGCGGGGCAGAATTGTTTTGATTGGTTAGCTGAATGGGCTTGGATGTGTCAACACCCATCTATTATGAGAAACAATGCATGGTATGCACCTTTCAATGAGGAAACAATAGCTAATTGCCTTCTTTGGAAATACAATCAACAAAAAGGATTGCCATATTGTTATATTAATGGATTACATAAAAATTTAGAATATAAAAACCATGAATATTTTATTAAAGATTGGCAAAAGGTTCCATTAGAACAAAACCATTTATTCTATCATGGAGAAAAAGATATTAATAAACTAAATCAATTTAATGAAAATATTATTTCTAGCACCCCATCTTAGTACCGGAGGCGCACCACAATTCTTACTTAAAAGAATTGAAAGTCTTAAAGAATATACTGATAATGAATATTATGTAGTTGAATATCAATGCCATAGCTTGGATTTTGTGGTTCAACGTAATGCTATAAAAAGTTTACTAGGAGAAAACTTTACTACTTTGTATGAGGATAAAATGGAGTTATTTAAAGTAATTGAGCAGTGGCAACCAGACATCATTCATATAGACGAACCATCAGAAAGATTGGATAGACAAATGATAGCTAAACTTTATGATCCTAATAGAAAATATAGGATAGTAGAAACAATACATGACGTTGCTTTTAATCCTGATGAAGAAAAATTATTTCATCCTGATTTGTACGCTTTTTGTACGCCATATCATGAACAAATATTTGCTGATATGGAATCTAAATTTGTAACTATAACATATCCTATAGAAAAGAAAGATAGTTTTAGGATGCCAAATACTAAAATTGTTTTAAATGTTGGATTATGGACTCAAGGCAAAAATCAGAAAGAAGGTATTGAAATAGCTAAAAAATATCCTGATTTTACATTTTATTTTATTGGGAATCAAGCAGGCAATTTCAGGAACTATTGGGAGCCTTTAATGAAAGATTTACCACCTAATGTAAAAGTATTAGGCGAAAGAGAGGATGTAGGGGCATGGATGGAAACAGCAAATATATTTATGTTTAATTCTACTTGGGAATGTAATCCATTAGTTTTAAGAGAAGCTATTGGATATGGAATACCTATTGTAGCTAGGAACCTTCCTCAATATTGTGATATGTATCATAAATATATAAATCCAATAGATAGGGATTTAAATTTAGTTATTAAAGAAACATATGAAATACCAACAGGTGAAAGTAGTTTAAAATTTGCCTACAATCATAAACAAGCATATGAAAAAATATTAAAATTGCCAATACAAAAACAATCTGTAAAGATTACGCAACATTTCGTGGACAATCCCTTTTTAGAAATTAAGGGAATTTCAGATAGCAACTTTAAAGTTCAATTTTTGGATGAAAAAGGTAGTATTGCTTACGAAAACACAATAAAATCAAACTCTTGGGTACGCTTAAACCGGCAATATTTTACCGCATGGACAGCTAAAGTTTGGCAGGATGGGCATCTGATTTACAAAAACACCCTAAATCTGACCAATAAGAGGGTTTTTATAGTATTGGATAGTAAATCCCTAGGAGATACAATTGCATGGGCAGGATATGCCTTAAAGTTCCAAGAAAAGCATAATTGCCATGTGATAATGTCTAGTTTTTGGAATAAAATACTGGACTACCCGGAATTGGAGTTAGTTGAGCCTGGTGCCACTGTTAATTGTTATGCCTTATATAGGATTGGATGGAAGTGGGATGAGAATAAAGAACCTGTGAGATGCAATACAATACCACTTCAACAGGCTGCTACTAATATACTTGGCTTAGATTATAAGCCATTAAGACCTAGAATAAATCATTCTAATGAATTTGGCATACCTAGTGAAAAATATATTGCAATTGCCACAAATTCAACAATGGAATGTAAGTTTTGGACTAGAGAAGGATGGCAAAAAGTTATAAACTACTTTTATGGATTAGGATATGATGTTTACAATGTATCAAAAGAGGATAATCCATTTGAGAATTGCACCAAAATAAAAGATACTTCCATAAGAAGTACGATGGATGTAATTAGAGGAGCCAAACTATTTATAGGTTTATCTAGTGGTTTATCTTGGTTGGCATGGGCTTTAAATCAAAAAGTAGTCATGATTTCCAATTTTACCGAAACAGACCATGAATTTGATTGCTACCGAGTAACTAAGCCTGATGTATGTAATGGATGCTGGAATGATCCTAATATTAAATTAGATCCATATTGGGATTGGTGTCCAAGAAATAAAGACTTTGAATGTCAAAGGTCAATAACAGCAGATATGGTAATAGAGGAGATAAAAAAAGCTAGTATTTAACTAGCTTTAATTTCTTCCTGTTGAAATGTTTTTTCATTTTTGGCTTCTAATTCAAATGCAATATTTTGAATATACCCAATAATTGGACTACCATCTTTAGTCAATAAGTTATTATTTGCATAATTAATAATCCATTCTACTTGTTGAGAATTTAAAGATGGCACATCTAAAGTTTTAACTGTTTGTTTCATTTTTTTTATTTTATGTATTTTTCATTATTCATTTCTTCTTCTAGCATAATTTTTAAATCATCATTTCTATAATCAGATCCATATATATTATCTAACCAAATTGACAAAATATCATCTGTTACGTTATCATAATCTATAAAATTATCTTCTAATGGAGTGGGAAGTGCTACTGCATCATGTATATATACAGAATATTCATCTTTTTTTTCTTCATCTAATACAATCTTTGCTTCTCTTTTCCAATGTATTAATGAAATTACTCTATCTAAATCATTTGTAGAGTAATCAAATTTTCTATTTATTATCCATTTATATTGTATCATATTAATTATTTATTTCGTTTAATCTATCTTCTAATAATTGAACCTTCCTAAGAATAGGAATAATTAATTTTTTATAATTTACCCCTGCTAATTTCTTTGTTCCATTTTCTAATATATCATAGAAACAAAATTCAGAATTTACTTTTTCTACTTCTTCTGCAATTAATCCGTATTCTAATTCATCATAGGTTTCTTCCAAGAAATTATTATCTTTATCTTTTTTACGATAATTAAATGAAACAGGATTTAGCAAAGATAAATAATTTACATCTTCTATTTTATTTATATTATTTTTTGATTCTCTAATAGAAGATATATACCCTATCATTCCATCATTTTTAATATACAAATCTCTTGTGGTACCACTTATAAGATTACCATAAACATTTGGAGCATATATTTGACCATTAAAGAAATTATTATCAGATGCTCCTGCCTGATAAATACCCCATCTATTTGTAATAGTTGTACTTGACCATTCATTAAGATTATTAATTAAAAGACCATAATAATTATCAAATGTAACAGGATTAGCAAATGCTGCATTTGAATTATAAACTCCTTGTATAAATAAACCTGCTCCATGAGTTACGCTACAAGTTGCTGCTGCTGCTGTTTGTTGTAATATTTGTTGAGCCGCTATTGCTCTAATACCTGTACCTGCTTGGGTTACAGTAATAACAGAACTAGGATTTGTAAATTGTAATCTATTAACTCCTATAATACCTGCATAAGTAACAGAAGAAGGAATAGTTAGATTACCTGCAAAAATTGGTATGTTACTTATATTTGCACCTACAAATGTGGTTCCATTTGCGTGTGTTGAATTAGCAGGAATTGTAATTTGATTATATGCTAATATTCCATTATTGCCATCAAATTTCTTTGCGTTATAATATGTAAGACCACCTACTTGAAAAGTTGTTCCTGTAAAATTATCTCCATCTGTATATACACCTGCCCCATCTACTCTCATCCTCATTGTTTCAATATATGAAGTAGAGCCTGTACGCATTCCCCATACAACCTTAGGACTATATGAATTGTTTACAGATACGCTTCCCATATATGCATACCCTGTAATATCTTGTGAATTTCTTGCACCTAATTGTAGATACGATGCTCCACTATTATTAGCTAAATAATTCTGTATAGACATAGCAGGAGTATCAGGCAATAGAGGAGTAAATGCTGTTGCACTACTTTCTACATAATCACTTGCATCAGAGAATCTTAATTCAAGTTTAAAGTCAGGACTTACTGCATTACCAAATCCAATCCTTCCTGTTTCTCTAATAATAAAACTTACATCTCCTGTTGGTTGCTTTGTTTCAAATAAGGGATCTAACCCATTACCCAAAATAAAAGTTGTAGCCTCTCTAATATTATCAGCCTTTAGAGCATTAATAGCTATTCCTCTTTTACTAGCATTAGCTGCAAAAATATCCATTATATTATAACCATTAACTTGAGTTATAATATTATTGTAAATTCCATTTGTATTAAATCTTATAACTGAATTATCTACATCTGTTATAGTTGAAATTTTACCAATCCAATTTCCATTAAATCCTTCACTACTTGCACTAATTGTACCATTTACATCTAGCTTGTAGGTAGGATTACTTTCATTAATACCAAAGTTTCCGTTACTAGCTAATATTCTAGCTCTCTCCGTATCAGCCGTTCCTAATATTAAATTCCCACCGTTTCTAGTACCTATTGCAAAGTTAGTAGCATAGTTACTAAAGAACAAAGCTAAACCTGCTCTTGATATACCAAAGTCACTACCTGTTGCAGCCGTTGAATATTGTCTAAAATAAGAAGTAGCCGTTGAACTATTGTTTCTAACTGCTATCTCCGAATAGTCAGTAGTACTATTTGTTTGTAGTAAAAATGAAGCGGCTGCGGCTGCATTGTAAACATGTAATTGTGCTAAACGAGTAGTTGGATTACCTATTGCTAAATAGTTATTTGTAGTGTCCCAAAAAAGATTTGAATTACCTGTAATTGTTGATGAACTATCAAAATATGCTACATATCCGGCTGTTCCACTTACTGACACTGACGTACCACTTGTTCCGCTTGTACCACTAGTACCACTAGCTCCTGTTAATCCTGAAGTCCCTGACGTACCACTTGTAGCAGACGTACCTGAAGTACCTGAAGTTCCGCTTGTGCCTGCGCTTCCTGAAGTGCCACTAGAACCAGATGTCCCTGTGGTTCCGCTTGTACCATTTGTACCGTCTAAACCAGAAGTTCCGCTTGTACCAGAAGTACCTGCGCTTCCAGTTCCACCGCTAGTTCCTGATGTACCTGTAACACCACTAGTTCCTGATGTGCCATTTGTACCATCTATACCACTAGTTCCTGAAGATCCTGCTGAACCAGACGATCCACTTACGCCACTTGTACCAGAACTACCGCTTGTGCCAGTAGTACCTGAAGAACCTGAAGTCCCTGTGCTACCACTTGTGCCACTAGTACCACCTGTTCCGTCTGTAGCTGAAGTACCGCTAGTACCGCTTGTGCCACTAGTACCTGTGGTTCCAGATGTCCCAGATGTAGCAGATGTACCGCTGGATCCACTTACACCACTGCTTCCACTTGTTCCTGTGCTACCACTTGTTCCGCTTGTTCCACCAACACCAGAAGTTCCTGAAGAACCACTAGTTCCTGAAGGAGCATTAAATGTAGTTTGAGCATATGAATAATAAGAAGCTCCTTCTGTATAGAATATAATATTGTGCGATTGATTGCTTGCATTAATAGCAATAACTTTTACATAAAGCCTATCTGTTGCATTTAATGATTGTGCTGCTATAAATGTATCAGCATATACTTGTTGAATTAAAGCACCATCTAAAATTACTGATACAACATTAGTTGTACCTAATAATGTAGATACTCCTCCAATTGTATATTTCCAAAGCTCATAATAAATATCAAAATTTGCATTATTATTATTTGCTAAAAAATGTCCTGTAAAACTCCAGTTACCAGAAGGAAATTGTGTTACCCCTGGCACTCCTGAATCTGTTGAAAATGTAGTCAATGTAGCAGTTGCAGTACTTGCAACAGTTGTTGTTAAACTTTGTTGTGCAGCTCCTGATGGAGTTGGACTTAATTGTTTATATGTTGGGCTACCTATTGCAGATGATGTATTGATAGACAAATTCATATAATAAATCTGACCACCAGCTACACCGTTTATACCTGAAGTACCTGTTGTACCGCTAGTACCACTAGTACCTGCTGTTCCGCTTGTACCTGTGGTGCCAGAGCTTCCACTAGTACCACTAGTTCCTGTTGAACCAGAAGTCCCAGAGCTACCAGAAGTAGCTGAAGTACCAGACGTTCCGCTAGTACCACCTGTACCATCCGTACCAGATGTCCCTGAAGTACCACTAGTCCCAGATGTTCCTGAAGTTCCTGTAGTCCCACTTGTACCGGATGAACCTGAAGTCCCTGTTGTGCCGCTTGTACCTGAAGTACCGCTTGTACCTCCTGTACCATCTGTCGCAGAAGTTCCAGAAGTTCCGCTTGTCCCACTTGTACCATCACTACCACTTGTGCCACTTGTACCTGAAGTTCCTGACGTACCTGAAGTTCCACCTGTTCCATTTGTCGCACTTGTACCACTAGTTCCTGTAGTACCGCTTGTACCACTGCTGCCGCTAGTTCCTGAAGAACCAGAAGTTCCAGTCGTACCACTAGTACCAGAAGTTGCTGATGTACCGCTTGTTCCTGAAGTTCCACCCGTACCATCTGTAGCAGAGCTACCACTTGTGCCACTAGTACCTGAAGTACTTGAGCTACCGGAACTACCAGAGCTACCAGAACTACCTGCTGTTGCAGAAGTCCCAGAGGTTCCAGATGTACCTGTAGTGCCTGACGTACCAGAGGTTCCTCTAGTCCCACTAGTTCCAGAAGTACCAGCAGAACCAGATGTTCCTATTGTCCCACTAGTATCTGCCGCCACTATTCCGTTTACGGCAACAAGAACACCATTCTCATTTCTAAGCTTTAAATCTCCGCTGATTAAATTCTGAATTGCCAATTTAAAAATATTTTATTGTTGAACTACTACTCTCACAAATTCACTTGCATAAAATGCAACAGTACTTGCAACAGTTAACGAACCTGATGTTGAATCCCAAACAACTTGATTGCCTGTTGGGGTTCCTGCTGTCAATATTGTTCCAATGTTATTACCTTGTCTAAATGCGTTTATACAACGCTTACCAATCGCATCTGGGAAATATATCGTTAAAGAATTTAATGTAGCATTATTTGTATATTCAAATACACTAAAGTTTCCACCACCACCAGGTATTACACCACCACCACCAGTTCCATTTCCTAAAATTTGTATTGCCACTTGTACCTTTGCGCCACATAAAGCATATACATAATTTGCTACACCAACTAAAGGAACAGGATTTTGACCTGTGCCATTAACTAAATTTTGAGAAACGCCATATTGCAATGCAATTCTTTCCATGTAAAGCTGTTGAGCCTTACGAGGATCAATGCTTCCATTAAAAAAAACATTTTGCTTTGGAATATCATCATTCCATAAGTATTGAGAAATTTTCGCTATTGATACTGTTTCTTGAGGTGTCATTTTAGAAGAATAAAGCTTGGTTAGTAGATATATATGTTGCTCTGTTTAATGCAGCTTGTGCTGAATAAATATCAGATGCAAATGTAATCGCTTGATTTGCGCTATCAAGTTCAACTCTTAGAACTAATTTTGTTTGATACCAATTGGTACTTGCACTAAGATTTGAATTTGCTACTTGACTTTCAGTAAGTCCATAGTAAAATGTTTCATTGTATGCAGTAAATGCATATGAAATAGTTTTTGATGTAACCACTGCATTTGCAGCTGTTAACCATTGTACCGTAATACTTAATGCACTATCTTGTGATAATACATTTAAGCTAATACTAGTATTTGCTAAAGGCCATTCAATATAAGTAGTAAGAGTACCAGCAGGTACTAACATAGTACCATTAGCTTGCAATAGATATATTCTACGCTTTGTAATAGTAACATCGGAGCCTGTTGAAGTATCTGTTAAAGTTATAACAGATGGCGTGCCGCTAAACTGACTTGCCGTAAAATTTGGGGTAAGAGGCATTTTGCTAAAATTTTACCCAAATATAAGAAAAATATAGCTATATTGGCCTATTTTCTTTTCTTCATAGACTTTAATTTGCTCACTTTCTTAGGCAGTTTCATCCCCTTGCTAGCTTTGTTCCACTCATCCACATCAACTCCCTGTTTTTCAAGTTTGTCTTTGTGGATGTTAAAGTAGGCTTCTTGTGCCTTTGATTTATATGGCATAATTTAATTCTTTTTATTTTTCTCAGCCTCCATTGCCTTGCGAGCTTCTTCCATTGCTTTTTCAGTCGCTTTTTTAACTTCAACTTCTTTAAAATCAACATTTCTCAATGTTTCAATAGCTTTATTCATGCTTGCCTTAAACTTTGGCGTTTTAAGAGAATCAGGAGTTTGTCTAATTCTATCATATATTATATCTATTTGTTCCTGTTGCTTTTTAGTTGGGTTGAAAGCACCTAATCCAACATTGCCTCTAATTCTATTCATTAAGTCTTTCTTATCCCTAAATTCACCTTTTTCATCAAAGAAGCCTCCAATATCAGAAAGAATTGTAAATCTTGTAAATCTATCTGCTATAGTATTTGCTGTCTTTTGTGAATTTAATAACCCAACAACTGTTTGGAATGGCAATCTTGCTTCTATTTCATCAATAGTTGTTGAGAATTTATCCCCTGCATCACCGCCCATTTGGTTTATTTGATAATTATTAGCAATTAAAGATACAGATAAAAATTCTGGTAAGTGATTCACAAATAAGCTTGCCGCTTTTGGTAATCTTTTACCAAAAAACTCCCATTCCCCAGGCCCAAGTGGTTGTTTATCGGATCCCATTATTTTACGCTTTTTCTGATCTTCATAAGTTCCTCCATATTTTACACTGCCATTAGCCAAGCCATAAGCAGTTGCTAACATAATACCTGCTCCAAATAATCCTCTTCCAATTACACCACTAATATAAATTCTTTCCTTTAATGGTATTTGTTTCCAACCATCTTTTATAGCTCCTATTAATGAATCATATGTTTTACCATCAATTTCATTTAACTTCATTCCCTTTTTAGTTTCGGTAGCTAATCTTACAAAACCTTCAGAACCTAAAGTTGAATAATCTATACCTCTTTTTGCTAAATTTGTGGCAATTGTTGATACCGGAACTACAGTTTTAGTAATCAATCTCATTGCCAAGCTTTTTTCACTACCCTTACCTCTTGAAATCATTTTTGACAATGCATTTTTATTTGTCAATCTTCCAGCTTCATATGCATCAGCAGCTATAACCATCGCTGTACTTATATTTTCAGGGCTTAATTCCATTCCTTTATTTTGAAAATCCTTTAATGTAGCCGAAAACCATTTCATCATTTCAGGTCTAGCAGAAAGAGATGATTTCATAGCACCATGCATCCTGATCCAACCATCTAAAACATAACCTGTTTTACCTAATATAGTTCTATAATCTGATATATCTTTTTTAGTTGATTTACCAATACTTACATCATAATCAGTAGCTCCATGTTTCATATACTGCCAAAATGAACTTAAAACATTTGACTCAATACTATTGTATAATGTTGAAACCGCGTATTCTAAATCTGCTTTCTTAAATTCTTTATCTGCTTTTTTAATATCACCTTCATTACCATTTTCATATGCATCTTCTAAATTTTTTAAAGCATAATCTCTATTATCTTTTAATTTATTTATATATTGTTCGGCAGATTCTTTATTTTTAAATGCGGCAAATGTTTTTAATCCTTTTTTAACAGAATATAAACTTGTATATGGTGCGCCACTAAGTTTGGCTCCTACATATCCCAAAGTTACATCAACAAGATTATCCATAAATGGTTTAAATGTAGCTGCCTCAGCTACTTTAGCTGTAGTATGGACACCACTAACTAATCCTTTAGTAGTTATATCAATTGCTTTTTCAGAATTTGTTCTATTTTTTTCTTTAGCATCAGCTACTAATCTATTGAATTGACCACTTTTATTTTCCCTAGCTTTATTTAATCTAACTAATTCATCATTTCTTCTAAAGTCATAAGTGTTACTAGGTATTTTAGTGAAATTACCAGCAGCTATATCAGTTTCTGCTGTTCTTATTTCATTTTCCCATTGTTTCTTTAATCTTTGTGCAGATAATTGATCAGAAGCTAATTGATTGTTATTTTTTAAATCTTTTATCAATTGCTTAATTTCTACTTTAGATTCTTTTGTTATTTTTTCATCTACTAGTAATTCATTTAATTTGTCATATGCTTTATTAATTTGATCATCTATTTTTTCTCCTGTTGGATTTAACAAATCTTTAATATCTTGTAATTTATCTTTTACTATAAGATTACTATTAGCAGTTTCTTGATCTTTAGCAATTGTAGCATCAACTGCTTTTTCCATACTTGATTCTATAACAGCATCTAAATCGCTTGATAATGAACTTACAACAAATTGTTTAGTACCTAATAAATCTAAATCTCTTTGTGCTTTTAATTCTTCTTTTTTATCATTTTTTTCTTCAATAGATAAATCACTTCTTTCAATTTGTAATAACGTTTCTTGGTAATCTCTTTCTATTAAAATAGGAGATTTAGCATTTTTCTCTAATTTCAATCCTAAATCAGCATATGTTTTAGCTCTTTCTTCTCTTGCTGCTATTAATGCATCACTAGCTTTCTTGGGATTTTTAATGGCTTGCTCATACACAGATTTAGTTGTTTTTACATATTCTATTTCTCTGTTTATTTCATCAATTTTATCTTGCTCTGTTTTAGGAGATTTACTTGTTTTTTGTACTTTTTGAGCATCTGATTTTTCTTTTAACAAAGCTTTTATTTTTTCATCTAATTCAGCTTCATATTCAGATCTAACAGCTTTTTTATTCTGTGTGCTTTCTTCTGCATGATAATCATTTGCCGCTTCTAATGCTCTTAATCTAGCTTCTTTTACAGCCAATCTTCTAACATCAGCTTTCTTTTTATTTATTTCATCTTCAAGTTTGGCTTTTGTTTGCTTTTTAAATTGATTTCTTTCAGCATAAGCATCTGCTACATCTTCTCTAGTTACATCTGGTAATATTGATTTTAAATCTTTAGTAGCTGCATCTAATACTTGATCATTTGTTAACTCTTCCCCTAAGTATGAATTAACTATGTCTTTAATCAATCCTTTATCAGCAAGTGTTTTATTTATATTAGTAATGCCTTCTGCTTTTGCTAATTTATTAATAGCATCTAATGTTTCTTTAGCATCAGGTAATTGAGATTTTGAAATAATTGTTTTTGCATCTTTAATAAGTTTTTCTTTATCTATATCTTTAAATTTATCAACTGCTTTTCTTAAAGCATCGGTTAAATTTTCTCCTAATTCTACAGCTTTGGCTACGGCATCTATAACATTAGCAACCATTTCTTTATAGGTACCAAAGTCAATACCCATTTTTTCAATATTTTTGCCATCACTACCTTTTAAGAACTTATCATATTCATCTGAGATTCTTATTTTAGATGCAAGATCTTTTAATTGCTTTGATTTCTTTTGCTTGACATCATTTGAAGCAGATTTTAAACCTTCTTCAAAACCTTGCTTTTTACCCTCTGAGCGCGCTTTATCAAGAGCTGCATTTATTTCTTGGTCATTAATCTTTACAATGCTTGAATTTACTTCTTTTTCAATTGAATTAAATTGTGCTTTTGCTTTTTCAATTTTTTCAACATAAGGTCTTACAGTTTTCTTTTGCTCTGCTGTTAAATTACTTTTATCTAATTCAGCTATAGTTTCTGGTACCTCCTCTACTTTAAGAATATTTTTAAGATGATCTCTAGTTAATTTAATTTCACTTCTATCTGTTTCTTGGAATACTAAATTAAATAAACCTAAGTTTCTACCTGCTTTATTACCTAAATTTCTTAATACAGATAAAACTTGCTCTCTTTGTTGAGTTAAATTTTCAACTTCAACTAAATTACCAGTATTTTGTGCTATATCTATTTTTTTATCAATACTTAACAAATGAGAACCTGCTGTAATAATATTATACTCTGTTGGTTCTGCATTACCATCTGCCATTCTATTAACTTCAATAGCTCTTTGAGTTGGTACATCAACATTATTTTCTTCTGCCCTTTTTGTAACTTCAGTTAATACATCTGTGGCTACAATATCTCCACCTCTAACATCAAACTCTTTACTAAAATTATAATTCTCACCTAAAGCTCTTTTAGATATTTCTACTTGTTGAGGAGTTTTAACTGGCTGTACTTCTTCAATTTCTGGCTCTTGTATTTTAACTTTTGTCTTAGGAGCTTTGCCTCGTTCAGTATATTGATACCAATCAGTTAATTCTTCAGGCATTAAAGCTACCTTTTGTTCTGCATATTTAAATTCAGCTTGGCCTTCTGCAATAAGCTTATTACCTTCAGTAATCTTACCTTCTTTAATAAGATCATTACCTTGCTTCATTTTTTCAATTGCAACATCATTTACACCAGAAAAATTAACCCATGCGTTTTGTCCTCTAGTTTCTGTAGATATAGCTCTTTGAGCTAATGGACTGAAGGTTTTACTATGTTCTACCCATGCAGCCTCTTCCCCTACTTTACCAAACTGATTTCTACCTATAAAATGTGCAATAATATCATGAACAGCACGAAATTTTTCAGTTGCCGTAAACCCACTTGCATCTTTTGATGATTCTCCCATAAATGGATGAGGCTCACCTCCTTGATATACTTTAATTCTTTTATTCTTAATTATATCTTCAAACATTTCATCTGAATTTTTATAAGGATCATCCTTAATAAATTCAACTTTAATGCCTAAATCTTTCGTTACAAATTGGAATTGTTTATCAATTTCTTCTATTGCCTTATTATACGCAGCAATTACTTCCGGATTTTTACTATCATCCACAGGAAGTGCATCATAAGCATCTGAAATTTTCTTAGCAAAAGCTGGATCAACTTTTTTAACAATTGTTTCTTCTGTGTCAGGTAAATCTAAAGCTTTTTTATTTTTATCTATGTAATTTTTAAGGGCATCTTGAGCCTCTACTTGCGCCTGTTTAGATTTCTGATCATAGTCGCTACCGAATCGTCCTGCTCTTTCTTTTGCGAGTTGGATAGCATCAGTGATGTTTTCCCCATATGCAGATGGGTAACGTCCTCCGAGGGAATCCCCATATTTTTGTAATAATCCAGAGTATCTATCTTGGGTGATGAAGTCTTGGTTGACTTTAAGTCTTTTGTGTCCTGTAATTCTGTTTTCATAATCATTATTTAAAGTTTTATGATCTACATTTCCATTGTCTAATATCATTACAGTATTAGATTCAGGGAACAAAGATATATCTTCTATTCCATATTTAGCTGAATTTTCCAAAAATTCTTGTGCCGCCTTTCTATCTTTAAATGTTATTCTATGTTCTTCTGTTTTGCCATTAGGATTATATTCTAATGTCATTACACTATGTTGGCCCTCTGGAGCTAATGTACCCATTAAGGCTGCAAATAACTCAACTTGCTCTTTAGTACCCCTAACTGTAGGTACAGAACTAGCTTCTCCAATGGTACTTGTAGCTCCATATTTACCTATGGTATTATTATCGCTAACTATCTCTAAACCAATGTTTTCTGCAAATGTATTAGCCATTTTTTTCCAAGCTTTAAAAGCTTTATTATCAAATGCTTTCTCCCCTTGCGAAATATCTGTTATTTTACCCTCTTTAAATGGAGCATACCCTAATGTAAAATCTTTTATTTCAGGTATTGGAGTTATTTCAGTTGATTTAACTTCTTCAATTGGCTTTATTAGATTTTTATCAATATTTATAGGTACAGGATTTGTATCTCCTCTCATTGAATTAAGCGTTAAATCATACTCAACATCTTTCATAGTTACTTTTGTATCTTCTGGGAAAGATATTGATACAGATCTATAAGATACTTTACCATCTTTGTCTTGTTTAGTTTTAACTACAGTAAATATTTTTTTACCATTCTCTATTTTTTCTTTAGTAAAAAATGGATCTTTCTTCTCACCTTCTGGTTTTTTGTTTTCTTTTGCAACATGCTCTTCTGCTTCTTTAGATATATCACCTATAGAATTTGATTCATCACCATAAGTTATTTTATGTCCATCTTCTGAATTTTCAATAGTAATATCAGAAACTGGTAATTCAATTTTATTTTCATCTATTTTATTAGATACCTCAACTGGTTTTTTAACTTCTGTTTCTTCTGGCTTTAATTTTCTACTTATTATATCACCTTCTTTAGCAATGTTATATTTTTGTTCACCAAAAAACATTTTTGCCATTAAATCAATTGCATTATCAGCTAATGATTTATCATAATCAATTTTAGGATCCTTATATGCACCTAATATTTTATTAATAAATTCTTTAAAAACATTGTATATATAAGATCTAAAACCCTTTTCATACCCAACTTCATTATAATATTTTTTAGGAATACCTTTAAAAAATTCTTCTTTATTTTTAACAGCAATATCTTCTATTTCTTTTCTAAAATCTTCATTTGTAAATAATTCAGTCATAAATTCATGGAAATTAAATAAACCATATAGTTTTTTACTTCCTGCATATGAACTTTTAGGTGTTTTATTATACTTATCACTATTACTGATATAATTATATATATCATGAAGCGTTTTCATTTCCGGATTTGTAGGCTCAAGAAATTTACTACCCAATGTAACCCAATGAATTAATTCATGAGTGCCTATTATGTATGCATTATAATGTGGGTACTCTGTCATAGTAATACTCTTAAATGGTATTATATCAAAAGCAGCTCTCGTATTATTATATGATGCAGCAGATGTACCTGCTTTTGTTGGAACAAGATCCTTAGGGAACATTACTTCTACTCTTTTAAGACCTGGCATCCTTGAAATTGCAGTAAGTAAAGGCTTTAATGGGCCATCTATTTCAGCTAATTTTTCGGCCAAATCTTTACCATTTTTAACAGTAGAATAATCTAATCCTAAATCAGAAGGCTTCATATTGTTCTTTGGCCCATATTTATTATACCCAGGCAAAGTATTAAATCTCTTAATATCTTCTGGTGTAAATAATTGTTCTGGTTTAAATTCTTCAATTGGTTCAACGGTTTCAGTTGTAACTATTTCTTCAGTTGGTTTAACTTCTGGAGCTTTCTCTTCTTCTATTTTTCTTTTAGCTACTCTTTCTTCTAAACCTGCGAATGGTTTCCCCGTTTCTTCAGAAAAATTACCTTTATATATATCATTTATTTTTTCTTCATTTTTAAGCCATTCATCAGCCATTTTCTTTTTCAATTTCTCAGGTAATTCTTTCTTCATATTATCCTGCATCAATTGAGATTGAATTTTTCTAGTCATTAACTCAATGGCTTCCTTTTCTTTTAACTTTTTACCATTTTCGTCCACCATTGGAGTTTTTTCTAGTACTTTAGCTGCTGCTTCAACATTTTGTTTTGCTTGATTATAAGCTTCATTTGTCATTTTACCATTAGCCTTTGCTTTATCTAATTCATATAAAACTTCATCTTTATGTAAAGCTGCTGTATATAAATCTCTTTTATTTTTATTTTCTAATGTAACCATTTCCAAGCCAGCACCACCTATAGTATTTAATAAAGCAAATGATAATGCATTAAGAGCATGTTCTTTTAACATCTCTTTATTTATTTCTTTCCCTTCTAATATATCCTTTCCAAGCATAACAGCTTCAAAGGTAGTTGCACTTTCTGCACCTGTTAATGCTTTTCTTGGAATAATATCTTTAGCGTTATTTAAAAATCCTTTTAATGTTGAATTTGGATTTTTAACAGCATTTAATATTTCTTTGTCTGACATTTTACCTATTACGTTAGATGCCATACCACCTGCCTTACTAGCAGCTCCTCTTACATATTTTACAAGATCTTCCCCAACCCCCGCAGCTTTAAAAGCTAATGAGTTTACAAATATATTACCCCAGGCAGCATTTTCAGCATCAGGGTTATTCGCTTTCATTTGTTGTGCTAATTCTTGATTATAAGATGTTAAAGCAACAGCACTAAACATTTTAGTAAAAGAACTTAGTGTTTTAGGCAATATAGCTGGAGCACCTGCCGCCATACCTTCTGTCAAAGCCATAGTTGCAATAAATGGGGCTAAATCAACAGCAGTATTTAATACTGTTGAAACCACAGCTGTAGCACTTAAATTCCAACTAGTTTCAGCAGAACTAGGTGTCCATTTATCTTTATTTTGTTGTAATAATAAATCTACTTTTTCTGTTCTTTGATCTTTTGTTAAAGTATTATCATTATTAACTTTATTAATTTGTTGTTGTAAATCTTTATCAATTTTAGGCATAGGTCTAACTAAGGCACTTTGTGCTCTAGTTGGCATAGTTTCTATTTCTGATTCAGTGCTTAACCCTAATGTCTTTAAAGCCATTCTGTTTTGAGTTTCTTTACTCCCAAAAATATCTGCCCCTAAGTTTGCTACTGTACCACCAATATTAAGCAATCCTCCTTTTAATTTTCTAGCAGCATTGCCAAACATTGAATTACCATTATCTGTTAATTCTTGAGCAATTTGATAAGTTTCTACGTCTTTAGCATATGGGTATAAATCAGGCAAATTATTTAATCTATCTGTCGCTTCTTTTACTCTTTGTGATAAATCATTATATTTATTTAAATCTTCTTCATCTAATACATTACCTTGTTGATTTGCCTTTTTAGATAATTGATTTAATTCTTGTTGAGCATTATTTATAAAAAGCTGTAAACCAGTTTCTTCTAATTTTTTTCTTTTTTGCTCATGACCAGCTTGCTCATATGATGATTGGAAATTTTCTGGATTAGTATCTAAATCTTGTCTATAAAATTCTCCAGACTTACTATCCATTCTGTCAAAATAATTTAATCCCATTGTCTGCCATTCATTCAAATTCCCAATAGGCTTTAATCTTGCATTTGTATAATCTTCTAATGTACCAAATGAACCAGATGTGCTAATAGCTAAATCTTGTAAAGCTTGTTGTTGTTCTTTTGGATTTCTTATGTATTGTTTAATAGCATCAGATGCTTGCTTAATATAATATTGTCTATTTTCTAAAGTTTGATTAAGATCAAAAATTCCACTTCCAATTTTATTAAAATTTTCACCTATTTTTATAAATTCTTTCTTATTAGCTTCTTCATTTTCTTTACCATCAATACTAACCCATTGATTAGCTAAATCATAAAAATTTTGGTTTAAATTTTCTTGCCAGAGATCTCTATGTATTCTTTTAGTAAAATTATCTGGATCTTCTTTATAAGCTTTTACTATTTCTTCATCATTACCATATGCACCGGCATTTGGATCAATATAGTTTTTGTTAGGTAGATTTCTTACTCTTTGTAATGATTCTCTAAAATCTTTTGGGAATCCTTGCTCATCTAAATGCTTTTCTATATCACTAGCAATCTTAATTTTATCAGGATTGTAATCTGTGCTTGATTGAACAGGCATGCCACTCATGTCAAGTGCGACATTATTATTTACTTCTTTTTGTTGTAAATCATATGCTTGTCTTGCTAAAGCAACTGGGTTTGCATTTTTATCAAATGGCTCAGTTCTTGGTATAGATTTTAATGCTGATTCTAATTGAGCATACCCATCTGCACCAGTCGCGACAAGATTTTTTTTTTCAGGAATGACAACATCTAAGCTGTCATTAAAGCCTTTAAAATCAGGCACACTAGCTGCCCCATATAAATCTAATAAGTTTTCATGAACTGCATATCTATATTTAGGATCTATAATTTTTTCAGAAAATAATTCATAAGTTGGCAAATTATCCTGTCCATAAGCATCCAATAAATTATCATAAACCTTTTTTGTATAAGGGTTTGGTTTTGGTTTTGGTTTTGGCTTTGGTTCTGGATCTGTAGTAATTACTGATTCAGCTGGGATAATTTCTTCTTTGATTATTTCTTCTGCCATTATATTATATTTTAATCTTTTAATTTAACTTTTGGTGTCTTTTTAGGTGCTCCACCGCCACCGGTAATTATGTCAACGCTTCTTTGAGAGCCTACAGCATCATCTACTATCTTACTAGATAAAACTTCAGTTACAGGAACAGCTTTTTCCCAATCATATTCTCCTGGTATAATAGCACCATTTGATTTCGTTTTAGGATAAGCATAAATTATAGTACCATTGCTTGGATCTCTACCAAATATAGGTGTTAATTCAATCTTCTTAGTTTCATATGGAAGATTTTGATTCATCAATGCCTCATCTGCAATTGTTTTAGGTATTTCTTTTGATCCTTTATATGGATTTGTATATGTTACTGGTAAATTTAATCTATTAAGATTTTTATTTGGCCCAATAACATCAGAAGTTATATAGCTAGCTAAAGCATTATTATACACTTTTTGACTACCTTGCATTGCAATTGCTTTTAAAATAGTGTTAGTATTTGATGCATCATTAGCTGATGTAATTTTGTATTTTCTATACCAATCTTTAAATTTACCCTCATCATTCATTACCATTTCTGTTGATGTAATAGTTTCTCTTTCTTGATTTGCAGCTGCAAAAGCTCTAGCTAAATCGCTACCTGATTGTATGGTTGGTTTTACCATTTGAACTGTAGCTGGATCTTGATAAGTATATAATTCCCCAAAAAGAGGATTTAATTTATCTACTAACTTTTTATCATTATACAATTCATCAAAATGTTCTTTTACTCCTTCATCACTTGCATATTGATCATATGCATTATCACCCATTTTCTTTAATGCTTGATTTGAAGCAATAAGTTTTGTAATTTTTTGATCATACCCGGTATTTTTACCGTTATCAATAATTGGCTCTGACTTAGTATCTTCTATTAATTTAATTTTACTCGCAGTATTTTCAGAGAATTTTTTAGGATCATATGCATCAAATACTTTAATATTTGCAAATGATGGTTCTTTATATTCAGAAGAACCATATGGTTTATCAGCAGCATCTAGAACATCTAGAACATTAGCACTAATTCGTTTACCAGTAGCTCTATATTTATCAACTTCATCTTTAAAAGCTTTTACTTTAGCTGTTTTTTGCTTTGCGCCATCAATATAAGCTTGCATATTTTTGTACTTTGATGTCAATGTACTATTAGCTTCATAACCATCTCTAGATGGTTTTCTTATATTTTCTTTATTTTTGATACCATATTCTTGTGCATCATTTAACATATCTCTAAAAACAATAAGTTCTTTATCACCAAGTCCAACAGGGTTTATTTGTTTTTCCCAGTCTTTAAAATACTTATCCATAGCCTCACCTCTAGCCTCGTTTTTTGTTGCTTGATCAATTAAAACTTTTGTAGCAGCACCACCTAAATCTAAATTTAATTTTGCTCTTCTATATGGATTACCCCCCATTAACCCTGTACTTTTACCCATTACAATATATTTTTATTATTTTGTGATTTTACCACCTGCTGCTAATTTTGCTGCTGCTTTTGCTCCTTTACGATCATCAAAGTAATCCTTATATAATCCTTTAGCTCCAAGAGCAGCTATATTACTAACTCCAACAGCAGCATTTTGGAATCCAACACCGGCCTGTTCATTAGCAGAAGCCATTTGCATTTGATCTACTCCTAACCTTGTTTTATATGGAGTCATTTGGTTAATATCAAATGCTTTAGCTGTTTGGCTACCTTGCATATTAGTAGCACCACCTAATTGAGAAAATTGAGAATTTTTATTTTGAATAGCTCCACCGATTGCCCTATCTTTTTGATCTTGAACCATTTGATTTATTTTTGAAGCCATCCCAATTGCGGCACCTCTTGATTGACCTGCTTTTAAAGTATTAGCAGCTGTTCTATTAGCCTGCTTAATTGATTCCGCATACCCAGCACTTTGAAAAGGATTTTCATTATACCTATTCAATGCTAATTGATAATAATCTCTGATAGATTTATCTGGTTTGTAAATAGGACTATTAGCGGCAAGTTTATCTATTCTTGTTTGCGCTTTGTCAGCTTTGCTTTGGTTATTAATGCCTTGATAAATACCGAATCCGGTACCTAAAAGTGATGCGCCTGTTGCTACCCATGCCATATCTATAAATATTTATTGTTAAGACCTTTTTTAAATTCAATATGCATATTAGTGCCTGTTAAATAATTTATATGAGGTTCTAATATTTCATTTTCTATTTCATCCACTATTTCTTGTTTTTTCTCTTCACTTAATTCATTGTACTTTGATGTCATATTTGGTAATGGATGATAAGTTGTCCAAATACAATCTTCTACAATGTATAAAACCCTTCTAGTTCCAGCTTCAGTTATACCAGTATATGGAGCTGATATTTCACACCAATCTTGTCCATCAATAGATACAGCCGCAGTCCCATGAGAAATCGTATATGGATGCTGTGTTTTATGTATCTTACTAGTAATCAAAGAGCCAGCAGGCATTGCAATTTGTCTTATATACATGCCTTCTGTAAACTTATGCGTTACTGGACAATCTATTAATTCAAGATTTTCAACAATAGCTTTTTCTAATTCATCAACTCTATTGTCATTTTTTCTTTCAATACCTACCATTTTTATCTATTATTTAATGGAGAATTAATAAATTTAGTCGTTGCGCTGTTCAAATATACGAAAGAATTTGCATTATTATTAGCAAATTTTATGGTAATATACCCTCCTTTTAAGCTATCCCCTTCAATTAAGCCACCTGGACTGTTCTGGTCTTTAAAGAATGATGCATGATATTCAGATTCAAGGGTTTGGAAATCACTTACAAGCAACGTACTTTCTTGTTGTACCCCATTGGTTGACATTTGAGTATAAATTATAGGACATTCCCATATACTATTACCCGTTTCCATTACAGAAATCCAAGTTTTTTTGTCCAATGCCCCTCCAGAACTAAATACAGACGTTATTTCAGCTGGATATTGAACCCCATAAAAATTACAATATGTATTATTTTTATGCATCCAAATAGCCCCATTTTTAAATGTAAAAACCGTAATATTCAAACATCCCATCATTTCTGGGTGATATGAATAAAATGATTCAAACCCATTAGCTACTTCATCAAATGAAATAGTATATGGATCCTGGTGATATAATAATGTATTTGGCATTTTTTAATTTTTAAGGTGCAGTAGTAGTGGTTGTAGTCGTAGGTGCAGCCGTTGTAGTTGACGTTGTAGTTGAAGTAGTAGTCGTTGTTGGAGCCGCAGTTGTAGTAGTAGTCGTTGTTGTTGGCCCCGCAGTGGTGGTGGTAGCGTTTGTTACATTTATATTTAGAAAATTAACACAATAAGTAGTTGATTTTACTCGTACTATAGTTGCAGCAGTAGGTAAATTATTTGACAAAAACCCAGCTAAGAGTTGTGCCCTTGTTATTCCTGTTTCAAAAGGGACAACATAAGAATCTGAATTTGAATATAAATCAAAAGGGCCTGCTGCCGTACCTATTGTTGTTAATGTTATTGTAGCTGTTGCCATATATTATTATTATTATTTATAAACATGATGATACATAAGCCCCTACTGCACCTGTAGTTGTATTATAATTATAAATAGAACTAGGCAGGAATCCATAAGAATTATTTCTAACAAAAGAATACCCTGTAAATGGCGTAGCTCCATAAGGATCTAAAAACAAAAATGCAGGAACATTGAAAATACACAAAGGATCACCAGGATCACATGGGGGGCCATAAACAGGAGTTGTTGGGCCTATACAAATATTATTAGATCCACTTCCACCTATGACACCAAATACAAAATTATTAGGATAATAAACATATGGTGATTTTACTACTGTTCCACCAGCTAGTAAACAATCTGCATTTGTTGTTGTTGTTGATGTAGTTGTTGTTGATGTAGTTGTTGTTGTAGCAGGTGAAATAGCAATAGTTAATGCATTAGTGCATATTCCTTGAGAAGTAACGAATACTTGAGTAGCTGTATTATCAGCAAGAACTGTTACTCCTACCAATAATTCGGCTAAAGTAGCAGTTGCTGGCACCAATGTACCAACATTTGCAGTTAATGTAAAATTAGGGCCTAAATCTGTACCTTGATTTGAATTTAGTTTAACTAGTATATACATAATTTATTTTTATTTACAGCTTTTTATTAATTTTATATTTACAATTAAGGGCAAATCCCTTCTACACAACCTAAACATCCAGAATCTTGACAATCTATCAAACTACTATAAGTTACACATGGTTCAGCTCCTGGACATATATATATAACAGGTATTGCCGTTGTAGTTGTAGTCGTAGGCGCAGCTGTTGTAGTTGTAGTCGTAGGTGCAGCCGTTGTAGTCGTAGTCGTAGTTGTAGTTGACGTTGTGGTTGTAGTTGAAGTAGTAGTCGTTGTTGGAGCCGCAGTTGTAGTCGTAGTTGTTGGCCCCGCAGTGGTGGTGGTGGTGGTGGTGGTGGTAATAGGTGGTGTATAAATTATTGCAATACCTCCATTGAAAGTACAATCAGAATATCTACTTATTTCTTCCATTGCTATTATATACTTATTAGTATAAGCATCAAATACGCCATAAATACAAGGATTACCTGTATAAATTGCACCATCAGCCGCAGCACCATTATTTAATGTTTGCCTATATGTAGCTAATTTTGCAGTAAAAAAAGCATTTGTGAAATAAACTATACTAATTGGTGTTATCCCATCTTGACTTAACCTACATACTACGCCCCTATAATTATCTACAAAATAATCTGAAAAGTTATTCCAAGCAAGACTTGTAGCGGCGTCCCCAATACCATAATCACCTGAATAATATTGAATTTTATTAATTAATTTATCAGTATTAGCCTGTAATGGGTTGTTAGCACTGTCTTTAATAATTTGTGTTAATAATGGTACATTACCAACTTTGAATTTTTGATAAACTTTCAAATATCTATCTCTAACATGTAATCTTATTACATCTCCGAAACTTCTATCGTATTCATCAAAATCTTCAAAATAAAATGTATTTGTGCCATTAATATTTGTATTAACTTGGTAAGATTGGCTAAATCTTATTAAAGTTGGGAAATATATTTGTCTTGCATTTTCATCAATAACAGAAGCTCTTCCGTTACTATTCATTGTTAAATTATATGCATCATTAAAACTGCTTTCTATAATCTCTATAGTTTTATTTTGCAATACCCCCATAGTCAAATCAAAAGAAGCTACGTAAGCATTTTCTGCATATACGCCTATCCAAGCTTTTGTACTAGCAGGGATGGTTACTTTTGTATCACATGAAAAAATATACCCACTTGCATCTATTACATGAGTTGTTTGTATTATTTGTATGTTCTTTTGAGTTGCACTTACTAAATACATTCTAAAAGAAGGTACTACATTAGATGTTGTTGTATCTACTGTTATCCTCACATTAAAAACAATATTTAATAATATAATTCCCGTAGTTTTATTATAAAAAAATCCAGTATCAGTAAATTCTGGATAAACAGGGACAACACCCCCTACTGATAAATTAACTACTACGGGTTGAGTTGAAACCTGATAATTACTATTATCAAAAGGCCCCTGCCCATTTTGAATTTCTAATTTCATTATTAAACTAGGTAGAATAAACAATGTTGCACTAGGTATAAGAGTTACATCTTGATTCCCACAATTGTAAACCCATTGGTTATTTAATATTATACTTCTTTTCCTATAAAATAAATCTCCATTAGTACCGCTAACAATAGCAGGAACCGTTGATGGGTTTGTTGAAGATTGAGTTTGCTCAAGGCCTATGTGATACGCATTTGCTGTACCAGAATTTCCTATTCCAAAACATTTACCAAATTCATAAAAAAACTTTTGTGATTGATCAGAATTTGTTGAATAATTATACAAAAATATTTCATAATGTCTAAAATCTGGATCCCCATCAAAATTAAAATTAGTGGGATCTGCATCAACAACTGCTTGAGGGTATTTTATTTTTATAAAATTTCCTTCTTTTACACCAACAGTTGTATTAATTAATCCTTCTGTACCTAAAATTTCACAATCAAAAATATTAATATTTTTAATAGCTCCAGTTGAATCAAATCTTCTTAAAAATGTAATTCTATCACCAGGAACAAAAGAATATGATACAACATTTACTGTTGTACTAAATTGTTTATTATATTCAGAAATATTAGATACATCAATATATGCATATGATTCTAAATCATATACTGGTGTTACAATATTTAGCGATAATGGGCTTCTATAAGCACTATTGCTTATCCAAAATAATCTTTTATTATAAGTAGTATTGTTTGATCTTACAACTTGATAGTATATTGCCTCCAATGGAGGTCTATTTTTAATTTCTAAATATGTTTGCGGAAATTGTGTCCCATTATTTTTATACGTAGTAAAAGTAGATAATCTACTTGTTTGTGTACCAATAGTTCTTCCTTGCCCATCAAAATATTGCAACCCATATTGATAACCAGAATCCCAAGAATTTGCAAATTGAGTGTTATCAGGGTTATTTGTAGTAAAACTAATATATTTAACACCACTTGAATATAATGTAAAGTCATTTGTATTTGACATTGTTAATACATTGCCAACTAATGACACTTGAGTCCAGTTATTACCATTAGCAACCAAACCTGCTGATATAGAGGTAAGGATTGACAAAACAGTTTTTGGAGTGGTTAAATTTTGATATGTATATCCTATATTAGTGTAACTTGAATTTACTACGTTTACAACATATTGACCGACTGGATTATCTAATGTAGTAACATTTCCGTTTGTATTTATTCCCGTACCATACAAATATATTTTCAATATTTTACCAGTTGAACCACTATCTATTCCATTACAAGTAGCAAAAAATAACAACCCACAATAATCTTTAAAGAAATATATTGGTACTGGAATATCTAATGCAGAATTAGGAGTATATGCTAACAAATTCATATTTGTTTTATTATACCCTTCAGTTATTCCAGAATATAATAAAGTATTTCCATTTGCTAATTCAGCTGCATTTGCTTTTTGAGGAACATAATCTTGCAATTGACTAGATTCTATAACATCAATTTGGCCATAAATACTATCATTGTAAAAATTATATGTATATATGGCATTGTCAGGAATGGCATTATCTGCTTTATCTAACTGCTTTATTAAAAACCAATCAGATGTTATGTTATTATTATTTTCTCTAAAACTTAACTCAATTGCTTTTACATCTATACCT
>Ga0315288_10000896_pt1 | contig 37826 bp, 25 predicted proteins | sample YL17G11_20_MG_FD_203454 | JGI IMG/M metagenome (GOLD analysis project Ga0315288, IMG submission 203454) | Sediment microbial communities from Yellowstone Lake, YNP, Wyoming, USA - YL17G11_20 | ecosystem: Environmental > Aquatic > Freshwater > Lake > Sediment | place: USA: Wyoming | collected...
GGTTTTGCCTTTGCTACAAGTATTCTAACTCTGAAGGATAAGAAATGATTTGGGATTTCAATTGGTGATTTTGATTTTTGCAGTTTGATTTTTAGATTAAACATCCATTTATTCCCCAAGACAATATAAGACGATTCTACATGAGCTTTGAACCACATTAGTGGCGTTAGCACAAAGGCCCATCCCCAAGGGATTCATCCTAAGCCGTCTCATCCACTAATTCCACAAACCGTTTGAAGAAACCAGATTTATCTAAGTATTGTGGATGCGATCCCGAATCAGGGAGATGTCCTGCCATGTTAATGATTAATTTGAAATCAGTTTCACTCTGCCGGTGGTACCAAGTACATCAACCGTCATTGAACCGGTGTGTTCTCCTGAACTGGTGAGTTGAACCGAGCCACTGGATGCGGCGGAGCCATTGGGCTTGAAGATAGCCACGAAATTAGGAAAACTGTTGGATCCAAAATTAACATTTCCAGGCAAGATATTACTCTCGATGACAGAGTCCATACCTGAATCATAGGTGAAAGATGAAGGATTAGCTACATCTTCAAAAAGAATATACTTCCTGGAATTTAAATCAAAGTAAACACCAAATTGAACTCTTTGTGAAACCGCACTGGATCTGGCTAATCTCAATGAAGCCAAAAGCTCCTTTCCGGTGGTTTTCAGCTTCAATTGGTCCATGATTTTTCCAAACCTCGGTGCGGCAAGCATGGCAGTTATTCCAACCACCACCGCGATTATCATCATTTCTAACATGGTAACACCTCGGATGTTTTTCCAGGTTTTCATTATGCCCTCCTTCACATCATAATTCACGCCAGGTTCCCTTGACTACTCTATAGGTGTAGGTCATCACCGTGCCACCCCCGGGCATACCAGGAGGCATATGGTCGACTAATGCAGGAACTTGAAACAGATCCGGCACGTTATAGATCTCAAAGTAGTTGGAGACCATGGCTCCAGCCAGTTGATTCTGTTTGTTATTGACAATTCGATTCTGAGCAAAAAAAGCACCCATGACATTTAGGTGAGAATCACCGGATCCACCACCGATCTCTATGTTATTAGCCGATATGAATCCCAGCGCATCATTGGTGGGGAAAGCGCCTTGGGATATAACATGTGTGCTTATATAAGTATTGCCCTGGGAGACCAAAGTTCCTTGTCCGTCAAAAGAAACGGGGGTGCTTTTAAGACCTCCATTTCCTGCATCGATAGTGATGTTACCGGCGACATAAACGATCCCGCTGATTTGCAAATTCCCGGAGGCATCCATCGATATACTCCCAAAGCTGTTGGAAACAGCAGATACAGCTGTCCCGGGTTTCAAGGTTAAATCGCCACTTATCACCAAGGAATTGTTTTGGAGATAGTTCATATAGCTGGGATAAGTCGTCCCAGTACTGGGATCGGTATATGGATCGTTCAAGTCCGGGAAGCTCAATTCGTCCCCCAGATCGTAACCCTCAGAGGTTCCGTTGTCCGAATGGACATTGTCTACTCCTTGATTACCTCCGTATCCATCAGTGACGTAGCATCCGTCCAAGGTCTCTTTTACTTGAGGAGAACCGCTCGGCACGTTGGGATAACCTGCGCAAGCAGTACCCGAGAGATTGACCGTACCATGTTTGACTCTTAATTCTGCATTTAGAGTTCCTACCACTTCTCCATTGGAAGTGATGGTATCCAAAGCAGGAAGGCGAGACGAAAGGGTGAAGCTCATGCCTGAGTAGTTGTTGTATACGCCTGCCGATCCGTATATATCAATATTCACGCCGCTTGAGGTCATACTATCCCCTAACGTGTGAACAGAACCGTGCAGGGACACGTTTCCGGCAATAAGCTGCCCCGCTTGGCCTGCTCCCGCGAAGATAATGTTGTCCCATATGTTGAGAGGGTTTCTGCGTCTTCTAACCGTCACCTGCACCACCGCTTGCCCATCACGAGAAGAACCAGTTGAAGTCAATGTTTTGTAAGGCGACGAACCGGTAACGCCTACATTAAAATTTCCGTTGCCTAAAATAGGGGTAGCATTGATTAGACTTTCCAAGCTGTCGTTATTCAACATATTAAAATTGTCTCTCATGACTCTCAATGCCAGTTCCAACCCTCCTTCTCCCACATAAAATGCCGAAGTTCTCTCTCTCTGGTTTTTGGCGATATCAATATCAGTGACTGAAGTGGTGATGGCAGAGATGAAGATCAGAGACAACATTAGCATGATCAAAAGTGTAATAAGCAAAGCTGAGCCATTATTATTTCGTAGTATTTTTTTCATACTCCACCTCCATAATATTTACATCTTGTTTCTGACTTCGACCGCAGTTATTAGAGTTCTGCGACGATATCCATCTCCAGTATATTCAGGATCTCGCCGACCTTCCCGGGCAACCAGCGTAACAGTGATTATAGTGCCGGAGAGCATGAATTGAACCGATTCGATGTCCTCGGCAAAGATTTGAGCGGTTTGCTGATTAATCCTTTTTGCCAAATTGGGATGAAGAGTGTCTGCACGAGAGACGTAATATCGAATGGTATCAATCTTGGTGGAATCCTGACGAAATATAGCCAAGGTGTCTGAAGTCAGCCTCACGCTGGGATGACCAGACAAAATCCCGTAACCGGCCGACCTTATGTTTCTGCTCAGTTCGTCTATGACCACCCTGGAATTCTGTTGCATGTTCGATATGTCAGTCTGAGCCAGCCACTGGTTATGCTGTGTAACATAGAATCCAAAAGCGGCACTTATCAAGACAAAGGTGAGCAATCCGGCGATGAGAAGCTCCACTAAAGTCATTCCCTTTTCGTTTTTGATTCTTGCCATTTTTTCTCCCACCTTTAATTTTTAGTCTTATAGGTAAAGTAGCTGACCGATCTGGGCACTTCCTTCTGGTCAGTCCAGCTGACATTGACCTGGATTCTATATACTCCAACTGGAATGGAGCCGTCAACGGTGTTATCGCTTGCCAGTGTCTCTCGGGTAAAGATTCCCTGAACATTGTTGATGGTCTGAGAATAAGGAATGGGATTAATTACAGACCAGGTTTTGATCTCTTCCAGTCGGTCCTGGGCTATAGCATCGGCGACGGTGACTTGATTGGAATACGAGTTTCCGTGCATGGAGATGACAATCATGGGAGCCAAACCCAAAACACCAAACGCCATGATGATCATAGATATCAATACTTCCAAGAGGGTTATACCTATTTGGTTTTTGAGAAATTTCACGGTCACTTTTTTCATTTCCAAATCCTCCTAGTTGAATTCTTTTCCAGACAGCTAATTAGCAACACTCATGCCATACCGGACTTTTACTTTTTAGTTTGTGGGGGCAAGATAACTCATTGATTATCACAATGATAGCTGGCCTAAGAGTAAAAGGGACAAGGGCAGAAAACAGATAGGTATGTGCAGTTCGCTTTAATCATTGCACACTCGCCATAATATATAGGGAAGTTCCTATAATTGACTGCCAAATTGGTATAGGATTGCAGGTGAGGTGCGTTCTCTCTGCAATAATAAACGTCACGAAACTTGGCAGGAAATGAGAAGGAAGAACATGTAAAGTAGCAGGATGAATACTTCAGAGGTTAGGGGAGTCTATTCCTAGAATTTCAGCAGAAAAAGAAGACTTGGTTTTTTTCTATTTCCACCCATGAAAAAGTATTCGTCAGGCAAGCTAAAATTCTGCACCCAAGGAGAAATAATGTCTGGGCTTGGCTGAAACCCAGTTGAAATCGGTAGCCCAGGCGGCATCATACAATAAAACAAACAATCCCAGATTTATCCTAGCTCCAAATCCAAATCCCGCTTTTATGTCTTTAAGCCTGGTAGCGCCCACAGAGGTTCCTCCCTGGAAATTTTTGTTCTCATCCCAGGCCGCTCCCATGTCATAAAACATGGCACCGTTGATGTAGTGAAGGGTTAAAGGGAGAGGGAATTTCATGATGAAGTGCTCCACGAAGGGGTAACGCAATTCGATGTTAGTTAAGAAAAACCTGGTACCATTCACGTCGAAATATTTATAGCCCCGGAGCGGAGTCACCACATTTCCAAAATAAAGATCGTTTATTCCATATACGTTATCCGATCCCAAACTGGGAGCTATCCAGTTGGACGTGCCTCCTAAGAAAAACCTTTTCTGGTCATCACCGTGGGAAAAGCCACCGGCTAATCTGAAGACAAAATCGTAACTTTTCAGGAAATGAAAATATTTTCTATAATCCATCGTAGCCGCACCATAGGAGAGGCTTCGGGGAGTCAGGTAGGGAGCATATTCATAGGATAACAAACTTCTGCTTCCATTAATGGGTCCGGTATGTCCCCAGATGATCGAATCGTTAATCCAGGATAGGGAAGCTAAAAACACTTTCACGCTCCGGTCATCATAAGTTGAGGTAATAGGATTAAGATCGTAGTATTTTCGGTCTACCGAAATATGACTGGAGTTCAGCTCCAACCGGCTGAATTTGCTGAAGGGAAGGGAGAGGTAAGCTAAAGCTCCATAGACCCGATCGGAGAAGAGTCGATCCAAATCATCCACGTAATAATACTTGGTATGAAGAATGCCTACGCCCACATTCAGTCGCTGGGCGCTATATATGTAATATATCTGAAAGTTGCTCTGGTCTATGGTGTTGACTAAATCTGTAGCTATGACGAAGGTGTGATCTCCCAACATATCGCTTATGACGATCTCCGACTGTCCCTGAAGCCCAAAGAAGGTGTCATAGCTTAATCCTCCTGAAACCAGATCGGGAGAAAACTTGAGCTTATACTTGCGTTCTCTATATTCACCATTGGGAAGCTTAAAGCTGGTGGTGTCGCTTTTCTCCGGCGTCTTTTTCCCCTCCACCATCTCGGCTAAACTGTCCAGCTCGCTCTTTCCAGCCTTAAACACATAGGAGCTGAAATCGACCTTCTCTGCTGGAACCTCCTCCGGTATGGTGTCGACTGGGACGGAGACGGTATCCTTCTCCAAGGTTTGAAGATAAAGGGTCTTGGCAAGTGAATACCCTGGTTCCACTGCCGGCATGATTTCCTTGAGCACGAATATGTCCCAGCCTCCTTTTTGAAAAGCGGAGAAGGCGATCTTGTCACCGTCTTTTGACCAGGAGGGGGAAAAACATCCGGTGAGAATGTTGGTGATGGGCAAAATCACAGAGCTATCCAGCTCTACCACATAAAGATTGTAAATTCCATTCCGGTCTGATACGAAGCATATTCTTTTTCCATCCGGCGACCAGGCAGGGGAGGTGTTGTTTCCCTCCGGAGTAGTGACTGGAGTGATTTTCCACGACTCCAATTCCAGAAGAAATAGACTATAATCCCGGGATTTAAAAGCGGAAGAATCCGCATTTGCCTCCTTGGGTCGATCCGAGCTGAAAGCGACGAATCTGCCGTCCGGAGAATAGCTGGGATCCTCATCATCGTAGGAGTCATCCGTCAATTTGGTCAGTTTGTGACTTTTAATCTCGCAAGTATAAATGTCCGTCTTTCCATTTTTGGTGCCCACAAAGGCAATCTTTTCGCCATCCGGCGACCAGGAAGGTGACCGCATGGCATCCATGGATAGCCGAAATCTACGGTATATCTTACCGTCCCTCACCCGGACCAGACATAAAACGTCTTCTCCCTTGCTTTTGGAGACAAAAGCCAAGCCTTTGGCGTCTGGAGACCAGGTGAGTCCGCTGACATAGGAATGAAGCGATTCAAAATCTCCCGACCTTTCACCTTTCACCAGCCGTTTCAATACCTTTCCATCAATGGCAGAGATGATGTAGACTTCGGTATAGTCGCTTCTATCAGAAAAGATCGCCAGGCGATCACCTTCCGGGGAGAAGGCCGGTTTTTCGTTTACATAGGAACCGTCCTTAGGATGCTGGGTTAGCTCCTTAGCAAACTCCTTCGGCTCTTTTCTCAAAGCTATCTCGGGCCAATATTTTTTTCGCTGGGCTTTCATCCATTCTTCAGAGAAAGCAGATTGATCCATTCCTATAGCAGATTTCAAAGCTTTGTCCATGGAAAGCTCGCTTCTGCCCTTGTTCAAAATCTCCGAGAGTTTTTCCTCGCCATACTTTTCCACAAGGTAGCCGATGGCGGATTGTCCTTCCTTGTAAACTAAAAAACCTCCAGCTAATTCCAGTGGGGTTAAATATCCATTGATGGTGGCATCTTTTAGCACCATGTCCGCCTGAATATCCCAGCCTCCCCTGGAGGAGTATTCCGCATATCCTTCGGCAAACCACAAAGGAAGCTGAAACAGATACTGCCTGCTGAAAATCGATCCCAATACGTTTCCATAGAGCATGTCGTATATCACCGCATGAGTCAGCTCATGATGAAGCACGTGCCTGAAATCCTCATAGGAGCCGGTGAAAGGAACCACGATTCTGGTCTTGAACGACTCGGTAAATCCTCCTATCCCTTCTTCGATTAGGTCAGGAACGACGTTAGTCTGCTGGAAATCATTAGGTGAGTTGTATAAAATCACCGGGATTCTTTTGTTCAGATCGTAACGCAGTTCCTTCTTAATCTTCTGATAAGCTTTTTCCAAAACGTCTGCGGCGAACTTAGCCAGATGATACTGCTCCTGATAGTAGTATATGTCGAAATGCTCGGTTTGAATGAAATGCCAGTTGAAGGATTTATACTGCACCTTATTCTTGCCGAAATTAGGCTCCTGCGCCATGCTTTGACTGATGAACAAAAACAGGATCAAACCCGAAAGAAGGATTTGTTTGATAATGGATTTCATAATTTGAATCTCCCTGCGGTTTTTTTATAAATCATATCGTTAAATAAAGAAACCACATTTCATTCCTCTTAAATCCTCTAATATCATTATTCTCCATTCTGTCTCTACAAAAAGCTTAATTAAAGCTTTGAACATCAGAATTTGGGTGTTCTAACTTCCTTGTCTTTATGTACCTTTGCACCTTTAATGCCGGCTTGAAAAACAAAAGTAATTCCATTAAGTTTTACTTTATGTGTGACCTCTGGAGGTACAATCAACACCCCATTTGAGACCTGAATGGTCTCTTCTTTATTATTCCTGATATATGATATTTCCATTTTTGAATTTGAGACATAAATCTCAAATATGTGTTTATGCACATGGAAATCCTGTTTTGATTCTTTATTGGCAATAGAGAATTGAAATGTATCGTCTGGATTTGAGAGTAATTTCTTATCTTCAATAATTCCATTGTCTTGGACAAAAGACCATTTGGGTGTATCCCATTTGACTTCATTGAATTTCCTATAGACTTTCTCGGCAATTAGCTTAAGTGGTCTGTTACCTAGTCGATCTAAGCAATTAGCTAAATCATTCAATTCTGCTATCAAAGGGAATTTGGGTGTTTGAACTTGTCTCATTGCTTATCTCCAATTTCTCTAAAGGTCACTTGAGTTTGTTCCTCTACAGCTTTTTGGATCTTTCTTCTAGCAATAAAACATATTCTAAAGCTAATCAAAAAACACATAAAAAAGGTGATAAAAGAGATCAAGATTTTACCCAGCAAGAGCCATATCAACCACCCGAGAAGGATGCTGGCAATAAAAAAGTACATGAGTAATATGAGTCCGTGAACAGGGAATGGAGACTGATAGAATTTTGCGACAATTCCCAATTTTTCCTCACAAGCTTTAATAATGAGTCTTTTACTAGAGGAGAGTCCCCAGTGGACAAGGCTCATATAGATACCCATCCCACAGGCAAACAAACCCAAAATTGTAATGGCAACGTGTAAGCAGATGTACTCCGGATTTATCTTGAATAGAGCGTAAAAAATTCCAATGATAATGACTAACACTCTCCATTCTTGATTGCGAGAGTGATGAATATCCGCCCATTGAACTTTTATATATTCCATCAAATCAGGCATATTGAGTTACTCCAATATACAATCCACGATAGCATTTGCTAAGAACAGGGATTCAGTCCCTGTTAGAGATATAAACAACTCATCCTTCACTAAGTTCGGCTAAAGCCGAACACTCCAATCTTTTTCTTCTTAATCCTTGCCCTTAAGTTTTCACTCTCTTTATCTCTGCCCCCAATTGAGCCAGTCTTTTTTCTATATGATCGTATCCTCTATCAATATGATACACTCTCAGCACTTCAGTGGTTCCTTCCGCCGCCAGCCCGGCTATGGTGAGACCGGCTCCCGCTCTGATGTCCGAAGCCATAACTGACGCACCTTTAAGTCGGGAAACTCCGTTTATAGTTGCTCTGTCACCGGAAACCTTTACGTCTGCACCCAATCGACAAAGCTCCATCACGTGAGTGAATCGGTCCTCAAACACCGTTTCTCTTATCTGACTAGTTCCATCAGCTATGGTGGTTAATGCCATCATAGATGCCTGCACATCCGTAGGGAAACCGGGATGAGGATAGGTGGTCACCGAAATGGGTTTAAGCTTTTTGGAGCCTTTTACAGTTATGCTATTCTTCTGTTCTTTAACCTCCACTCCCATCTCCCTTAATTTGATACTGACCATACTTAAGTGGTCCGGAACTACGTTTTTTATCTCCACCCTTCCACCGGTAATACAAGCTGCCATCATGAAGGTAGCGGTATCCAACCGGTCCGGGATAGGCGTAAACTCCACGGCTTTGAGTTTTTTTGTCCCTTCCACATAGATGGTGGAGCTGCCAGCACCTTTGATCTTTGCTCCCATGGAAATTAGAAACCGGGCTAAATCCACCACTTCCGGATCGCAAGCCGCATTCACGATGGTGGTTTCACCTTGGGATATACAGGCGGCCATTAAAATATTTTCAGTGCCGGTATGGCTGGGACGGTCGAAAAAGATGGTGTTACCACAAAGTCTTTCGGCAGAGGCAACCACATAGCCATGCTCCTCTTTGATCTTTGCTCCCAGCTTGGCTAAGCCGGTTAGATGTAAATTCACCGGTCGCGGACCTAACACGCATCCGCCAGGAAGAGAGACCTTCGCCTTTTTGAATCGCGCTAAAAGAGGTCCCATCACCAGAAAGGAAGCTCTCATCTTCCGCACCAGATCGTAAGGCGCCTCATGGCTTTTCAGATGCTCCGCATTTATCACCACCTTCCGGTTGGAAGGTGACTCATTAGATTTATCGTCAGGATATACTTTAACTTTGGCTCCCAGTCGCTCTAAAACTTTGAGCATGGTATCTACGTCAGCTAAATATGGCACATGGTTAATGATGGTCTCGCCCTTTTCTAAAAGCAAAGAGGCGGCTAAGATGGGGAGCACCGCATTCTTGGAGGTTTGAATTGTCACGCTTCCGGAGAGCTTTCTTCCACCCTCGATCACAAACTTATCCATGTTTCCTCGCTTTCCATAGGTTCAACATAATTAAAACGTTAAAAGACGTATTTCATTGGTATAAAATTGATTATGCCGCCATCAAATTGTTTGCTTTTCAGCAATCCAAGCCTATTCCTCACGCTTGGAGAATGATTGAATCTGTTTTCTCTGCGATGGAGTTGTTTTTAGATCGAGATTCAAGAGGAAAGACAATTATCGACCCGAGGATAAAAGACCATTACATGATATGATCAAAATTTGAACATTGATAAAAGAGGTTCAAAAAAGTGTTGACAATAAGAGTTTATTACATATAATATGCTCACAAAACTAATAATATGCTCACAAAACTAAAGAGGGGGATCCTAGTTCTACCCGCTAACACACAACCGCTCATTGGAAGGAGGTGAAAAAGATGAAGCACAAAATGGCTTTTCTGTGCGTCCTGGCTTTAGGAGCAGCCCTCCTACTGTTTGCAGGATTATCACTGGCGGGAGCTCCACATAAAGCCACCGGAGGAGTGTCCTTTGCGACCACCATCCCTGGAGGGGAGGAGCTTCGACGCTGGGTTGAGTTCGAGGCGATTTCGGTCTTGGATAATTCTGCTAAGGGCTGGGTTAAGTATCATAACTCCAACGGACTCCAGTTCCGCGCAGACGTCCAATGTTTGAGCGTGGTGGATGATTGGGCGTATTTTTCCGGACCGATAGTGACTGCTTCGGATACGCTATTCCTCAATCAGTGGTTTTTGTTCGTAGTCTATGATGGCGGAACACCCGCCTCAAAAGGGGATAAGATTTTTTATCGGCTCCTCGACACTGATCCAGGATGTAGCCCGTTTCTACCTCCTGTAATGCATGATGTGGACAATGGCAATCTGGTAGTTCACTAGAAAATTAGTTCTCGTCTGATTGGAGTTTAAGTCAGATCTAGTATTTGTAAATCTGTATGTGAAAAAAACCTCACAAATAGGAAGGAGGTAAAAAAATGAAGCATAAATTTGCTTATCTGTGCATTTTAGCTTTGATCTCTGGGGTATTGGTCCTTGCGGGTGTAGTAGTATCGCAGTCAGCCTCCGCACCTAAGGCTACGGGTGGAGTCAAATGGATGAGCATGGAACATGGAGTGGAAGTGGGTAATTGGGCTGAGCTCGAGGCAATTGCAGGAATCGATGGCCAACCTGGAAAAGGATGGGTTAAGTATCATAACTCCGAGGGGATGAGATTCCGTGTAGACGTCCAATGCGTAACGGTAGTAGATGACTGGGCATTCTTCTCAGGACCTATCGTCTCTTCAAGTGACACCTTGATGCTCAACCAGTGGCTAATGGTGGTGGTTCATGATGGCGGTACGCCTGGATCAAAAGGAGATCAAATTTGGGGCGAATTCTATACGGCTGATCCGGGATGTCGTCCTTTCCATCCTTCTGACATGACCGATGTGGAGTCAGGCAATCTGGTAGTTCACTAATCTCTTGACTTGCCCACTACCGCAGATCAGTCTCATAAAAACAGTCTTTCACTTCATAGGCTCTTCTTGCAAAAGAAGAGCCTTCTTATTGTAAGCGATCTTATTTCAGACAATAAATAATACCATTCTCTGAACACCTTTTTTCTATACTTCTTCCCATATCCCGCTTTTGGTGTGATACGGGCATGTCTTATATTATTCCACAGAAGACCTCATTAATTTCGCTCAAAAATCTCCGATAAACATAATGATAACTTCTGGCAGGGGCGGGGAGTATTCGCAGCGTTGATCCAAGCTTATAATTCGGATGCTCTGATCTTCGGAGGACTCAAGATTTTTGTCTGTTGACTGAAATTTGAATGCATAATAATAGGTTTGACTCTGATACACCTGATGATCTTTAACCATCTCAGATGGACCTGACTAAAGTCAGTTAGAATACAGGCAAAATCGGCTCACCTAAAGGTGAACACTCCAATTTTTACCTTTTTGCCGGAGACATCAAAATTGACACAGGTCTCAACTTATGAGAAGAAAAGGAAAATCCAAGCTTAAACCATACGCTCTTACCGTGGGCATTGCCTTGGTGGTGGGGATGCTCCTACGCACTTATGTAGTGCAGGGATACCGCATTCCCTCCCGATCGATGGAAGATACCCTTATGGAAGGGGACTTCTTATTGGTTTATAAATTAGCTTATCATTTCTCTGAGCCTATGGTAAATGACGTCATCGTCTTTGATTATCCTTTTAATACCAGTAAACACATAATAAAAAGGATAATCGCTACAGAGGGCCAGATCGTCGAGATAGTGAATAAGAAGCTATATGTGGATGGGGAAGCGGCAGAAAGACGGTTTCCGTCCAAACATATAGATTATCAAGTATTTCCCGCCGAATACTCCAATCGGGATAACTTTGGCCCATTTGAGGTGCCAAAGGGTCAATACTTTGTGTTGGGGGACAATCGGGATAATAGCCAGGATTCCAGAGAGTGGGGTTTTCTGGAAAGAAAATATATTAAGGGAAAGGCATTTCTTCTCTATTTTTCCTGGGATCCAGATCCCCTTGCCCCCAAATGGTCCAGCCCCTACATAACCTCTTTTTTTGAAATACTCTTCTATGATCTAGTCCATTTCCCCTGGTGCACCAGATGGGAAAGAATCGGGACGGTCATTCACTAATATCTTTATAAATTGTAAACAGGAATTCTTATCGACCTTTCCCTGACCCAGCGAAGCATTCATAAGAATCTCCCACAAAGTGATAAGTCTTAGCTTAGTGGATAGCATTTACCTATACCTGTCCCTTGACTGGTTAAATCCAAAAAATGCAATAGCATTTTTTCTGCTTTGTAGCGGCTAAGCAACACTATGGTTTTCACAAAATCACAAGAGACTTTTTGGTGAAAACCAAGTGTTGCTAAGTCGGGATTAAACCCAACTAATGCATTAGCTCGTTTCGCTTCTAATGCATAATTTGGGTTAAAAATGCTTGACAAAAATGGTTTTCATGGTAAATTATCATTAGTATAGTATTTCTTAATTCCAAAAACTAAAAGTGATTCTATTCAATTAAGGGAAGAGCCCTTTATCAGACAATTTGCCAAAGTTGATTGTCTAAGTAACAAGACAGGGAGAAGGTCATGTTTAGAAAAGTAGCGTTTGCTCTAATTCTGGGGATATTATTCTTCTCCTCAGTCCGGGCTGAGGAATTTATCTCACCGTTGGAGGCAAAGGATGTAGCTTTGCAGTTGATCCAGCAAAATGTCGCTTATTATGCACTTCATCCACAAAAGCTAGGAAATATTCCGGAATGGAGGGGGGCAGAGCTTGGTGATCCGATTCTGGTGCATACCTATCCGGATTTGAAACCCTGCTATTATGTGGTGCCGGTCGTTAATCCGGAGAATGAGATAATCTCTTTGATCGGAACCAGCGCCAAAAGCCAACAGTGGCAATGGTTCAGTCAAACCCAATTGGATAAATTTCCGAAAGTGAGTGAGAGCCAAGCTTCTAGAATCTGTGAAGAGAGGATCCAAAATATTGGAGTTTCAACACCCAAAGTCGTAGAGATGCCTGATAAGAAACTTTATTGGCATTTTCTGACCGGGGATAACCAATTGAAAGAGGTCTTCATCAATATTGACGAGGCTTCAGAGGTACACACAAATTTGGATCCGGATATTTCTGAATTGACCACCGGGCATGAGCCTGCTCCGATTTATTCTCCGAGCGATCAGAAGGCAGGAAAAAGTCATCCAAAGATCGATTTCTTATACCCGGATTCCTATGATATAGTTATGCCTTTTTATTATCAGGAAACCTCCTGGTATTGTGGTGAAGCTGCTTTGAAAATGGTCTTCGATTATTGGGAATCCGCTGTAAGTCAAACCGATATCGGTGACGTGGCCAATGAGAATATCTCTTATGGCACTTACTCTGACGATCTAAGAAGAGCTTCCCATTTCAGCTACATCAGCACCGCTATTCAGAATCCTTCGCTTCAGGGATACAACGAGAGAGATTTGGGTTATTCCGGCGACGAGGTCTATTGGTCTGAACCGAGCCACTATCCGGATCGCTTCGACGATTTGAAAAATCTCATTTCCAATGATTATCCCATCCTGGTGTTGACCTGGTATAGCTCCAGTCATAGCTCCGGACATTTTCGGGTGGTCAAAGGATATGATAATTCCCTTAATCACTTTATCGTCCACGATCCCTGGTATTCCGCTCCTTACTATGGTCCCAACGTTCACTTCAACCAGACTTTCTTTGTGGATGATCTATGGGTGTATTCGAGTCGTTGGGGGCTTCTCTCCGCTCCCTGGAAGGCAGTCATTTCAGCCCCTCCGGTGATTTATACCAGTGAGCTGGTTACCGTAGATGCAAACTTCACTTATACCGCATTTCACCCTTTCGAGAGCCAATTTTTAGCTGACAGTGTATTAGCTACAATTATCCTCCCTCCGGGTTATCAGCTTATATCACCACCATCTCCTACTATATACTATGGCTCGCAATATTCAGGCTTTGTCGGAAGCCCCAGCTGGCAGATACAAACACCTTCCGACAGCTCAGGTCCGGATACTGTTAGAATGGAGGTAAAAGGTAAAGTCACCGGCTCAAGTTACTCCTATTGGGAATATCAGGACTGGATCGGGGGCGAGACCAAAGTAACGGTGACAACCGTATCTTATGTCCGCGGAGATCTCAATAAAGATCATGTGATCGAATTAGGGGACGTGGTTTATCTAATCAGTTATCTCTATAAAAGCGGAGAGCCACCTTCACCGCTGGAGGCGGGAGACGTAAATTGCGACTCTTTGGTGGAGCTGGGTGATGTGGTTTATCTAATAAGTTATCTTTTCAAAAATGGAACTCCACCGTGTGATTGAAAGATCAACACCATCCTGAAATTAATAATGTAGGGGTGGGGCTTATGGTCTTCAACTAATTATCGCTACAAACCGGAAAAGTGTCTGTAGGGGAGGGGCTTGTCCCCTCCCGTTATCGTTCTGAAGCGGGAGTCCACAAGGGACTCCCCTACGAACTTCTTTCCTGACCGCAGAACTCTTTGGTTTGTTAATTTATTTGGTTGATGACCATTAGCTCCACCCATTTTCTTACCATAAATTCATAATCAGCTACAACCACGTTCGGGTGGGGGCTTGTCCTGCACTTCGTCCTGCCCTTCGGTCCTGAGACCTCAGGGTCGAAGGAAGACTCAGGGTCGAAGGAAGGGCTTGTCCCGAAGGATTAAACCCCCACCCGATCTGAAATGGCTTCAGTTCCACCCTTTTTCTTACCACAAATCTAAAGTCAGCTATTTCCACAACAAATAAAGGTTGACATAAGCTCTATTAATTATAATTATTATGTTATGATAAAAAGAAAAAAGACACAAAAAGTTTGGGTGGGTAATGTTCCGATCGGAGGAGGGGCGCCTATTTCTGTCCAGTCCATGACCAAAACCGATACCAGAGACGTTTCCGCCACCACACGACAGATAAAAAGATTGGAGAAGGCTGGATGTGAGATCATAAGGGTGGCGGTGCCGGATATGGAAGCTGCCTCTGTTTTGTCCAAAATCAAAAAGGGGATCAAAATTCCCCTGGTGGCAGACATTCATTTCGATTATCGATTGGCATTGAAGGCAATCGAAGCAGGCGTGGATAAGCTCCGAATCAATCCCGGAAACATAGGAGCGGAGTGGAAGGTCAAAGAGATTGTGAAGTCAGCAAAGGAAAGAAGAATTCCCATACGGATCGGGGTGAATGCAGGTTCTCTTCCTCGTGATCTTTTGGCAAAATACAAGAAAGCTTCTCCTCCCGCATTGGTGGAAGCGGCTTTAAGACAAGTGAGAATCTTAGAGGATTTGGATTTTGAAGACATAGTGATTTCACTCAAAGCTTTTGACGTTCCAACGACAGTGGAAGCGTATCAGCTTATCTCAAAAAAGACAAACTATCCTTTGCATTTGGGTATCACCGAAGCGGGATTGCCTCTGTTAGGTTCGGTAAGATCAGCTTTAGGAATCGGGTTATTGTTAGCTGAAGGAATCGGCGATACAATTCGAGTCTCTTTGACCGGCGATCCGGTGGAAGAGGTGAAAGTTGGATATGAAATCTTGAAATCATTGAACTTAAGGGAACACGGACCAACCATTATCTCCTGCCCCACCTGTGGAAGATGTGAGATAGATTTGATCTCCTTGACTAAGAAAGTAGAACGAAAACTTAAGAATATTCATGCGCCATTGAAAATAGCAGTTATGGGATGTGTTGTAAATGGTCCCGGAGAGGCAAGGGATGCGGATGTGGGGATTGCAGGGGGAAAAGGATATGGGCTATTGTTTCGTAAGGGGAAAGAGGTCGGGAAAGTGAAAGAGAAGGATTTAATTAAAGCACTCGCGGATATTGTGAATAATTTAACTTAACCACCCTGACGCTTACGCGTCGTTCCCTCCTCAAACGAGGAGGAGACACAAGTCTCGTAAGTCAAGTATATCCAAAGGACTGCTTGACGAACCTACTATTAGAAGAATGGAGATTTAGCATGTCCATATTTAGCTTAATAAACAAAATCCGATCTGTTAAGAAAACAGAGCAGTTAAATACTCAGCAGGTTAGAGTTCTGCAAGAAAAACGACTTAGAGATTTGCTGAAGCACACTTTAGAAAAATCGAGGTTCTATAAAAGATATTATCGAGAACACGGCATTACCCTTGACCAGGTTGATAAAATCACCTTGTCCGAGATACCTCCCATTAATAAAAAGATCATGATGGAAAACTATGACGAATTTGTTTGTGACCCAAAGATTAATAGAAAGGATTTGGAGGAGTTTATCAGTGATCCCTCTAATCGGGGCAAAAAATATAAAAATTCATATCAGGTTATCCATACTTCCGGTTCCACCGGCACCATAGGGCTTTTTGTTTACGGTGCCGGTGACTGGGATTGGCTGAGAGCTATGGTAGTGGCAAGAGTCACGAGGACAAAAATCAATTTCTTCAAAAAGACAAAAATTGCCTATATTGGGGCAACCGATGGACATTACGCCGGAATAAGCATCGCCCAGTCTGCTCCTCGATTTTTATTTGATTTTTTACCTCTATCGGTCAATAGTCCTCTTCAAGAAATCTGCGAAAAGGTAAACCAGTTTCAGCCTATGGCCTTAAGCGGATACTCCTCCGGGGTTTATCTTTTAGCCGGGGAACAGATCAAAGGGAATATAAACATCAAACCGAAAAGAGTTATCTGTTCTGCAGACCCGCTTACTTCCTCCATGAGAGATACCATAAAAAAAGCTTTCGGGGTTGAGCCGGTGAATTTTTATGCCGCTTCAGAATCAATTGGCTTGGGAGCTGATTGCGATATAAACCAAGGTTCTCATCTCTTTAATGATTGGCATTGCTTCGAAATAGTTGATAAGAATCTTAAGCCTGTAAAGTTGGGAGAGCCGGGAATGCTTCTTTTGACTAATCTTTATAATTATACCCAGCCTCTCATTCGTTATCAGATGACGGATGAGATCATCGTAGACGACAAGCCGTGTGAGTGCGGATGTCCTTTTCCGGTTATCAAAAACATTGCCGGACGGCAAGAGGAATTCCTATGGTTCGAAAAACAGGACGGAGGAAAAGAATACATTCATCCTATAATGATAGTTGAGTTTTTTGTATCGGGACTCGAAAAATTACAGGTCATTCAAACACAGAAGAATAGATTATTGATGAAAGTAATAATTCACGGCGAGAGGGAAAAGGTTCTTTCAGCTATTCGAAAGAGGATGACAGAAATTCTAAAAGGTAAGGGATTAGAAAATGTTGTGGGCTTTGACGTGGAGGTGATTAAGCAAATAGCCATTGATCCTAAAACCGGGAAATTTAAACTAATAATTCCATTTAAAGGAGAATAAAACAAAGAAGTCGGAAATCCTTTGTTCCTGATCTATCGACTGGAAGAAAAAGAGAATGTATAGACAGACAATAGTTTGCAGAAATCTGGTTTCAGCTCTGCTCCTGCTGGATACCATGCGTCTGCGGAAAAGTCTCATAGGTCAAGCATGTCCGAATGTATGAACTGTATAGTTCATACCGATGGACTGCTTGAGACGAAGCTGTGTCATAATTCGGTTTTTTGTAGCCGTAGACTTTAGTCTGCGAAAATCTAAAGATTGCGAATACAAAGTCAAAACATGATTATTACACACCCTCACATGTGGAGAGAGAGATAATAGGGGGTGAGGTCAGGGCAGCAGAAAAAACATAGATGAACATAGGAGCACGGACATGACTGTAAAAGAAATCAAAATTGATGCCAGGGTAAAACTCAACCATGGCGTAGAGATGCCTATTTTTGGATTAGGCACATTTCAAATGAGGAGCGGCAAAGAAACGCAACAGGCTGTTCTTTATGCTTTGGAAGCTGGCTACAGACTCATCGACACTGCCCAGATGTATGGGAATGAAGAGGACGTGGGACAGGCGTTAAGAAAAAGTGGCATTGCCCGTGCAGAGGTTTTTATCACTACTAAATTATGGAACTCGGAACATGGCTACCAGAAGGCTCTGAATGCTTGCGAAGAAAGCCTGAATAAATTAGGTTTATCCTATGTTGATCTCTATCTGATTCATTGGCCGGTTCAAGGTCTACGCACCGAGACCTGGAAAGCCATGCAGACTCTATTGGAGAAAGGAAAATGCCGGGCTATTGGCGTTAGCAATTACATGATTCGACATTTGGAGGAGCTTTTGGACAATTCGGAGACAATTCCCGCAATCAATCAGGTGGAATTTAGTCCGTATCTGTATCAAAAGGATCTCTTGGAGTTCTGTCGCTCTCATGACATTCAACTGGAGGCATATAGCCCGCTCACCAAAGGGCATAAGTTGAATGATCCAAAGGTTCTGACTATTGCGAAAAAATATGCTAAAACCCCTGCGCAAATTCTCATTAGATGGGTGTTACAAAAGGATATTGTGGTCATACCCAAGTCATCAAAAAAAGAGAGGATTTTGGAAAACGCAGATGTTTTCGATTTCAAAATCTCGCCTGACGACATAAGACTACTGGATTCCTTCAATCAAGACCTGCGCACAAGCTGGGACCCCTCAACGATACCCTAATCTCGCAGGTCGGGAATATTAGAAGGACTGCTTGACAAAAAATTTAATTTCCCCTCTCCCTTGATCCCTCTCCCACAAGGGGAGAGGGAAAAATCGATGTCCTTCAATAAGAAGGATTTACGCAATCTAAAGATTGCGGCTACAAAGTCAAAACATGCTTATGACACACCATCCAAGGGGAGAGGGAATATTTCATTTACTCCTATTTACATAATCGTCAACTATTTCTTCTAACAATTCCAAAGGCAGACTACCGTTTTCTAACACCATCATGTGAAAATTCTTCAAGCTGAATTTTGGTCCTAACTCCTTCTTTGCCTTCTCTCGTAGCTCCATGATCTTTAATTTTCCCAAAGTGTAGCAGGTGGCTTGCCCGGGCCAGACTATATATCGGTCTATTTCGGTATCCGAGCTCCAGCCCAAATTGTCTTCCATATACTTCTCAGTCTGCTTTTTGGACCACCTTTTGTAGTGAATTCCAGCATCCACCACTATCCGCACCGCCCGGAAAAGCTGGGAGTTCAGCTCCGCGATTCGGGAATAGACGTCTGGAAGCCAACCCAATTCTGCACATAAATCCTCCGAATACATCGCCCATCCCTCTACGAATCCGTTAAAATATAGCAAGTTTTTGAACATCCGCTTCTGAGTAAACTCCTGCTGAAGCGCAATTTGATAGTGATGTCCGGGGATCGTCTCATGATAAGTCAAGGAGGGCATGCTGGGCTTGGCAAGACTGTTCATCATGTTGATATAAAATACCCCCTTCCTCTTGCCATCTAAAGATGCCGGCTCATAACTGGTCAATCCACTCTTTTCTCTATATTCAGGCACGGGTTCGACGGTTACTTTGGTTTTGGGAATGTAGCTAAATGCCTCGGATAATCTCATTTGGGCGGTGGCAATCAGAGATTTATAATCGCTTAGAATCATCTCTCTTTTCTTTGGTCCCTCAGGATAGAAAAATTTATCTTTAACCGCGGAGCTGTCCCAAGTGGTCCAATATTGCCTCATCATCTCTCCATAAACCGGACTTTCTTTGATTCCCACTGAGTCCAAGAGAATTCGGGCTTTGTCCTGAAGCGATTTTACTTCGTTTATGCCCATCTGATAAAGCTGTTCTGACGTTATGGATGAGGTGGTTTGAGATTTCAGGCAATATTGGTAATAGTTATCTCCCTCCGGCAATTTCCAAACTCCGGGTATGCTGTCAGAATTCTCCACAGAAACTTTCAATCTTTTTATGAATTCGTCATAAGCCGGATAAACCTTTTCTTTTATGGACAGCTCAGCTTGATGGCATAATCTCTCTGAAGTGGAAGAATCGATGTCCTTTAAAGATGTGAGCTTGTTTTTGAAATCAGCATACAGAACGTTTTCCTTGGGTTCTGGTTTCTTGAAGTCCTCCATGGATGTGATAACCCGGTCGATTATAAAAATTGGCGGGCGTATCCCCAACTTCTCTTGGGAGTCAATTTGCTGTATGCTCTGAATAAGCCTTAGAGGAATTTTCTCCAAGCGACGTAAATAATCGTAGGCATCCGGCAGATCACCGATGGTGTGATATTCGGTTAAAACGTTGGTAAGTTGGCTATGGGCACCGGTCAAATGATCTATGTAATAACGATGGAGAGCGAACTTTTCCCCCTCGAGCTGGGTTGCCAAAAACCAGACCAATATCTTACGATCTATATTCTGAGAACCGGTTATTTTTGTGGTATCGATCTTTTTTAATTCGTCCAGATATTTTTTGAATAGATTATAATTCGCTTCTATGCCTTCATCGGAAACATCATTGAAACTCGTTCGGTCGTAGTAATATCCCCAGTCCTTAGGCAGACCAAGCTGAGAAGCTTCCTCCGGATTAAGCTTAATGTATTCTCGAAAATAATCATCGAACAGCTTCTCGATTTTGGTAGAATCCGGATATACTATTGGCTGACTGACTGCAATGTTAGCACCAGCCAATAGTAACATAAATACCATAAACATAATCCTCATGATTTCTCCTTCATTTGAAACGATATGTGGATTTTCACTTGTTCCCCCTCAACCTCACCTTTGGTGGATATACTTTGCTCACCACTCTGAGAGCCCCCGGGTCGCATAAATGCGACTCCTACAGTTACCTCCTCCCCCTCACCCTTGGTGGCTCGACTTGGCTCACCACCCTGAGTTTGATGTTGGGGAAATTACGATAATGCTAGGTTAATTTATTTCAACAAGAGCATCTTTCTTGTCTTCTGATAAGAGCCAACTGTTAGCTTATAGAAATATATCCCGCTGGCCACGTCTTTTTCCTGATCGTCTTTTCCATCCCAGATTGCTTGATAGTTTCCGGGTGGTTTCGGTTCATCCTCCAACGTTCTTACCTTCTGCCCCAGGATGTTATAGATTTTAAGGGTGGTGTGAATCGAAGAACCGTCCGCTGATCGCTTTCCGCTGACCGCTGCCTTTGTTTGGCTTTTGTGCACTGTATACTGAATTTTAGTCACCGGATTAAAAGGATTAGGAAAGTTCTGCAACAGTGTGATCTTTTCAGGTTTTTCGGAATCGATCCAGTCGACGGAAGTGGTAGTATCAATGGTGGTATCAATGCACAAAGTCAGCGGAATAATCAGTGGTTCCAGCTGATGATTCTTGTCCCAGCTGTCTATTAGCAAATCGGCATGATAAACTCCCCGTGGATAGCTGAGAGGATCAAAAGTAAAATTCAGCATTCGGTTCTCTTCAGGCTGAATGCTCCCTTCCATAGAATCTGCTTTGACCCAGCTTGGTCTTATCTTTATCACCAGCGAATCATACAAAGTTTTTTGACTGCACAAAACATTCATGCCCATGGTTCCGTCATAATTTTGAATGCCCACTGTGGCAGAGTATTTAGCATCGGGAATACGCAGATATTGAAAGCTGATCTCTCCTTTTGGAGTTAGGATAACTTGAAAAGTATAAGGACCGCCTCCAGTTTGTCCGTAACGATGAAAATTCACAAAGGATATGATAGCTGAATCACTGTTATTGGAGTAGAAATAGATAGAGGAACTGTCGGTGAGTTGCAAATCGTCCCAAAATGGAGCTAAAATATTGTAAGGTCCCCAGAGATAGGGAAGGCATTTATTAATGTAGCAAAGGAACGAATCGGTATAACAAGGAATCACAGGGGAAAAGCTAAGCCATCCATCGGACGTAATTCTTATGCTATCGAAAGTACTCCCATAAAAAGGAAAGGGAAAACCTAAGCTGAAAAATCCGTAATCTACGTTATCATCATCTTTTTTTCCTATCCGAGCTCCTTTGTTCTCGATATCCACCCATGCAAACTCCAACTCCGGTTGCCGACCATTGTCCGTCCAGCTGTAACCGAATTGATCCGATTCACCCATCCAATCAGTTTCCTTTATGTCGATTTGAGCCTTGAATTTTAGAGGTAGTCCACCGGAATTCGTTAGAATCAGATTGTCGATTGTCTGTTCTCCTGAGCTTATTTGGACTACAAATGCGTCTCGGTTTGACAGCAATTCAGCTCTTCTTTTGGGAGTGGCTTCAGCCCGGTTGGATCCTGGGCTTTCGCTCGGTGAGGTGACGGAGGTAACTCGATAGAAGTAATTTTGATCTTCAGTTACATCTGAATCTGTATATCGAGTTTGCGATCCGGGAAGTGAGGCGATTAGATGGCTTTGATCTATCAAGCAAGCTGAATCGGTCGAGCGATAAACCCTAAAGCTATCCACATCTGACACCGTATCGGAAACCGTGATGATATTTGTTTCTATCATAAAATTATGCTCTATCTTCTGCCACTCAAAGTGGAAGAAAGTTCTTTTCCCGCATAGGGAGTTACCCAAGTTTATCAGACTGTCAACTCCCACCAAAGGAGAGACGGGATAATCCTCAAGCCAGTGGAAAACGATCCAGAAGGTGGAGTCTTCCATCAAAAGATCATGCTCCACCACCACCCATTCTCCGTCCAACAAGCTATCGTCACCTGTGGCTTGGGCCGAAACCGAATCTGTAAAGCAGTTTTGAGGAATTCCTCCCGAATCCCGGTTAACCGTCACAAAGAAAGGAGCTTTATAATCATAGTAATTTGTATCCGGACCAGCTCTACGATGAGAAACGTAGATTTTCGATTTTAAGAGATAAAAAGGGAGGGAAGGTGAAGTCATCAGCACTGCCGCACAATTCTCGTGCCAGGGTGGAACCACAAACATGCCATAAATCATTCCATTCCCGTGATAAACTAACTCTGAAGTGTCGGGATGTGTATCGAACCAAAAGAGCGGAACCCTTCCATCCTGATCACTGATGGCGGATAGAAAAGTTGGTGGAAGAAGATCGTCCGCAGGACTCAGCTTAGCTGAGACGAAAATAAGCAAAATCAAAAGGGAGATGATTCTAAAATACTTAACGAAAAAAAAGAAGAGGACGGAATTCACTTTAATCATCCACCCGAATGATAGTCCAAAGGATATCGACTTTCTGAAAATAAGCTTAAGAGAAAATGAAAGTCAAGGAAAATTTCTGATTTATTTAGACCATGCAAGTCGACAAAATCTAAGAAATAAAACTTGACTTGAGAGGGGAAAAATAATAAAATCACCACATATCGTTTCGACGAATGTGATCTTGATTTGATTCCAGAAACAAATTCGCATTAACAGGTGACGCCATGAGTGATGCCAAGCTTTACAATGAACTAGCCTCGATTTGGGAGATTTTAGTCTCGGAGGAGGAATACATTCCGGAAGCGGAGTTTATCAAAAGGATGGTTAAAAGATTCAAAAAAACTACAGGAAATACCCTTCTGGACGTCGGCTGTGGCGGTGGGCATCACGATCTTTTGCTAAAAAACGATTTCCAGGTGGTCGGAGTCGACAGAAACGAAAAAATGCTGGAGTTTGCCCAAAGACGAAATCCAGAGATTGAATATCATCGGGGGGATATGCGCACCTTCCACTTGAATAAAAAATTCGATGTGGTTCTGGCAATGGATATGATTATGTATAACCTAACCTACTCCGATTTGGAAAGAACGCTGGTCAATTTTTCCAATCATCTCCAAGTAGGCGGAGTGATGATCTTCTTTTTTGAAGATCTGAAGGAGAAGTTTGAACAAAACATGACCCGATTCAAAAAGCACCATAAAGGGAACATTGAAGCGGTTTTGATTGAAAACCATTACGATCCCAACCCAGACGACACCGAGTTTGAAAAGTATCTGATTTTTCTTATCCGGGAGAGTGGAAAGTTCAGGATAGAAGTGGACTTGCACCGGGTGGGACTTTTTGAATTGGACAAATTACTTGAGATTTGTAATAAATTGAATTTGAAAACTCATCTTTTTGAGTTAGATTTCTCCGGAAAGGAGTATCAAAAAGAAGGGCCTGTCTTTGTCTGTGAGAAGTTGGCTAAGAACTCACCCCCTCTCTTGAAAAGAGAGGGGGGAATGAAAAGGGGTAAGTTCTTGTATGTCGGGTTGCAACCCGCAGGGGGGCTACCCAACAGAAATAACAACTTGCGAAAAACAATATGAAATCAAATAACATCGAGGAAATAAAAGCAGAACTAAAGAAGCTAATTGAAAAGCGCAAGACCATTGACGAAAACAAGAACGAAGCCAATATCTGCGCTATTTTGGTTGAGCCTCTTTTTTCTCTTTTAGGCTGGAATACCACAGATTTAAAGCAAGTTGATCGGCAGAGCTACGTTCGAGGAGCAGGATACGCTGATATTGCACTCAAGATAGACAATGAAGCGGTCATATTTGTCGAAGTAAAAAAGATTGGTAAAATCCCCACAAACCGAATAGATCCTCAAGCCCAATTCACGCTCCCCTTAAAAGAGTTGGCGGGATTGATTGATAGAACTCCCGAAGAAAAACAAACCTTCAAGTATGCCCGAAGCAAAGGGGTCCCTTGGGCGATCTTGACTAACTTTGATTGTTTGTATGTTTTCAACGCTGACCAAGAAAGGATAATTCTATCCTTCAGAAAGCCAGAAGAATATTTAGAGAGGTTTAATGATCTCTTGCTTCTTTCAAGAGAGAAGGTAAAAGGAAAAAGCTTAGAATGGCAGCAGGATCAGATCAAAAAAGAGGAAATAGATAAGAATTTTTTGGAGAAACTTAAAAACTGGCGAGTGTCTTTGGCACAGCATATTTATGATGAAAACAGAGATAATCACGTGTTAAAAAATGAGAATGGCGATTTTAATTGGGACACGTTAATGCATATCGTCCAGAGAATTCTTTCCCGTCTTTTGATAATCCAGATCGCAGATGACAGAGAAGTCCTTCGCACTCATAACATTCTTGAGAACTCTTTAAAAAGCTTTGAGGATAAAGGAGACTATACCAAGAAGGATTATCTTCTAAGAGAGTTCATCGATCTTTCTCACATGATGGATGAACGGCACAACACCACTATCTTCGCTCCCGGACATCCTTGTGAAAAGGTCTTTATCACTAATGCAGTCTTTGCCCGAATCTTGAGAGAGCTTTGTCATATCTCTTTTAGAAAAATGACCGCTGACATTCTGGGAGCAACCTATGAAAGCTATCTGGGTTACCGCTTTGATCTTAAAAACGGAAGGATAGAGGCGGAAGTAGATCAAAGAGTGAGGAAGCAAGCTGGAATTTACTACACCCCTTCATATATTGTCCGTTACATAGTGGATAACACCTTAGGAGTTAAACTAAAAGAGTTAGAAGATCAATTTGGATTGGAGGCTGGAGAGAAAGCCAAAGACTTGAAAATCTTAGACCCAGCCTGTGGCTCCGGTTCTTTTCTGATTTATACCTTTGATGTTTTAGCTGAATTTTATGAGAGACTAAATGCAAAGATAACCGACAAGCAGGTTGAATTATCAAAGATAAATAGCAACTCGGATATGTTTGAAAGACAGGAGCAGTTCAAACAACTTCCCCCCAGAGTGGCTAACTATCCCAAAAGGATATTGGAAGACCATCTTTACGGCGTAGACTTAGACCCCGCCGCCTGCGAGATCGCCACCATAAATCTGGTGATCAAAGCCTTCGAGAAGATGAGAGATAAAAAGCTCCCTCTGATTTTGAATCAAAACGTCAAAGTAGGAAACTCCCTTATTTCGGGAATTCAGAAAAAAGAGGATTTGGAGAAATTCAAAGACGAAATTACAGAGCACATCGAGTTGAGAAGAAGATTAAAAGAGGCTGAAGATGATGAAGAAAAACGGGATTTGATGAAGCATATAGACCAGTTGCGTGAAAAAGTGAACTTAGAGCTTAATGAATCTCTAAAAAAGCACTTTGACCAGCCTGAAGAAAAAAGACCTTTCAACTGGGAATTTGAATTTCCCGAAGTTTTTGATTCAGAAAAGCCGGAAGAACAAAAAGGATTCGATGTGGTCATGGGGAATCCACCATACAAAGATATTAAAGAATTGGACCCGCAGATTGTTGACTATATGTTTTCCAGTTACGCTACCACATCCAATAGAATGAATATTTACTCAAATTTTGTTCATAGAGGACACCAACTCCTCAAGCTAAACGGAAATTTTGGCTATATAATTCCAAATTCTATATTGACGCAAAGTTCATATCAAAAGATACGAAACCTCATATTGAACAATTCACAGCTTCTTAATATAGTGCGTCTACCTAACAAAATTTTCCCAGAAGCTACAGTCGAAACGATAATTTTGATTTTTAGAAAAAAAGAACACTTAGAGAAAATAGAAGAAGAAACTGATATACTGGTTTTCAATCCTAACGATGCAATCACCACAATCGACTTGTCCCAATGTAAGCAACATCACACAATTTCACAAAAGACCTGGCAAAAGAGCGATTCCAACACAATTAACATCCACACCCCTGGATTAAGGATATCTTTGTCGGAGAGGATTGAAGATTCCAACCCACGTCTAAGTGAATTGGCTGAATTTAGTTTAGGATTGACCCCTTATGACAGATACAAAGGACACACGAAAAAGCAAATCAAAGAAAAGATTTTTCATGCAAGCTATAAGAAGGATAATACTTACAAAAAACTATTGTCTGGCGAGGATATTAGAAGATATAGCTTGAGTTGGAATGAAAAAGAATGGATAAGATATGGAGATTGGCTTGGGGCACCACGGGAAAAGAGATTTTTCACTAAAAAAAGAATGTTGATAAGACAGATAATAAGCGGAGATCTACCTCGTATTTACGCCACTTACACTAACGAAGAATATTACAATACGCAGATTGCGTTCAACTTGCTTCCAAAATCAAGCATAAATGAATCATATTTGCTCGGGGTTATTAACTCTCTTTTGATTTCCTATTATCATAGGACGAAGTATCTTGATAGTAGTAAAGAAACATTCCAGAAAATACTTATTCAGGACGCAAAAGAGTTTCCTATTCGTCTCCTTAATTTGTCTGAACCTATTGAAAAAACTCGACACAATGAATTGGTCAAATATGTTGACATAATGCTGGAGAGAAACAAACGGAAAAACGAGCTTCTAAAAATCTTCGAGCAGGTGCTGAAAAACCATACGCATGAGCTTCTGCCATTGGGCAAGGCTTATTATGAGAAACCAGAATATGTAGAAAAGATGGATAAGAAAGCAGAACGTATTGCCAATTCAACAGTCGAAGTTTCAAAGATTTTCTTAGAGGAGGAAAGAAAAACGCTGGTTTTCTCCGTTTTGCTTGATGGCGGAAGACAAGTTGCCTTGCGGTTAAAAATTGACGATGAAGATTTTCGACTGTTTCTGTTTTATTCGATTCGCAAATATTTGGCAGAGAACAAAAGAAGGAAAAAGTGGACTACGAAGTCTCTTCCAAAAATTCTGGATGTGATTCTGGGAAGATTGGAGGTTCCTGTTTTCAGAACCAAGACCAAAGTCTATGATTCGGATCACAATTTGAAGATGATTGATCTGGTGATGAAAGAATTTAAGACCAAGTTCCTCCAGCAGTTTCCCAAAGGCAACCTTCACTTAACCCAGATAGAAAAGGAGATTCAAGATACAGATAATTCCATAGATGCTCTGGTTTTCAAATTGTATGATCTGAATAAAGACGAAGTTGCGACTGTTCTGGATTCAATGGAAACACCGGAGATAATAAAGAAGGATATTTTGAAAAAATTCGAGGAGATGGAATAGCAACCTCACCCCCTTAGTCCCCCTCTCCATCCTTCGACAAGCTCAGGACGGTGAGCGAAGTCGAACCGCAAATGTGGAGAGAGGGAATCAGGGAGCGAGGTAGGAGGTAATCAAATATGGATTGGGGAATGAAAAACCGTTTGAGTCAACTGATCGGACCGGACGGGCACTGTTTCTTTTTGCCCATTGATCATGGATATTTTCAAGGACCAACCGCATGCTTAGAAAAGCCAGGTGACACCATCAAACCGCTTCTCCCTTACTGCGATGCCCTCTTTGTTACCCGAGGAGTGTTGCGCTCTGCAGTTGACTCCGGTCTGAGTAAACCAATTATCTTAAGGGTATCCGGCGGCTCCAGTATGGTGGGTAAAGATTTGTCAAATGAGGGAATCACTACTTCTATACAGGAGATACTCCGTCTTAATGCCAGCGCTGTGGGTATTTCTATCTTTGTGGGAAGTGCTTATGAACACCAGACGCTTTTAAATTTATCAAAGCTGGTGAATGAATGCGAAGATTACGGCATTCCGGTGATGGCGGTTACCGCTGTCGGAAAAGAGATTGGTCAAAAAGATGCCCGGTATCTGGCTTTAGCTTGTCGAATTGCGGCTGAGCTGGGTGCACGAGTGGTGAAGACCTATTGGTGTGAGAAAGATTTCGATAAGGTGGTAAATGGATGCCCGGTCCCGGTAGTCATGGCGGGTGGACCCAAGTGTGAAACAGAACTGGAAGTATTCGAGTTCGTTTACGATGGGATGCAGAAAGGATCTATCGGAATAAATCTGGGGAGAAACGTCTGGCAAAATCCACATCCGGTGGCTATGGCGAAAGCTCTGCGTGCCATCGTTCATGAAAATGCTTCACCGAAGCTAGCTTGGCAGCTGTTTGCTGAAGAAAAAAGCAAAAGAATTTAGAGCAGTGACTTTAGTCAAGCAGACGCTTACCTCCAGAGGGGAGGATAGACGTCACTGTCTGTGCAGGTTAAGGAGCTAACGCCTAAATGGGCTAGGAACTGGAATTTGATTTAGTGATACCATTAAAAGATGATATTCCTTCTTCACGACTGCCTGTGGTCACGGTGGGGTTGATTTTAGTCAACAGTCTAATATACTTTTATCTTTGGTCCTTGGGAGCGGAAGGATACGAAAAGGCTCTATTCAAGTGGGGAGCCATCCCTTTTGAGTTAACGCATGGAATGGAGCTAAACCCAGAGATAGCTTTTCCCATTCCACTCTCTCTCTTTACGTCTATGTTCTTACACGGAGGCTTTTTGCATTTGGCGGGTAACATGCTTTATCTCTGGATTTTTGGGGATAATGTGGAAGATCGACTCGGTCATGTTAGATTCTTTGTTTTCTACATTCTTTCCGGATTGGCGGCAAGCCTATTGTTTATTCTCACCAGCCCTAAGTCTCAAATCCCTATGGTGGGAGCATCCGGCGCCATAGCTGGAGTATTAGGAGCATATATTATCACTTTCCCAAAAGCGAGAATTTCGACTTTGATATTCTTTGGATTCTTTATTCGAGTGGTGAGTGTGCCGGCACTATTAGTTTTAGGATTCTGGTTCATACTTCAGCTTTTTTATGCACTGCCGTCCATTGGGTCAACTTCGGGTGGAGTAGCTTTCTTCGCCCATGTCGGTGGATTCTTAGCAGGTATCGTTCTTATTAGGCTTTTTACCATGTTTTCAAAAAGAAGATCATATTATGCATGAGAGATTATCAAATCCACCAGCTAAGCTACGCTGTGGTATCTGTGGCAAACGCTTTCGAAAAGGAGGAACACGTTATCGTATCAATCTGGAGATCATATCGGACTTTAATGGATATATCGAAGACGTTTCAAAAAAACCGGAAGATTATTTAGAAAAAAAGATTGTAACAATTCTGGACCAGACCAAAAACATGAGTGAAAAGGAATTGGAAGAAGAGGTATATTTGAAAAGAAACTGTCTGGTATGTTTGAACTGTCGAGAAAAGTTCATAATGTTTTTGAAGGAATTGTAGGTCGGGTTTTCCGCTGGTGGTTCGACTTCGCTCCATCATGAAAGGCGGAATACCCGACAAACCAAGGCTAAAAACAAAATAAATATTATTTGTCGGGCAGTCCTTCGGACAGCCCGACGTACAAGACATGAAACACGCTGATTTCGTTCATCTTCACGTTCATACCCAATATAGCCTGTTGGATGGAGCCATCAAATTGGATGATCTGATGGTTCTGGCAGAAGAGTTCAAACTCCCTGCTTTAGCTATTACCGATCATGGAAACATGTTCGGAGTGGTGGAGTTTTACAAAAAATGTATGGCTAACGGGATCAAACCCATCATCGGCTGTGAGGTGTATGTAGCGCCACAAGATCGTAGAAAAAAGGAGCCGATAAAGGGTCTGCCCGATGCAGGCTATCATCTCATCCTTCTGGTGAAAAATCACACCGGATACAAGAATCTGATGAAGTTATCCAGCATAGGATATTTAGAGGGATTCTATCATAAACCGCGCATTGATAAAGAGGTGCTGAAACAATACGGTGAAGGGCTTTTGGGGATGTCCAGCTGTCTGCATGGAGAGATCCCCAGCCTGCTTCTGGATGGAAATTATAATAAAGCCAGAGAGGTGACTGAAGAATATAAAAACATATTGGGGGAGGAGAACTTCTTCTTCGAGCTGCAAAATCATCAGATCGCAGAAGAGAAAAAAGTGATTCCGATTCTGGCAAAGCTGGCAGAGGAGATGAGAATCGGTTTGGCTGCGACCAACGATTGTCATTATCTGAAAAAAGAACACGCTCCCGCGCACGATGCTCTTCTCTGCATTCAGACCGGGAAGAAGATAACCGACTCGGATCGGATGAAATTCGCCAATGACCAGATGTATTTCAAATCACCGGAGGAGATGAAAGCAATTTTTGCTGACTTTCCCTCCGCTTTAGAAAATACCTTGCGGATTGCCGAACAATGCAACTTAGATTTAGAATTTGGGAAAACCCATCTGCCTGAATTTCCTCTGCCTTCCGGATTCGATGATCTGGACTCCTATCTGGATTTTCTGGCTCGAAAAGGCTTGGCGCAAAGATATTCCAAGGTTACGCCCGGCTTGGAAGAGAGACTGGAATATGAGCTTAAGGTGATAAAGCAGATGGGATTTGCCGGTTACTTTCTTATCGTCAAAGACTTCATCGACTATGCCAGGAACAAAGGTATCCGGGTTGGTCCGGGACGAGGCTCGGTGGGTGGAAGCCTGGTAGCTTATTGCCTGGGGATCACCGACATAGATCCCATCAAGTATGGGCTTCTGTTTGAAAGATTCCTCAACCCGGAAAGAATCTCCCTCCCGGACATCGACATAGATTTTTCCGACCGGGAAAGGGATAAGATCATTCGATACGTGATCAACAAATACGGTGAAAACAACGTAGCCCAGATCATCACCTTTGGAACCATGGCCGCCCGAGCAGTGGTTCGGGACGTGGGAAGGGTTCTGGATATCTCTTACTCGGAGGTGGATCGGATCGCCAAAATGATCCCCTGGTTTCCGGATATGACCCTTAAAACTGCTATCGAGCAGAACAAAGAGCTTGGCAGTCTGATCAAAAGTGATCCCCGCTTAGAAAAATTGATCTCCTATTCCGAGATTTTAGAGGGCTTGTGTCGTCATGCCTCCACCCATGCGGCTGGGGTGGTGATAGCACCCAAGGCTTTAACCGAATACGTTCCCTTATATAAAGGGAGCAGGGAGGAGATAACCACCCAATATGACATGCAGGGGATCGAGGAGATCGGGCTTTTGAAGATGGATTTTTTGGGGCTGCGCACTTTGACCGTGATCGACGATACCTTGCAGATGTTGAGAGAGGATCAAAACATTGTTTTGGACATCGATTCCATACCGTTGGATGACCACAAAACTTATCAGCTTTTTTCCAATGGAGAGACGGTAGGGATTTTCCAGTTTGAAAGCGCCGGGATGAGAGACTATCTGACCAAGCTCAAGCCGGAAAGCGTCGAGGAGCTGACCGCTATGAATGCTCTTTACCGACCCGGACCTTTGGACCGGATAAACGAATACATCGACAGAAAAAGAGGTTTAAAACAGATAAGATATGAGCATCCTCTTTTGGAGCCGATTTTGAAAGAAACCCACGGTGTGATCGTGTATCAGGAGCAGGTGTTAAAAATCGCCAGCGATTTAGCCGGATATAGTTTGGGCAAAGCGGACATTTTAAGAAAAGCGATGGGAAAGAAAAAGGCGGAGCTGATGACTCAACAAAGGGAGGAGTTCAAGAAAGGTGCTAAAGCCAAAGGGATAAAACCGGAGGTGGCGGATCAGATATTCGATCTGATGGCCACCTTTGCCGGATATGGTTTCAACAAAGCACACTCCGCCGGATATGCCTATTTAGCTTATCAAACCGCATATCTTAAAGCCCATTATCCCTTGCAATTTTTGGCTTCCACCATGACCTCCGAGACCGGAAACACCGACCGGATCGTGATCCTGATGGATGAGTGCAAGAGAATGGGTGTGGACGTCTTACCGCCGGATATAAACTTTAGCATGGGCAAATTCAAAGTGGTGGGGGATAAGATGAGATTCGGGCTGGAGGCGGTGAAAAACGTGGGACACGGAGCTATTGAAGCCATAGTAGAAGCCAGAGAGAGAGTGGGGAAATTCAAAAACCTTTTTCAGTATTGTTCGGAGGTGGATTTGAGTGCATTGAACCGGCGGGTGATCGAAAGCTTGATTCAAGCGGGTGCATTCGATTCGGTATCAAAACACAGATCACAGCTCATGGCATCTTTGGACGTTACTATGAACTATGGACAAACCATCCAGGAGGACAAAAAAAGCGGTCAGACCTCTTTATTTGATATGGGCGGAGAGACAAAAACCATGCCCATTCCCCAGATAACGGAGGTTCCGGAATGGACCATTAGTGAGATACTCTCCAAGGAAAAGGAGATGCTGGGATTCTACGTGTCCGGACACCCTTTGACCAAGTATGAAGAAGAGCTGAATATCTTTGTAACCAGAAACACGCAGAGCTTGGAGGAGGCAAAGGACGGGGAGGAGGTCTACATCGGGGGAGTGATAACTCATGTGAAGACCAGCATTGACCGGAAAAAAAAGCAGATGGCTTTTGTTACTTTGGAGGATTTCGTCGGGACGGTGGAGGTGGTGATCTTCTCCGATTGTTATGAGAAGAACAGGCGGATCATCAGATCCGACTCCATGGTTTTAGTAAAAGGGAGAGCTTCCACCAAGGAGGGAGAGAAACCCAAAGTGGTGGCCTCAGACATTATGAGTTTGAGCAAAGCCTATCAGGAGATGAAACCCAGCCTGCATATACTTCTTTTCTCCTCCGGCACCGGTGAGGACATCGTCTCCTCACTTAAAGAGATGGTCTCAGCCCATCCGGGCAAATCACCCGTGATTTTACATGTTAAATCAGACGATCAGGAATTGAAGATGAAGCTGAAAAATACGGTCGAGGTGTCCCACGGACTTTTAGATAGCCTAAAAGGTTTAATCGGGGAAAAGAATGTGTTTTTGAACCGGGGTTAAAAGTGGAGAGCGGAGAGCAGAGAGCTTAGAGCGAAGAGCAGAGAGTTAAGAGCAAAGAGCGGAGAGCAAATAGCATAAAGCATAGAGCATAGAGCACAGAGCACAGAGTTAAGAGGGATGAGCCTGCGTAGGGACAGGGCTTGTCCTTCAGGATGAATCCTTCAGGATGAATCCCTGTCCGAACTGTTTTTCTCTATTAGCATTCAAGGAGTGTAATCAAAAGAGATGAATCGCACGAAGATTCCTTTTTCTTCATATCAAGAATTCGAAAAGGCAGTCCGTGAGTCTAAGAAGGGACTCCATGAGATGGTGGAAAAAAGGTTGAATTCAATCTTTCACGAATTATATCCCGACTCTTTTGTGAAAATGGAATCGAGTTTCGCAGTTAAAGGGCGGGCAGATATGATTGCCCATCTTAAGGATAAGAGCGTCCACATTGAGCTGATTGCTTCTAAAGGGATGGTAAGTAGAGACGTGAACTTGTTGGTGACGTCTCAATGTGATTCCCAGATCGTAATTCTGATGGATGATGAGATTGATGATAAAGTGGCTTATGAATATCATTATGAGATGCATACTCGAGGTCGCGGTGAAGAATATTTCCCACGATTCAAATTAAGCGATGTTTTAGTTAACGATAGAGAAGAAGATTTTAAGAAGAGGCTGAAGGAGACACTATCTCGTAAACCTGCTAAATTTCCTCGCCCACCAGAACTAAACAACCAAACTCCTCCAGAGCCGAATTTTGTCGGAAGGGTGGAGATGTTGAAAACCATTACGGAGTGGTATGAGAACCCGGAAGTTCGAATCGGAGCGCTTATTGGCTGGGGTGGGGTGGGAAAGTCTGCCTTGATCAGGAAATGGTATGATTCGTTAGAAGAAAACAAGATTCAACCGGATGGCATCTTCTGGTGGGGATTTTATCGGAATGCTTATCTGGATCAATTCCTGAACGCTCTGTTGAGATACGTCAGTCAAGGAGAGATAGACCCTGACTCCATAAAGAGCACCTGGGAGAAGACAGACAGAATAAAGGAGTTTATTTCCAAAGGGACATATCTGATCATTTTAGATGGGCTGGAGCAGATGCAGAAAGGTGAGGAAACTGGCGAAGAGTTTGGCTGCATGGCACACCGGGAATGTGCGGAGATTCTAAAGTTTTTGTGCGACACCCAAGCGAAAGGCTTATGTCTCATTACTACTCGGTTTCCCTTGACGGACATCAAGAAATACGAAGGCGAGGTATATCAAAAGATAGACGTAGACCGCCTGTCGCTTGAGGATGCCAGGACTTTCTTTGAAAGGGTGGGTGTAAAAGGTGACCAGGATGACAAAGATAAGGTTATACAAGAACATGAGGGTTATGCCCTTTCGCTGACTCTGCTCGCTAACTACCTCGTTCAAGATTTTAGCGGTAATATCCTGAAAGCAAACGAGATACCGCCGTTTCATTCGGATAAAGAAGCTGGTGGCAAGGCACACCGTATGCTTCTATGGTATGATAAACAGCTTACAGAAGAGCAACGCTCATTTATGAAGATATTCTCGCTATTTAGAAAAGCAGTGCGTGAGGAGGATTTCGACGGAGTGTTCCGATCCGAGATGGAGACTGGAATGAATCAGTCATTAAGAAATATGTCTTCCTTCTCATTCAAACGGATGAAAGATAACCTTTGTGATAGACGACTCATCTCTAAAGGACAAGATAATACCTATACCACTCACCCACTGATAAAGAACTACTTCGAGTCAATATTTGAAGAAAAGGATAAGAAACTATGTCATAAACGCATCTACCAGTATATTGGTTCGTATGCGCATGAACAACCAGAAACCTTAGAAGAGATGCAGCCTTTGTTTGAACAGGTCTATCATGGCTGTTCAGCTGGGCTTTATGATGAGGTGTTTGATTCTGTTTATTGGGATAGAATTATGCGCCGAGCAGAAGGTTTCTTGGTGAAAAAACTTGGTGCCTGGGAGACTGACCTTTCTCTTTTAAGAAACTTTTTCCCAAACGAGGAGTTCTCTCAGTTGCCGCTGGTGAGCAGAAAGAGAGATCAAAGCTGGCTACTAAATGAGGTAGGACTGGTACTTCTTTCCACAGGTCGACCGAAAGAGGCTGAAGAACTTTTTTGGGCATCATTGCAAATGGACATTGCTGAAAAAGACTGGCTAAACACGTCCATACGTTATCAAAATTTAGCTGCCCTTCAGTTCTCCATAGGTGAGATTAAAAAAGGATTTGAAAGTGCAAAGAGGTCGCTTGAAATGTCAGAAAAGGCAAGTTCAAATGAGTCTATCATAAAGTCTAAATCCTATCTTGGACATATACTTCATCTCTTAAACAAAAGCATAGAGGTAGAGAAATCATTTAGAGAGGCAGATGAGCTTGTAAGAAAAATCAGTGGTTTTGGGCTTCACAGCATATTCGGAGCTTTCTATGCTGATTTTCTCGTATCGACTAACAGAATTAATGAGGCTTCAGAACTCACAAGACAAAACCTTGAGATTTGCCAAAGAAACAATTTGCCCGATGATATCTCAAGATGTCACCGCTGTCTGGGTGCAATCGAGAGGATAAAAGGAAATCCGAATGAGGCAGAAGCTCATCTCCAAAAAGCCCTTGAGCTTGCAAGAAAGATTGGCTATCCATCTATCGAAATAGAAGCACTATTAGAATATGGCAGGTTGTATTTGCAAAAACGCAAGTACAGAGAAGCTATAAATGCTGGGAATGAGGTGTTAAAAATCTGCCAAAGAACCGGTTTCTTGCTCTATGAGCCTGATTCCGAGGTGATCTTGGCTAAAGCATATCTTGCCCAGAAAGATTTTGATCAAGCCAAAACCTTTGCCAAATCAGCTTTTTCCAAAGCCCAAAAAATGAGCTACAAATTGGCAGAGAATGATGCAGAAAATCTGCTGAAGGAGATAAAGTAGACAACACTGTTCGGGTGGGGGTTTAACCCCCACCCGATCCAAGAGGCGGGAGAGCAATCCGACACCTTGTTCGTCACGGACACCTTCAATGCGGATCTTTGATGTCCGTGACGATGAAGAGAGAATTGGTAACGGACGGGGCGTCCGTTACCAACAAGGAGATCAAGCTAAAGCTTGACACTCCAAACCATCAAGCCCTTTCTTCCTTAACCGTATCTTTCTTTCTGCTTTTAGCTAAATACATCTCTAAAACCAAAAGTCCAAAGGCTATCCACAAGAAAGTTTTCCAAAGCTCTTTTCCATAACGGGATTGCAAAATTGATTTCTCGACGTCATCCTGAGGATCAATATAGAAAAAGCTCAGGCCTTCCAATTTTTCCCCAACCTGTGACTTATCTATCCTCTGGGGATCAGAATCCTTAGGATCAATATTCACCGCAAATCGATCCACCATCTCTTCCGTGGCAGAAGAGGGGGAAGCAGAAGACATAATATTGTATATGCCCGGTATGAAAGTGTCATCTATCCGTAAGATAAGCTGGTCGGTCTGTCCACCGCTGGTGGAGAACGATGGCTGTAAGGTGATCTTCTTCATTTGCGGATTGGAAAGCTCTATTCCTTTATCAGCCAGATCAGAAGGAAGCTCCCTTATTACCTTTGAGCCTACCAAAATGTCCTCATCCAAGCGGGAAAGATCGGAGGCAAGATACTCCACTGTTCGATTGATAAACGGAACAAAAAACGGATGCACCACCAGATCGCCCTGGCTCTCTTCCACCGGTGCAGCTAAAAGCAACACTTTGCCCGTGCCGTAACTTCTCTCCACCAGAGCGGGTTTACCCAGATTGAAGCGAGCGATCGACTTTACATTTGGATTTTCCGGCAGCTCGAAAATGGAGGAAAACTTTATCACCGGAAGCTTTTCTTTTTCCAAATCCCGATAGACCTGAAAGATGGGATGATCTAAATCTAATTTCTCCAGGCTGAAAAATCCTCCTACATTCTTGGTGGGGGTGAGCGGAACGTTTAAGCTCAGATCAAAGAATTTTCTGATAATCTGGCTGGAATAATAGTCCGGGTCGATATTGTCTCCCAGAATAAAAAACACGCCACCGCCTCTCTGGACGAATCTCTCCAGATTGGTAAGCTCCACGTCGGTCAATTTCGAAAGATTGGAAAAGACAACCACCTGATATCTGTTGAAATCGATTCCGGAAAGAGAGCCTTTGCCTATCTGGGTTACATCTTTATTGGCATCACTTATGCCCAGAGGATTCAAAGCCAAGCTCAAATAGCGGGTGTCACGCTCGTTTTCTCCAACCAAAAGGGCTTCTATCTTCCCCGGGATTTTAAAGGCGAAAAATCTGCGGTTGTCAATCAACAGATCGTCGTCGGTCAGCTCGAAGAAACCGGTATGAATTCCCGCCTTTTCCACCGTGGGCGTAAACTTCACCGTTGCTTTTCCATTTCTCTCAATATCGGTGTCGATCTGGCTGGCTCGTTTTCCATCGATATAAAGCCCCACCAGAAGGTTGGTGACTGCTTGGGAAGTGAAATTAGCGATCTGGCAAGTTATCTGAAATGGTTTTCCTTTTTCGATCAGCTGATTGCCAAATTCTGTGTTTTCAATACACAGATTTTGTTTTTCCGCAGGTGAAACGTCCACCAGATAGAGCTTGGGCTTTTTGCTTTCGGAAGCAAGAAAGCTAGGATGGATAGAAGACCACCCTGATTGTTCCATGTCAGTGACCAGATAGATCTCCTGATTCA
>Ga0315288_10000897_pt1 | contig 37780 bp, 39 predicted proteins | sample YL17G11_20_MG_FD_203454 | JGI IMG/M metagenome (GOLD analysis project Ga0315288, IMG submission 203454) | Sediment microbial communities from Yellowstone Lake, YNP, Wyoming, USA - YL17G11_20 | ecosystem: Environmental > Aquatic > Freshwater > Lake > Sediment | place: USA: Wyoming | collected...
AGGGCCATTTGTCAAGAGAATCCTATAGGCGTCCATGATGGTCAAATGCGGCCTCACGACGGCGGCATAATCCGCAATCGCTTGATTGAGGTCCGGGGAATTATGCCATGCACCGCGGTCGAAAGTTACGCCCATAAGATTCTTTAGGCCGAGCGTCAGAGGAACCGCAGTGTGCACCTTGGCGATGGGGACATTGATGAATACATCCGCCTCTATCACATCCCGCAGGACCTGGCTGGACTTGAGAACTTTGCCGCGCGGCAGGCGGATATCCTTATACAGTGAAGCCGAGCGGCCGCCGATCATGCGCGCGCCGGCTTTCTCCACCGCCTGCTTTATGCCATTGCGGGTAAAGGTAAGTTCATCGGGACCGTCCACCGGATGATCCATTACTTTTATACTGCGCGCACCCGCCTGCTTACACAGGCGAATAACTTCTGTCACAATAGCGGGATTTGTAGTGGCGGCATATTTGGGCTCTATCTGCCAGCCGGCATTAGGCTTTATCACGACCTTGCTGCCCGGCCGGACAAAGCGCTTCATTCCTCCCAAAGCATCTACGGCAGCGCGGGTTAAAGCCGCCGGCGTCTGGTTTTTGGCAACCGTTATCACGGGTTTTCCGGCCTCTGCAGCCTCGGCCACGGCGTCAAGCCCGAAGCCCAATTTCTCCAGCGCCAAGGCGCCCAAACCGGCCGCCGCCAGCCGCAAAAAATCTTTCCTGCTCAGTCCTTCTCCCATCAAAACCTGCTCCTGCCTATTAACCGATTTTGACAAATGCGGACAGGGCCGCAAACTTAGCCTGGCTTTTTATTTAGATGTTTGGGGCGCAGTCGGCGCGGGCGCCCTGCGGGGAGTTCCACCTCGACCACTGGTAACATCTTTGACTGCTTGATTTATCATATTCTTCTGTCCGGCCTGTTCATTTTTGCTTTGTGCTTGCTGCTTCTCATAGGCATCCAGCCATTTTTTTTCTTCCGCCGCCTTCGCGTCCTCTCCCATATTCTGATAAATATCCAGAAGGGCCAAATGCAAGTCATATTCCTGCCCGCCGCCTGCCAAGGCGAGGTATTCCAGGGCCTCCTGGATCTTTTTTTGCTCCAGATTGATTTTGCCCAAATACATATAAATATCATAGGGGTAGCCCGAAACATTTGACTGCGGGGTGGAATTGCCGCCGTAAGCGAGCGCGGCATCGAAGGCCTCGTTCGCCTTCACCCAGTTCTTCTCACCGGAATAGTAAAGTCCAAGATTGAAAGCGATGGAGGCAGCTACCTCACCCGGCAGGCGCTGCGGGTCGGTTAGAGCTTTCTCTAATTTCGGCGCGGCGTCTTTATACTTGGCTTCATCAAACAGCTTTAGGCCGATGAGTTCCGGTGCGAGCAAGTCGGGCGGCATTTTAGTAACTATATCCGCTTGATAATCGAGCCAGGCGTCTCTTTTAAGTTGCGCCTGGACTCTTTTCCTTTCGCTTTCCTTATTTTTCTCAAAATCTGCGGGAAGCTGCCGCCGCTTAGCCAGCAGCTTTACGATAACATAAGCCGAGGGCAACTTGATCGGCGCAGTGAATTGCCCGGGAGCAAGCGCAAAAACCGGCCCTTCCAAGTCAGAGCCGAGATGCGCGCGCGTCTGCCACTGATTCGGATCTACCGGATTATTTCCTATGACTACTGATTTGGCAACGCGATTGAAATCTTCGCCTTTTTTCAGCCGCGCTTCGGCCTTGTCTATCTGAGCTTTGGCCTTGGCCTCAGACTGCACATCCTTCGGTTTAAAGATGCAAGGAATGGCCGCAATCCTTACCTCATCATAGCTGGCAAGCAAGGCGGCATCATCCGCCTTGACCGCAGCCTCTACCCCAGTGCGCAGCCTCTGTTCGAGCAGCATGTCTTCGACCTGCTTGCGGTTTTTATCAGTTGAAAAGCGATCCCGCAGCCATTGCCGAAAATCCTCCTCGCTGACCTGGCTGCGCGACTCTCCCTGCTTTTCCATCTCGCTGCGATAAATCTCGCGCGGATCAATTTTGTACTGTTTAGCCATCTGCATTACCTGCTGGATGCTCAGGTCAATCTCCCGATCAATGTTTTTTTCAATTTCCGCGTTTTCAATTTTGAGTCCACCTTTACGCGCGGTTATGGTTATGGCGGTAGCCGTCGCCAGGTTCTTAAAGGCTTGATAACGATACTTGATCACATCCCGCAGAGGAATGGTCTGCACTTTCCCTATATATTGTATATATTGTATATAGGAGGAATCTAACTGCTCCTGGGCAATATTTTCCCCGGCGATTTTTGCCACAACGGTTTGATCTTCCTGCTGTTGGGCTTCAGCTCCGCCCGCGCCCCTATACGCGCCCATACCGGACATGCCAAAATAGGCGGGAATGCCGATAATAAATACGATGAGGAGGATCCACATGATGAACTTGAGATGATGGGCGAATTTTCGCCTGATTCCCATGATTGACATAGCTTGCTCCTGCATTATCTTTGTTTCTGCGCGGTTGAAGCGGTCACGTCTCCCTCTAACCGCTCCCGACTGCTGCGGATATGCCCCAAGACTCTGGCTGTGTAATCTTCCAGGTTTGCAAAGAGCCTTTTGGCATAATCGTCGCACTGGCGCCGCACCTCCGCGGCTTCCTGCTGGGCGCGCGCCAATATCTGCTCTGCTTGTTCGTCTGCCTGGCGGGTGATTTCATCACTGGCAACCAGCAACTGCGCCTGCTCTTTTGCCTGGAGAAGGGTCTGATCCGCTTCCGCACGGGCGCGCGTGAGGATGTCATCCGCCTCCGCGTGTGTGCGCGCAACGAGTTCGTCGGCCTCTTTTACCGCGGCATCGGCGACTTCTTTCGCTTCTCTTTTGGCGGCGCCTGTTAGCTCCACCGCTTCCTGGCGGGCGCGCGCCAAAATAGCGTCGCGCTCCTCGGTGATGCGGCTTGCTCTGTCCACTTCCTCCGGCAGCGCCGTGCGTATGCGATTAATCAGCGAAAACAGTTCGTCCAACTCCGCTTTTGACACCCACTTCCAAAAGCGCCGAGAAAGCCGGTCCGCCATGCTCTCTAGCTCTTCAAGGAGTTTTAGTATATTTATTTTGGATTCCTCCTCTATTAAGAGTTGTAACTACACATCGTTTGGAATGTAAATATATGGTTATCAGTTCCCAGTTCTCAGTGGCTAGGCCCGCGGCAGGCGGGCCGCCATGTCCCTAAGCCTTTGGCCGGGATGGCGGCCTGCCTATGGCAGGCTTAGCCAGCGGCTCCAAAGGAGCCTAGCCATTCCCAGTTATCAGTTTTCAGCTCATAAGATTGCCTGATTCCGAGGCAATACGCTACTCCTGACTTTCCGTCTGCTTAAATCGCTCGCGCAGGCTTTTTTCAACATGCGCGGGAACAAAACCTGCAATCTCTCCGCCTAATTTCCCAATCTGTTTAACAATGCTTGAACTAAGAAAATAATGCTCCGGGCCGGTCATGAAAAACACCGTGTCCAACTCCGGGCGCAGATTCCGGTTAATGGAAGCCAATTGCAATTCATAATCAAAATCCGATACGGCTCGCAAACCTCGCACAATAACATTCGCGCCGGCGATTAGCGCAGCATCAACCAATAGTCCGCGCGGCATCAGCTTGACTTCAACATTTTGCATGCCGGCGCACGTCTCCTTCACCATTTCATATCTCTGCTGCGCGGTGAAGAGCGGCGACTTGTCCGGATTTATCGCCACCGCCACCACCAGCCGCTCAAACAGCCCGGAGGCGCGCTGAATGATATCCACATGACCATTCGTTATCGGATCGAAACTACCTGCATAAAGGGCTACCGACATCCCCTAATCCTTCCATCAATTCGAATCATGCATAATTGATTCGGATTGATATCCGCCATAGCTTTAGCGACGGCGGACGATAAAATCCAAAACGCTGTCCCCAAGCCTCCGTGAATCATAGAGCTCTAGCGCCGCCGGCAGATATTTGATGGCCGCGCGCTGCGCGCGTTGAACTACTATCATCCCCTCCGGCGCCAGGAGGTTCTCTTCCAGCGCCAGCCTTTCCAAGGTGCGCGCCAACAAGGTTGGATTCGTATAGGGCGGATCCAGAAAGATTATCTGGAAGCTTTCATTTTTACGCGCCAATAGCTCCAGGCCGCGAGAAGCCTCCGCACAGATGACTTCGGCCTGCTCCTCAAATCCGCAACGCGCCAGGTTCTCTCTTATCAGCGCAGCATGGGCGGCTTTGGATTCGATAAAAATCGCCCGCTGCGCGCCTCTGCTCAAGGCTTCGATGCCCATCGCCCCGCTGCCCGCAAAGATATCCAGGAACCGGCTTTCCGGCACCTGCCAGGAAAGGATGTCGAAAAGGGTTTGCTTCACCCTTCCCAAAGTGAAGCGTCCGGCCCGCGGAGCTTTCAATAATCTGCCTTTCGCTCGGCCTCCGCCAATCCGAATCAACTCACCATCTCCACCCTTAGTCGGCAGGATCAATTACAACACAACTCTATCATATCTGCTTTTCGGCCGCAACCACCCAGAGCAAGGCGTTGAGAGCGTTCAGCGTTCAGCGTTGGGCGTTCAGCGTGGAGCGGAACATTTAGCAATAGTTCGTGAGCGTCATTGAGGCAGTTTGGGGAACCGGAGGGGCAAAGAGTTCGCCGCGATCGCCTGTTCGGATTGACCCGTGTGCGGCGCCGCTGAACGGCCCGCCCTTTGCCGTGTAAGATAATTTGGCTATTATGCCAGCATCACCAATTGCTCTTGCCGATTAGCCGCCAGTGCAATTCCGCCAGCGCTCTATCGAGCATTTGCGGCAGAGGGCTTTCTTTCACTGGTTTTGGTTTTGACAAGGGCGAGATGCTGATTTGCGTGGGCAAGGCCCTTCTAATGCTTTTATAGTGTTGATCAAGCGGGATAAAGGGCACAGATTCGCCTTTGTTTATCAAGTTCACGGTAACGCCGCCGTTGCCATCGGCAAATCCCTGCACTTCCACCCGGATGTCCGCTTCCCCCTTGGCTGCCAGCATGGCATTAATCAAATGTTTTAGTTCCGGCGATTTTAAGTCCAATAGTCACCTCAGTTTCTGCGGTGCATGCCGCGTGCATTCATTCTACACTAAATCCGACAAACTGTCGCTAAAGCGCCAATCTATCGTTTCGTTATATCCTGTTGCTTCTGCATGACCTCGACTTCCGCGTCGAAGAGTTCCTGCAATTGCCGGGCGTGTTTGTTCGTGTCTGTCGCCAGAGAAGTCAGGACGCGTTTTAGCAAATCGGAATCCCCGTCAAAGGAATTACACCAGCCCTTTTCAAGCGCGGATTTCTCCAGCCGCAACGCGGCGGAGAGGGCGTCAATCGGCAACATTTTCAGTTTCTTCGCCTTCTTGATCTCTCGGTCAATTTCCTCCAGCGCGGTCTGAATCATGTCAGCCAGCGCGATATGGGCTTCATTGAAATGCACCACGCCCTCCGCCACTCTGGCCTGAAAAACGTGCAACCAATCTGCATGCTCGGTTTCCGCTACAGCCAACTCTCTCCAAACAGGCCCAAACTTCGGAAACAACTTCGCATAATTGATATAGAGGTCGCTCATCGCCTGCTCGAACTGCTCCATCTTCTTCGCAATATCCATCTGAATCTCTTTGGGAATCATAATTTTTCTCCTTGCGACGCCTGTACAGTAAGGCGGCCAAATTAATTTTACCACCCGAGTTGCTTAGTAGGTTAACAAATATCGCACAATTCGCACTATTTGGAGCCTTTATGAGATATAAGGCACTGAGTGGGCAGGCAGAACAAAGGTGTAGCGGGAGGTTATGCTCGGGGCAAGGCGTTCGGTTAGGACGGGTGAATGGTAAAGGATTATTCTTTCTGCTGGATTTTCCGCAGTTATCTACTTTCTACTCTCTACTCTCACCTCTCTCCGGCATTTCTCTTCGCTCTTTGGAGCGAAGAGAAATGCCGGAGGGGGGAATCGAACCCCCACGCCCCAAAGGGGCTCGGGATTTTAAGTCCCGTGCGTCTGCCTAGTTCCGCCACTCCGGCAAGCTATGCAAGGTAAAAGGTAAAGAGTAAAAGGTAAAAAGTCAAAATAGACCTTGTTCGCTTTGTTTTCCTTTGTCTGGAATATTGCCCACCTTAAGTTCAGCGGGCTGGACTATAGACAATAGACTTGCTCTGGACTACTGGTCATCAGTTTCGCATTTTCGACGACCTTTTTGCAAGCCCCTTTTACTACTGCGAATATATTTTTGCTTCAATAACCGCGTAATCTTATTACCTGGTTAATTATTCTCAATTTATCTTGATCCAATAGAGTCCGCCACGGGCGGGCGGCCGGGACTTAAATGCAGCAATTCAATTAAGTTCGCTTTTGTAGTATTCGTGAAGCCTATACGTTCAGTCGAGCGCGTTACAACTGAAATTAACTGTAAATTGGTGAATTTTAGATACGGCTATTAAATTTCAGTTGTAACGCGCTAAATTCATCTCAAATATGTTGAGAAGTTATGGAATAGAGTTCGACAGTGCTCGAATCATCTTGGGCGGGTCTGCAAAGGACACAGCAGCAAGGGGCAAGAGTCTGGCTAAGAGGGAGGTGATTAGGTGAGAGTTCCGAGTAATACCCCAATGTATCCCATGCGGACGGTGGTGAAGCTTACAGGGGTAGAAGCCCACCGCATCCGTTATTGGGAAACAAAATATGGCATGCCGCGGCCGGCGCGTGACAACCAGGGTCGTCGTCTTTACACACAAACAGACGTATCACTCATAAGAAAAATCGGCACGTTGGCAGATGACCGAGGTCTCAGCCTTGTGGCTATATGGGATATCCTGGCCGATGGATCCCCCGCGGAAAGTGTTCCTGAGCATTCCGAAGAGCTGAATAATTAGCAAAACTGCAACTTTTTTGCAAGAAATGTGTGCAAAAGCCTGGTTGCAACAGCTAATACAGCGAGTTCGAAAGCACGATAAGGAGCGAAGGTAGATGTCGAGAGATTTGCTTAGCGATGTGGTAACTTCAGCCTTAGCAAAGGCTATGGATGGCACCGCCGCGCGCCATCGGGTCCTGGCCGACAATGTCGCCAATGTAGAAACACCGGGATTTCAGCGAAAAGACGTGGCTTTCCACGACCAGCTAAAAGCAGCTCTCAATTCTGCCGACAACCGAGAGAAGGCAATGGCGAGCTTGGAGCGGGTAAGTCCTTTCACATTCCTGGACCCAACCCGCTCCTCGCGTGCCGACGGCAACACGGTGGATATCGAAGTGGAGATGGGCGAACTGGCCAAAAATACCCTCGAATATGAATCCTCCGTGCAGCTTTTAATGTCGAAATTGCGCATGCTGGAATACGTTATTACGGATGGAAGGAAATAGCACACAGTTATTAGTTATGAGTTCTCCGTTATCAGTTGAAAATTACTAATTCCATCAAATAATTTCTGACAACTGATAACTGACAACTGACAACTTATAACTATTGCCGGAGGCAAACAATGTCTTCATTTGATGTCAGCGCTTCAGGTCTTTCCGCGCAACGAAAGCGGCTGGATATAATCGCTAACAATATCGCAAACGCAGAGACGACTCGCACCGCGCGGGGCGGGCCTTACCGGAAACAGCAGGTGGTATTTTCCGTTGGGCAGGATAATGGAGATACTTCGGGAGTGCACGTAACCGAAATAGTGGAAGATCCGCGGGCGCCCAAAATCGTGCTTCGCCCGGGACACCCGGATGCGGATGCCAAGGGTTTTGTGGCCATGCCCAACGTGAATGTTATGGAGGAGATGGTTGACATGGTCTCCGCCACGCGCGCCTATGAGGCGAATGTAGCTTCGCTTGACGCCGCCAAGACGATGATAAAAAAGGCGCTGGATATAGCCAGGTAATACATCGCTCGGGGCCGGGCGGCAATCCGGCCGGTAGTGAGGATAAATCATGAGGATAGGACAGCTTCTGGAAAATACGAATATGCCTTCGACCGAAAAGAAGGCCGCGGGCGCGCAGCCGGGCGAGAAGTCCTTTGGCGAGACCCTGACAAAGGCCATCGAGAAGGTTGATGATCTTCAGACAGAGTCTGATTCCCTGGCTGCAAAAGTTGCCGGCGGGGATCTGGATAATGTTCACCAGGCGATGATTTCAATGGAAAAAGCGTCTTTGGCGCTGGAATTTGCAGTGCAGGTTCGCAATAAGGCCATTGAGGCCTATCAAGAGCTGATGAAGACCCAAGTGTAAGGACGGGGAATAGCATTGGCAGAGGAGAAGAGTAGTGGAGGCGCGTAACGGAGTAATATCTTCCGCAATGAAATTATGGAAATCCATGAATTCCGGCAGGAAGCTTGCGCTGGGGATGTTCATTCTGGCCGGCCTGGCGGTGCTGGGGATCGTAAGCGCAATCGCAACGCGCCCTTCATTCGCCCCGCTCTTTTCGGGCCTGCAGCAGGAGGACACCGCGCAGATTGCCATGAAGCTCAAGGAGCTTAAGGTTCCTTATCGTCTTTCGGGCGGCGGAAATACCCTGGAAGTGCCCTCGAACGATGTCTATGATTTGCGGCTGCAACTGGCGGAGGCGGGGCTGCCCAAAGGCGGGCATATTGGATTTGAACTCTTCGATGGTAGTCGCATGGGCCTGACCGAGTTCGGCGAGAAGATCAATTACCAGCGGGCCTTGCAAGGCGAGTTGGAGCGCACCATCGCGGATCTCGATAGTGTTGAATCTGCGCGGGTACATCTGGCGCTGCCCGATGACCAGCTCTTTGCGGAGTCTGAGAAGAAGCCCTCCGCTTCCGTTGTATTGAAGCTGCGGGGCGGCAAGACCCTGGGGCGGGGGCAGGTGCGGGGCATTGTCAATCTGGTTTCGTCCGCGGTGGAGGGCCTCTCGGCAGATGAGGTGAAAGTCCTCGATACCGCCGGCAGTTTGATCTCCGCGCCGGTTAGCGAAGAAGCTGCGGGTGACGGCATGATGCTGACTCGCCTGCAAATGAAGCGAGAGTTCGAAAGGCAGACTGAACAAAAGGTGCAGTCCATGCTGGATGAGACCGCCGGGCAGGGCAAGACTGTGGTCAGGATTGCCGCCGATATAGACTTCGACGCCAAGGAGTTGGAGGAATCCATCTATTCCCCGGACGCGGAAAACCACGGTGTGTTGGAAAGCCAGCAAGAGACGCACGAGACCTACAATGGCGGTGGCGTCCCGCTGGCAAGAGGCATACCGGGAGTGGCCTCCAACACCGGCGCCAGACCAGTCAAGCCGGCGGCCGCCGCCGGAGCAGACAGCTATGAGCGCACAGAGACGAACGCTAAATATCAGGTATCGAAAAGAGTGCAGCACAGCAAGATTGGGCCAGGGCAGGTGAAAAAGCTGCATCTAGCTCTGTTTGTTGATGAAAGTGTTGATCCCGACGGCGTTAAGTCGCTTGAAAAAGTGGCTTCTGCAGCCGCCGGCATAGATGCGAAGCGAGAGGACGAGGTAGCCGTAGAAAGAACCACTTTCGCCAAGGCTGACGACAAGCAAGAGAAAGTGACCGTCGCCGGAAAGGCGAAGGAATTCTACTTCTCCGGCGGCAAAGATGTCATCGCCGGCATACTAATGCTGGTCTTCCTGATGTTTGTTCGTTCCCTTTTTAAGTCCTCCCAAACTGTCGTAACCACCGAAAGGAGACCGGGAATTATACATGCCAGCGTGCCCACGGCAGAAACCGCGGCTGCACAGCCGGTAGCTGGACTGAGTAAAGGTCCCACCAATGGAGAGTCAATCTTGGCGAATGTAGATTCGGAGAAGATGGCGCAAGCTATTCGCAGCCTGATGGCCGAAGCAGAGGAGGCCTAATCTCACATGCAACCAACCCTGGAAACTCCTCAAGAATTAAATAAGCTTCAAAAAGTGGCGGCCCTGCTCCGGACTCTGGGACCGGAGAAATCCGTGGAGGTGCTCAGCCACCTCGAGAGTCATCAGGTGGAGCGCATTGCGGCGGAATTGGAGCGCATGGGGCAGCTTGATTCGTCCACAAAGAGAATGGTGCTGGATGAATTCAGAAGGCGCTGTGCCGGTTTGCCTGAAGATGCCGCGACTGCGACAGACAGATTTGAGAGGTCCAGCATTAAGCAACCTGCTGGGGACCTTGGAACTGCCGTCAACAAAGCACCGGAGACAAAAACGGCCGGCCCCGAAGTTGCCCTGGGCTATCTGCAAGACGCGGAAGTAGATGAGATCGTGGGGCTGATACAAGATGAGCATCCGCAGATAATCGCCTTTGTGCTGTGCAATCTTCCGGCGCCTAAGGCCGCTTCGATGCTGGGCAAGCTTCCGGAATCCTTGCGGGCGGAAGCGGCCTGGCGGGTTGCCAATAGCAGCGAAATTCTGCCTGGGGTTGCAGAGCGCCTGGCAAGAGCGTTGCAGCAGAAGGCTTCCTGCTCGAAGTCGAAGCAGGCGCAAATTCCGACCGGCAAGAAGGTCTTGATGGATATTTTGGAAAATGTAGATCCCAAGGTGGAACGCGTCATGCTGAAGTCGCTGGCGCAGCAAGATCCGGATTTGGGCAGAACTTTATGCAGCAAGCTTTTCGATTTTAATGATCTGATAAGGTTAGATCAACGCTCTCTGCAGGCCGCCGTTCGCAAGATCAACTGGCAGGATTTGCGGCTGGCGTTAAAGGCTTCCGAAGAGGAAGTAAGAGAAGCCATTCTGCAAAGTCTGCCGGAAACCGATCGCCAAATGCTGATAAGAGATCTGGAGACGGGCCAGCCGGCGCGCCTGCGAGAGATCCGAACTGCGCAAGGGCAGATCTTCGATGTGCTGCGCAAGATGGTGGATGACGGAACCGCCAAATTCGCAGCAAAGGAAGCCTGATTTGTCAAAAATCATTAAAGCAAACCAACTGAATAATCAGGAAATCAAGTCCTGGAATCCGCTGCCCGGCAGCGCTTTTGCAGACACCATGTTCAAACATGCCAAAGCACATGCCCTTGACCATACATTAGAAATGCAAGATTCTGCGGCTCATGCCCAGGCAGGAGCGCAGCAGGCACTGGAGAAAATAGCGATGGCCGAATCTGAAGCGCAAGAGATAAAACAAGGCGCCCTGGATAAGGGATTATCCGAAGGGCGCATGCAGGCCAAGAAAGAGTTGGAACAAAGCCTGGCTGCATTGTTGAAATTGAAGGAAGAAGTGGATGTCGAGCGGTCGGCCTTCTTCGATCGAATGGAGCCGGAAGTTGCCAGATTGGCAATTACCATAGCTGAAAAAGTGATCGCCAAAGAGTTGGAAGCGCATCCGGAAGTGGTTATAGATTTGGTGAAGTCCGCGCTGCGCCGCATCCGCGAGCGAGAGGTGCTAAGGGTGAGAATCAATCCGGAGGATATTCCCCTCGTAAGGGCGGCGCGGGATGACTTGATGTCTGAAGTCAGCGGCATTCAAAAATTGGATTTGATAGATGACCGGCGAGTGGGACGCGGGGGTTGTGTGGTCGAGTCGAGCACGGGAATTTTGGATGCGCGCATCAAGACCCAGTTGGAGCAAATCGAGCGAGTGATAAGCGAGGCGGCAGGGCATGGAAAAGCGAGCGAGGGAGAACGATCTGTCAAAGTATCGGTTGCTGGTGAGCAGAACCGACTCCATGAGGTTGAATGGGAACATTCGACAGGTAGTGGGGGTGGTGGTGGAATCAGTGGGACCGGCGGCGAGGATAGGGGAGGTCTGCAAGATCGAAGTGGGCCGCAACAAGAAACCGATCCTGGCGGAAGTAGTGGGATTCAGGGATAGTCGAGTTCTGCTGATGCCTCTGGGGGAGATGGATGATATCGCCCATGGCAGTGAAGTTGTATCAACCGGCCGTTGTCTGACCATCAGGGTTGGAGAGGAACTGCTGGGCCGAGTCCTTGACGGTCTGGGAAATCCGATTGATAACAAGGGCGTCATCATAGGAGATGATGAATATCCGGTCCATCAATCTCCGCCGCCTCCTATGGAGCGGCAGCGCATCACCCAACCGCTAACCTTCGGCATCAGAGCTATTGATGGATGCCTGACCTGCGGGCGCGGCCAGCGCATCGGAATCTTCTCCGGCAGCGGCGTCGGCAAGAGCACCTTGCTCGGCATGATCGCGCGGGATTCCGCGGCCGATGTGAATGTCATCGCGCTCATCGGTGAGCGCGGGCGCGAGGTGAGAGAATTCATCGAGGGCAATCTGGGCGAAGAAGGGATGAAGCGCTCCGTGGTGGTAGTTGCCACCTCCGATCAGCCCGCCCTTCAACGTCTGAAAGGCGCCCTGGTGGCCACCACCATTGCAGAATACTTCCGCGATCAAGGCTGCAATGTAATGTTCATGATGGATTCCATCACCCGCTTCGCCTGGGCGCAAAGGGAAATCGGCCTCGCCATCGGCGAACCCCCGACCACCCGCGGCTATACGCCTTCGGTATTTGCCACCCTCCCCAAACTGCTGGAGCGGGCAGGCGCCGGAAAAACCGGCACCATCACCGGCCTTTACACGATTCTGGTCGAGGGGGACGACATGAATGAACCGGTGGCGGACACGGTGAGAGGAATTCTCGACGGCCATATTGTGCTCTCTCGCCAGTTGGCGGAAAGAGGGCATTATCCCGCCATTGATATACTGCAAAGCGTGAGCCGGCTTATGCCGGAGATCACCAGCAGAGAGCATCGCACCGGCGCGGAAAAATTGCGCAGAATGCTCTCTATCTATACCGAAGCCGAGGACTTAATTAACATTGGCGCCTACGCCCCCGGCAGCAATCCCGGCATTGACGAGGCCTGCGCCTTGATCGGCGAAGTGCGCGCATTCCTGACGCAGAGGCCGGAGGAGAAGTGTGAATGGGAGGGTATGCTCTCTCGCCTTCAGAATTTAGAAGCTATCGCGAGACCTCCTGTAAAGGAAGTCTCGAAATAGCCTGATATAAAACATGAGTATTTGCAGGCGCATTTCATATTGGGAAGCCATCCTTTTCGCGTAAAATTAGGTTATGAAATGCGCCCTAAGCATAGTAATTGAACTTGAAAAGCGCTTTAGGAGCAACTAAGTAATGAGAAAATTCCAATTCCGTCTGCAAACCGTCCTGCGTCATGCGGAGAAGGATGAGCAGCGGCTGCAACTTGAGCTGGCCTGGCTTAAAATCCAAAAGCAGGAGAAGCAGTCCCAATTGGAGGCTCTCATGGAGGCGCGGGAGACCACGCGCAAGGAATTTATCTCCCGCTCGAAAGGCGCGGTTGATTTGGACAGGATAATGGTCTTACGACAGCACCTGGAGAGCTTAGACGAACAGATTGCCGTCAAACAGGAAGAGCTGGCGCTGGCTGCAACCCGGGTGGAGGAAAAAACCTCCGAGGTGATCGAAGCTATGAAGAAACGCCGGATACTGGAAAAGCTTCGCGAGCGGGAAAAAGATGCCCATACGCTGGCGCTTAACCGACTCGAAATTAAGATGTTGGATGATACGACAATGCCGCGCTATACGATGGAAACGCGCGTATAGAATTGTGCGACCTTAGCGCGCATTATTCACGATGTGCTCAAATCCCGCGCACTCCGCGCGAGGGCTGGATTAAGAAAATGAGCAGTTGAGCAGTAGATCAGTTGACCGTCCGCCTAAGGCGGACTCTGCCCGAATAATGAATTATTCGGGCTAGCGCCGGCAAAAATGCATGACCGATTTGCATAAAGATGATTAGAGAGATTGCATCACTAAATATTACCTTGGCGCGCATCGCGGAAGTCAAATCCCGCATTGACCGGTTGCGCGCTCCCGGCCGCAGTTTCAGTGAGGTGATAAAGACCTGCGCTTCAGTCCCCACGCGGGCCCTGGATCCGGCTCTGGAAAGGACCATCGCGCAGGCATCTGCAGAATGTAATCTTGAGCCGGCGCTCATAAAGGCGGTCGCCCAGGCGGAATCCGGCTTCAATCCGCTGGCCGTTTCACGCGTCGGCGCCCAGGGCGTCATGCAGCTCATGCCCGCTACCGCGCAAGCCCTGGGGGTAGATAATCCCTTTGACCCACATCAAAGCATCATGGCCGGCAGCCGCTATCTGCGCCAAATGCTGGATCGCAATAATGGCAATACCGCGTTGGCGCTGGCCTCCTATAATGCCGGTCCCAATGCGGTGGAGCGCTATGGCGGCATCCCTCCCTATCCCGAAACACAGCGATATGTGCAGAACGTGCTGGCTCTTTTTGAGAGATATCGCGAATAGCTTTTTGAGCTTTTTCCTCATTCCGCTGCATTCGATGGTTGCTGATACGCTCGCATTTTCTGCGAATCGCTCCTGCCTCGGCTTAAGTTACGCCCCCATTTGAACGATAACTAATGTGGGAATGACAAAGTAACAGGACCACGTATGGTAGAAGTTTTAGCACCCGCATGCGGCGACCTTGCTTCCGAGCCGTGTGCGAAACCAACTACTACGGGCATTGGCGAAGAGCCGACGCGTTTCGCTTGCATCCTGGCCGCGCAACAGACCGCGCAGACCGGGGAGACAGATGCGCTAGGCGCTTCCACATTAGCGGCAGAACAAAACTTTGCCGCCAATCCCTCGCTGGGCAAAGTATTGCAGGAATCTCTGGAATCGGATTCAAAGCTCTTCATCATGGGATCCAATCTGCCTCTGACGGCAACTTCATTACAGAAGAAAAATAGCCCGGAGGCGGAAAAGAGCGCTTTGCTGCTTACTCCGCCGGCGCCGATTATCGCGGCGAATATCATCCCGATAACCAATGCGCTGGGTGTCGAGGCGCCGCGATCATTGCCAGATGAGATGCCTTCGGACGACCGATCTCAGATTGATGCCCCTGTGGAAAAATCCGCCGGCGAACCGGCCCCAGGTCAGCACATCAACCTGTCGCCACAGGTCATAGCTTTGTTAGGACCTCCGATGGAGAAGCTTCCAATAGTATCCACTCCATCTTTGACAGCAAGCAGTTCCAAGGCCGCACCGGCAATGGAGATTTCCGATTTCGTAAGCAAGTCTCGCCAAACTGCTTCCGTCGCCGGCAAAGCTCCTATGGCAACGAGTATTACCGCGAATCCTCAGCCATCTTCTGATGAAGGTAGCCTTACATCACAGCCGGTATTGACGGACAAGGTGCCGCCGCAGCCGGTATTGACGGACAAGGTGCCGGCGCAGCAGGTAGTTGCAAACAAGATGCCGCCGCAGCCGGCATTAACAGACGAGATGACGACGCAGCCGGTATTGACGGATAAGATTACGCCGCAGCCGGTAGTGGCGGACAAGACGCTGCCGCAGCCGGTATTAACGGATGAGATTACGACGCAGCCGGTATTAACAGACAAGATGACGGCGCAGCCGGTAGTGACGGACAAGATGCCGGCGCAACCGGTATTAACGGATAAGATGCCGGCGAATATTGCTGCTGCCAGATACGACACTCTACAGGCTTCATTGAAGAATGATGCAACAGTTGAGACTGCTACCTTGGCGCCAAATTCACAACAGACTTTTGCTTCGAGAGTTATTCTGCCGAGTCAAGGAAATCCACAAGGGAATCCTGTTGAAAATATTCTGTTGGGAACGGGGCCGCTAAATGAGGCTTCACGCCAAACTTCGGAGCGCGGAAATTTGGCTCCGGTGGCGCCGATTAATCCGGGTGAAGCGCGTCCGGCCATGGAAGCCGCTTCCCTCAAACAGACCTTGATTGCCGAGGTTGGCGAAGTTCGCCCGCAAGTGGTAACTCCGCGCCGATTCACTAACGCTGGTGGAGAGAGCTCTAATGATATGCTTAACCAGTTGCCGCAAGACTTTCGCATTATTGCTACTCATACAAATGCAGCTAGGGGTATAGAAACAGTAGTTCCCCAAGCGGAAGCCGCGCAAGCCATGCGGATGATTGATCAGATAGTGGAGAAGGCGCAAATTGGCTTCGCCGGCGGGCGCAATGAGATACACATTCAACTGGACCCTCCGGAACTGGGCAGAGTGCAAGTGAAAGTCAGCTCTGACGGAGGCATTGTTACGACGCGCATCGAGGTGAGCATGCCGGAAGTGAGAAATCTGCTCGAAGCCAACATGCAGCAGCTGCGCGCGGGACTGGAAAAAGCCAATATCAATATAGGCCAATGCTCTGTCTCGCTCACCGGTGAATGGGGGAGCAGGAATATGCAGGCTCAACATACGCCCGATGCGCAGATTCAGCGAAGTGCGCTGTCGCATGCGGAAATGCAGCTACTTGGCACAGAGCAGGCCAGGCCGCGCTATGTTCGCGATGCCAGCCTGACGCTCGATTATTTTGCGTAAAACGCGCGACAAGGAGAATAAGGATGATTACTGAAACAACCGATGTTACCGGCAGCTTGTATTCCGACTCCTCAATATCGCAAGTCTCCAATGCCGCCAGCCAATTGAATAGGGATGCTTTCCTGAATCTCCTGATAACGCAGATAAAATATCAGGATCCCTTGAAACCCATGGAAGACAAAGAATTTATCGCGCAATTGGCGCAGTTCTCTTCTCTGGAGCAAATGCAGCAGGTAAATCAAAATTTGGCGCTTTTGGCGCAAATGGATGCTACGGCACAGGCTTCATCGCTGATAGGCAAACAGATAACCGCGGTGCTTTCGACTGATGGCAGTGTGGTCAGCGGGCGGGTAAGCGCGGTGGATTTCGTAGAAGGCAAAGTTTTGTTGACGGTTGGTACGACGAAGGTTAGTCCGGCCGATGTGACGCGCATCGAGCAATAATGCCGGCGCGTTAGTTCGGTAACTTATTTGCTGATTAGGAGGCAAGGACATGATTTCAATCTTTACCGGTGTGTCGGGCCTGCGTGCCCACGAGCGAGCTGTTGACGTAATTGCGAACAACATAGCAAACATCAACACCGTCGCCTATAAATCCGGTCGCACCTCTTTCCAGGAGGCCCTCGTGCAAACCCTGAGAGGGGGCAGTGAAAGTGGAACAAATCCGATGCAGATGGGCCTGGGAGTTGAGCTAGGCAGTATCGCCAATATCATGGGTCAAGGAAGCCTGCGCCCCACGGGCAGTCCCACCGACCTGGCAATTGTCGGCGATGGCTTCTTCATGGTGAGCGACGGCCAAACCATACGTTATACACGTGATGGTACTATGCAACTAGACGGTCAGAACCGCCTGGTGGCCGCGAGTTCCGGCATGTCTGTGTCCGGTTGGAGCGCGGATCCCGTTACGGGAGCCATAGACAATACCGCTCCCATCAATCCAGCTAGTGAGATTGTAGTTCCGCTTGGGACTATGTATCTTGCTCGCCAGACAAGCAATGTCGTTTATCGAGCATGCCTCGATTCTTCCGCGGCCGACGGCACGGCCGTGGACACAACTTTCTCGGTCTTTGACTCTCTGGGTGCTGCTCATCAAGTGACGGTTACATTTACCAAAACCACAACGGATGGCGAGTGGGACTGGGCCGTAACGAGTCCTGATGGAACCAGCGCCAGCACCGGCACGCTCGTATTTGATGAAAATGGCGCAAATACAACGCCAAGCGCAGCCGTATCGCTGGCGCTCACGGACTCTCTGGGAGCAGTTACGCCAATGGACTTCGATCTCGACATGTCGGCAGTCATGCAGTTGTCCGGCACATCAACCCTCCAGGTGATCAACCAGGACGGGCTTGGTCCCGGCACCCTGGAGAGCTTCAATATAGATAACAATGGCGTCGTTATCGGAGTATTCAATAATGGCATGACCCAAAGCCTTGGGCAAATAGCCCTGGCGCGCGTGTCAAATCCGAGCGGCATGAGCAGATTGGGAGGCAATCTATATGAGCTTTCGTCCAATACGGGCGCTCCCAGCATTTCGCCTCCTGGACCAAATGCAGGCAGCACGCTCGTGTCCGGCGCCTTGGAGATGTCCAATGTTGACCTCGCCAATGAGTTCGCCAACTTGATTATCATGCAGCGCGGCTTCCAAGCCAATTCCCGCGTCATAACAACGGGTGATGAGATGCTGCAAGACCTGCTTACCTTGAAGAGATAATGTCAAGCTGAGCCATGGGTTTCGCCCAAAAAGCAATAGCCTAAACCGAAATAATTTTGGGCGAAGACCGGGCGTCAGATTATCCTCTAGGGGATGTATGGAAACAACTAATTGAGGCTAATGGGGGAGGGCGGCCCGAATCAATGGAAGGGTCGTCCTTCTCCGGCAGTTTCTAAGGTATTGCATGAGAGAAACGCAATGATTGAAGTAACACGAATTAATGATGAAAAGATCATCGTGAATGCCGTCTTGATCGAGTTTATTGAAGCCACTCCTGATACGGTAATTACCTTGGTAACCGGGAGAAAGCTGATGGTCAGGGAGTCGGTGGAGGAAGTGCGCGACAGGACGGAGGCATATCATCGCTTGATAGGACTGTGTCCCAAGCCGTTCCTTGAGACGGCGTCCGCCATGGAAGAAGAAGAAATCGAATAATTTAGCCTTTTAGAGATAAGATAAACGATGGATCTGGCAACTGTTTTCGGATTAATCATAGCGTTTGCCGCGATCTTCCTCTCCATAACCTTGGAGGGCGGACAGATGAGCGGATTTGTTAATGTATCGGCCTTTATCATCGTCATAGGAGGCACCTTCGGGGCCACCGCGATGGGTCTGTCTATTAAACAAATCACCATCTCTCCTGCGGTCCTGAAACAGGCCTTTTTCAGCAAGCCGATAGATTCCTTGGAGGTTATGAATATCCTCATTGCCTTTTCCAGAAAGGCGCGGCGGGAAGGAATCCTTGCGCTGGAAAATAATATTCGCGAGGTCAAGATTCCGTTCGTGCAACGCGGCGTCCAGCTGGTCATTGATGGCACTTCGCCTGAACTTGTCAGAGAAATTATGGAAACCGAACTGGACTCTATGCAGGCCCGGCACCGCGCCGGCATTAGCATATTCGAAGGACTCGGCGGCTTTGCGCCAACGCTGGGAATCCTGGGAACGGTTATGGGCCTCGTCAACATGCTGGCGAATCTCAATGAGCCCGGTGAAATGGGCGGCGCCATCGCCTCGGCCTTTATTGCCACCCTTTATGGCGTGGGTTCGGCTAATCTCATCTTCTTGCCCATTGCCAATAAATTGAAGGCCAGAAGCGCCGAAGAGAGCAGCGCTTATGAACTGGCGCTGGAGGGGATATTGTCTCTTCAAGGCGGCGACAATCCGCTGGTCGTGGCGTCAAAGATGCAGTCCTTCTTATCGCCGAAAATGAGAGAAACGGGCAAGCAAAAGAAACCGGAAGCCTGATTCGAATAATCTATTATTCGGGCAGAGGCCGCCTTCGACGTAGGGCCTGCCCGGAGCGAAGTCGAGAGGTCAACTGAGCTGCTGTTTGGCTGCGCTTCCTCTTGATATTTGTTTTCGCGCAGAGAGCGCGGCATTTTAATGCATAAGGAATAATGCGGACCAATGAGCAAACGGCGGCCTTCGGGCGGGAATCATGGGGGCGGCGGAGGACATGACGGCGGCGGCATGTTACGCTGGCTGCTTACCTATGCCGACATGATTACGCTTTTGATGGCCTTTTTCATTCTAATGTATTCCATGTCCATTCTTAACCTGGCGAAATTCAAATCCGTTGCCGTCTCTATCCGCAGCGGGCTGGGCGGAAATCTGGAAGGCGGTTCTCATCTGCTCTCCGCTCCCGATAAGCAAATGGCGGATTCGCCGGCCGCCAAAGACTTTCCCAGGGAAGATTTCAAGAGCGTGGAGAAAGTGGCGCATGAACTGCAGGTTTACATAAATCAGCATAATTTAAAGCAGTCTATGCGCGTTACGGTGGAGGAGCGGGGGCTTGTGATCAGCGTCATTTCAGACAATATGCTCTTTAATATCGGCACCACGGAATTTGCGGCGGGGGCGACCAAAATCCTGGATAAAATTGCCAGTATAATTGCAAGCACCTCAAACAAGGTTATGGTCGAAGGCCATACTTGCGATCTGCCTATCTGCACTCCCGTCTTCCCGTCAAACTGGGAGCTATCTTCATCCCGCGCCAGCCGCGTGATACGTCTGCTGATAAATGAATACGGCATTCCGGCGAAACGCCTTGCCGCGGCCGGATATGCAGATACGAAACCTATTTTCCCTAATAATTCGGAGGAAAATCGCCGGCGCAATCGGCGTGTGGATGTTGTAATCCTGACAGATACGCGCCTATAGGAAGCGGGAACAAAGCAGTTGGCTTCTGGGAAGCCGGATAAGGAGAAATCATGAGCAAGAAAACTGTGGTGCTAGTAGCGATTTTGATGCTCGTGGGCGGCTGGGCGGGCGCCTACACGATGCTTAAGAAGTCATCTCCAAAACAAGAGGTTAAGTTCGATGCCAGGATAGACAGGGAAATCGAAACTATCGAACTGCCCGAATTTACTATTAATCTGGCCGATACGAATCGCCAGCACTATCTCAAAACGACCATTGCCCTTGCGGTAATAGGCGAGGGTAAGGAAATCAGCGAAAAGGTCAAGAAAGTCACCCCCTACATTAGAGATGCCATGGTTATGGAGTTAAGCAGGCAAAATTATCAAGTACTGCTTACAGAACTAGGCAAGAAGAAGCTCAGGCTGCAATTGGCCGAATGCGCAAAAAGGCATCTTGTAAAGGAAGACATAAGGCTTGACAAAATACTCTTCACTTCCTTTGTGATGGACTGATCGGGCATTATTGACGAATATGCGCGGCTTCTCGAATATGGTAGCGCACATTTGTAACCACCACGCCAGGTTCAAACATTAGGGCGAATTTAAGCAGCAGGCCAGTTTGATTATGCAGCAGCCGATGCCACCAACGCGTCGTGGCAAACTCGGGGAGAACCACAGTTACCATATCCACGCCGCGTTCGGCGCGAATGGTTCTGATATAATTTATAATCGGCTCCGGCAATGTCCGCCATGGGGATTTCAAGACCGTGAGCGGAATTTTTATTGGCAATAGCTTCCACATCTCTTGCAGCCGCGCGGCCTCCTCCGGGCTAATCTCCACATTGACGGCTTCGCATTCCTCCGAGATGGACTTCGCATATAGAAGGGCTTGAATTACCCCTCGATGCAAGCTCGGTATCAGCACGATGACGGCGTGGCGGAGGGCGCGAGGAATTTGATAGCCTTCGATGGTAAGCTCCTTGCGCAGGGTCATGTAGTGGCGCGCCACCATGCTGAAAACAAAAATCAAGATTGGTATAATGATGGCGACGATATAAGCGCCGTGCATGAACTTTGAGGCCCCTACGACAATCAAGACGATGCCGGTCGCAGTTGCGCCGATGGCGTTGACGGCTGCTTTCCATTGCCACTGCGGCGTCTTCAACCTGAGCCAATGCACCACCATTCCCGCTTGAGACAACGTGAAGGCCATGAATACGCCAACGGCATAGAGCGGAATCAGTCTATGCGTGGTTCCTCTAAAGATTACGATTAGTATGGCGGAGAAAACTCCTAACAACAAGATGCCATTCGAAAAGACCAGGCGGTCGCCCAAATTTGCCAACTGGCGAGGGGCAAGGCGGTCCCGGGCGAGAATGGAGCTGAGCCGGGGGAAATCGGCGAAACTAGTATTGGCGGCCAGCACCAAGATGGCCGCGGTGGCGGCCTGCAAAATATAATACAACAGGCCGTTTCCAAAGATAGTGCGCCCCAATTGCGAAAACACCGTCTGATATCCCGGCGTTCCGGGCTGGATGGGGACTATGCCAAAATGTCTAGCCATAAAGGTGAGTCCGACGAAAATCGAAATGCAGATGGCCGCCATCCAGAGGAGAGTAGTGGCGGCATTGCGCGATTCGGGCGGTCGAAAAGCCTGAATGCCATTGCTGATAGCCTCGATCCCCGTCAATGCGGCGCAGCCGGAGGCAAAAGCCCGTAAGAGTAGAATCAGAGAAACGGCCTGCATGGGCTGTATGGCGGCGAAATTCTGTTGAGCATGTATTGCTACCTGTTCTCCTCCAACAATCCATTTGAATGCCCCAATTATTACCATGAGCAGCGCGCTCGCGATGAAAAGGTAGGTCGGAGGAGCAAACAGCCACCCGGATTCCCGCGCCCCCCGCAAATTTGCCAGCGCAATAAGGCTGATGAGCAGCAGGCAAATATGCACATGATACGGTGCAAGCGGCTGAACCGCGGAGACCATGGCGTCAACCCCTGAGGCGACACTTACGGCAACTGTCAAAACATAGTCCGTTAGCAGCGCGGCGGCGGCAATCAGACCCGGATACAATCCCAAATTATCCCGCGCAACGATATAGGATCCTCCGCCGGAAGGATAGGCGGCCACAGTCTGGCGGTAGGAAAAAGTAACTATCGTGAAAAGCAGGCCGATGGACACGGCGATGCTCACCGAGTAGGACAGGCCGATGGCCCCGGCCACCAGCAGCGCCAACAGGATTTCCTCAATGGCATAAGCGGAGGAAGAAATCGCGTCGGAAGAGAATATTGGCAGCGCGAGGAACTTCGGCAGCCGCTCGTGGATGGCCCGCGCCGTAGGCAGCCGTTCGCCGATGACTACTCTCCGCAATCCCTGCAGGCTCACATTCAACTGCTTCTCCTAATGCATTTTGACTGCGCTGTGCCGCGCTGTTCCAACGGTGATGTCGAGTCGTCTTCCGCTTCCGGCCGAGGCTTTCCGGCATTTTCATCCGGAGCATAGGCATAGTAAATGACTGCGTTTGAATACTCGCGCAGCAGCCAGAAGACGCCCAGAAGAAGCAGCCATATACTTGCGTTGTCCATTACCTCATGCTCGCCTACATGCCGCAAAAGCAAAGGCCAATTGCTACTATAACTATACCGAAAGAGCTGTTAAGCGCCCGTTAAGATGCGAAGGGCAGGCGTTAAGATTTTGTGTAGGGGAACAACTGTGAGATGATTTGGTTACAAAAAAATAGCAGTCAAGCGGCGACTATTGTGTCGAGAAGCGAAATCCGATGCCGGGTTCGGTCAATATATAGCGGGGAACCGAGGGGTGGGGTTCAATCTTTTTCCGCAAGTGGCTGATATGCACGCGGAGCGTCTGAGTGTCTTCGGCATAATCCTCGCCCCAGACCTTTTCCAACAGCATCTTGGAGGTAACCACGCGGTCTGCATTCTGCGCGAGGAAGGCGAGGATGTCGAATTCCGTCCGGGTTAGCTCAACTTCCTGGCCTGCTCGCCGAACCCGTCGCTGTGCAAAGTCAATTTCCAGCTCTCCTATGGCAATGAGCGGAGTGGGGGAGGTTGGGCTTGCCGCGCGTCGCAGCAGGGCGCGGACACGAGCCAGCAGTTCGCCCGCGGAGAAAGGCTTGGTAATATAGTCGTCAGCGCCCGCGTCAAGTGCCGCGATCTTGTCCGAATCCGCGCCCTTTACACTAAGCACGAGAATGGGGGAAAAATACCAGGTTCGCAGCTCGCGGCAAACCTCCATGCCGGCCATCCCGGGCATGGCCAGGTCCAGAATCACCAGGTCCGGCGAGTGCTCGATGGCGGCGTCAATTCCTTCTGCGCCGCCGGCCGCAGCAAACACTGCATATTTTCGCGCGCTTAAAATTGACGTGAGCGCGCGGCGGATCTGTTCCTCATCGTCAATTATTAGTATCTTTACAGGCTTTTCAGGTGCGCTCATTTGCTGCTCTCGAGTGGTGGTGTTCTGGGAAGCGAAATAACAAAACGCGCTCCGTGCGGCTTCACATTCTCGATCCAGATTCTGCCGCCATGAAAACGGATTATTTCATCGGTAACAGCTAATCCCAACCCGGTTCCGGAATGGATATTGGCCGCCGATTTGCCGCGGTAGAATTTTTCGAAGACGCTGTGGAGCTCTGCCGGATTTATACCCGGACCTTCGTCCTCCACCCACATGCGCACCTCTTTCTCGGTTGCCGATGCGCCCACGTGCACCGGCGCGTCTCCACTATAAAGCAGCGCGTTTTCCAGCAGATGATACAACACCCGCTCCCATTGAGGGAAATCCACCCGAATTTGCGGCAGATCTTCCGGCAGTGAAAACGCTATGCGGGCGCGGTCTCTTTGGGGGAAATCGGCAAGTACACTGCCCAGTATCTCGCCAAAGTCGTACCATTCCATTTGCGGCTTCCATTCAGACGCTTCCAGGCGCGAAAGATCCACCAGCGACCCAATGCTACTATTCAGCCGGTTAAGATCACTTTGCAAGGCCTGAATCTCTTCATGTAGGCTATCGGAATTCCACTCCACATCTCCTTCGAGTAAATTCGTGACAATCGCTTTCATGGAAGAAAGAGGAGTCTTCAGTTCATGCGAGACGGCGGAAAGCAATATGGATTTCAGCCGGTCGGCTTCTTGCGCCGCGTCCGCCTGAATGGAAATTTTCTGCAGGTAGCGTCGTTCCAAAAATATTGCGGCCTGATTTGCCAGCGCAACCAGCAGCCGCGCCTCGTGTATCGAATAAGCCGCTTGATTCAGTCGCTCACCTATATAGAGGACGCCCGCCTGACGGGTAGATGTTTGCAGAGGCAAAAATATTTCATTGCGCGGACCGCAGATGCCGGTTGCGTTATGCTTTACGGAAATCGGCCAAGCAGAAAACGTCGCGTCGGGCGTATTAGTGATATCCGGCAGCCCTACCGCCTTAGCTTCTTTGTACACCCATTCAACAAGTTCTATAACGGTCGGCGCACGTTGGCAAACAGCTCCAGGTGTGGCGGCAAATTCAGCCGGCTTGCCGGAGGCCTCCGACAGGAAGAGCGCGATGCAATTGGCTCCAGTAATGCCGGTAACTTCCGCGATCAGGTTATTCCCCATCTCTATCTCGGAAATGTCGGAGACTAGATAGGCGCTGAAGCGGTTCAACAGAGCGGTCTCTTTTTCCCTGGCGAGCGCCTCATTCTCGCGCTCTCTCAATCGGCCTGTCTGAATGCCGATTAATACGCCCACCGCAAGAAAAACCAGCAGCGACAGCCAATCCTTGGGATCATTGACGGCAAATGTGTTATGGGGCGGAATAAAAAAGAAGTTCCAGGCCAGAAAAGAGAGCGCCGCGGCCAATAAGGCCGGCTTCACGCCGCAAAAGCTGGCGACGAAAGCAATGATAAGCTGATAGAGCAAGGCCCATTGCGCTTTGGCAAAATGCTCGCGCCCTGGGTAAAACAGTGCCGTTGCCATTACAACGAAAGCAAAAGCAATTAGATAGCCAAAACGATTAAGCTTTTCCGCTCGCCGTGACACCACCCATGACCCGCCTTTGCTCTACTATTCGCATGGCTTCGGTTGTTTGTCAACCTGGGGCGCCTGCATCTTTGGCTTGGGACCTTCAAATTTCTTTAATTTTACTCACAAAACACTCATAAAACCTTCATAAAACCACTAAAGTTGCCGGTCGTGCCAGCCGAAGATATATGAGGAGATAGGTTGCCGTTATGGTAAATGGAATCTACGTTGCTGCTAGTTCGATGGCTTCTCAGGCGGAAAATCTGGAGGCCATAGCCGGCAATCTGGCAAATCTTAGCACTGCCGGTTACAAGCGAGACGTTCCGGCCTTTTCGGATTTGCTGAAGGAGTCGCTTGCCCCGGCGCTGACCCCGACCATATCCGACACCGGCGTGGTAACGATCGGCGATACCACTTATCCTGAAATAGTCCAGCCTATCATTACCGTGGATCTGCAGGATGGCAGTCTGCGGGGGACGAGCAATCCCTTCGACCTGGCCGTGCAGGGCCCCGGATTCCTGGTGGTGCAGACGCCGGAGGGCGAGGCCTATACCAGAAACGGCGCCCTCACGATAAAAAAAGATGGTTATCTTGCCACCCATAATGGCTATCCCGTCCTGGGGGAGGGCGGCACTATCCGCCTTAATGGAACCGATTGGCAAGTGGCTGCAAACGGCGAGGTTACCGTGGAGGGCGCAGTCGCCGGCCGATTGCGGCTTGTGGGAATTCCCGCGGAGTCGGTGCGGCGAATCGGAGACAGCCTGGTGCTTTCCGCCACCGAACCAACCGCGCTGGATTGGGCCGATTCCCAGGTAAAGCAAGGCTTCCTCGAACAATCCAATGTAAATGCCATAGGAGAGATGATCTCCTTGATTGCCACCATGCGCATCTTTGAAGCCAATCAAAAAGTAATTCAAGCTGAAGACGAAACTCTCAGCAAGGCAGTCAACCAGGTGCCTCAAACCTTGTAAATTAGAGACTATATCAAAACCCTTGCCAGAGGGTTTTGATATAGTCTGGAGGGCAGTAAAATGCTCCTCTGCTTGTAAGTGAATGATGCTATCTGGCAGGTTTTGATATTTTCTGTTAGGAGGATTCCATTATGATGAGAGGATTGTGGGCGGCGGCCAGCGGCATGGCTGCTCAAGAGACGAATATTGATGTCATTGCCAACAACCTGGCAAATGTAAATACTACCGGCTTCAAGTCGAGCCGCGTGGATTTTCAGGATCTCTATTATCAAACCCTGCGCCTGGCCGGGGCCACCACCTCGGAAGGAAGCCAGGTGCCCGCCGGAATCCAGGTCGGACTTGGCTCTCGGCCGTCGGCGGTACAGAAGGTCTTCTCGCCGGGTGATTTGCGCCAAACCGGCAATCCTCTGGATATTGCCATCGAAGGCGACGGCTTTTTCCAGATTACTTCATCGGATGGAAAAGTCGTCTTCACGCGGGATGGAACCTTCAGCAAAGATGGACAAGGGCGTCTGGTCAATGCCGACGGCTATGCTCTGGAACCCGCCATCACGATTCCCGCAGAGGCGCAAAGTATTTCGATTTCCGCCGATGGAACCGTGAGCGTCATGCTGCCGGGCCAGACCGCAACTCAGCAGGTGGGTCAGATTCAAATCGCAAGATTTATGAATCCCGGCGGTTTGAGCAACGAAGGGCACAATCTCTTTTCCTCCACGGCGGCCTCGGGAGATCCCACCACCGGCACTCCCGGAACCTCGGGATATGGCCGGCTGGCGCAAGGCACCATCGAGATGTCCAATGTAAAAATCGTTGATGAGATGGTCAATATGATCGTCGCGCAACGCGCATATGAAGTTAATTCAAAAGCCATTCAAGCGGCCGACGAAATGCTGCAGATGGCCAATAATCTTCGCCGATAGAGGCCTCGTGATTCATAGGATACAGATATGAAGACAAGACAATTGCTCCTGATATTGTTGACTGCTGTCGTCCTTTGCAGGCCCTGCCCGGGGGCCTCTATCGGCATCCCTTCTCAGGCCGTCGTGGCCGGCTCGCAGGTAACCTTGGCTGATTTGCAGGCTACGGTCCTGGCGAGTCCGGCAAATGCGGCCAAAATCAAAGCCCTGGTGGTAGCCGCGGCGCCTCTGCCGGGCAAGAGCCGCACGATTACTAAAGCACAGATCCGGGAGCACCTGTTGCAGGCTGGATTCAATCCGGATCTGATAAAACTTGATTGCCCCGAGGAGATTCAGATAACCAGAAGCTCCAACACCATAGCCGGGCAAGAGATTATTGCCGCAGGAGTGGATTACCTGCGCCGGCAAATTACCGTGGAAAAAGATAACGCATTGATGGTTTCACCGATCACCGCGCCGCGCGACATTGTCGTGCCGGTAGGAAAGGTTGATCTCGTCGCAGAAACCACCGGAGCTGTCAGTGGAAAAACCTCTGCCGGCGTGCGCGTCTGCATCCTCCTGGAGGGTCGGCCGCTGCAATATGCCGTGGTGCAATACCGCCTTCAACTCATGGGCGAAGTCCTCGTTGCCAGTCACGAGATTGCGAGGAACACCGTGCTGACTTCAGCCGATATGAAGCTGGAGCGTAGAGATCTAAATAGCATAAAGGGATCGGCTTTGAGCGATCCCGCGGAATTAGCCGGGCGCAGAGCCACCCGCATGTTGGCCGCCGGCACGCCGCTTACCGACGCCTGCACAGAGCCGACTCCCATGGTGAAAAAGGGGCAGGAGGTTACTGTTACCGTGCTTGCTTCGGGCATCGAAGTTACCGCCCCCGGTATGGCCCTGCAAGACGGCGCGAAGGGAGAGATAATCCGCATTCGTAACCTCCAAAGCAAAGAAGAATTCCAGGCTAAAGTAGTGAATGAGACAAATGTTGTTATTGAACTCACACCCCAAGAAAGGCCTCTGCAATGAAACAGGCGCTCTTCCTCATAACTCTATGGTTTATCGCTATGGCGTGGAAACCGGCCGCGGCCGATTCTCTCTGGAAGCCCTCGACCGATTCGATTTTTATTGACCATAAAGCCCACCAGGTCGGCGATATTTTGACGGTCCTGATAGTGGAATCATCTAGCGCCCAATATGAAACCAAAACCGATTCCAGCAAGAAGCTGGACGAGAGTGTGGGCGCGGGCGCGGGGATACTGAATTTCATTCGCCCGTTCTCGGCCTCCGGCTCTCGCAGTTCCACGGGAAGCGGCAGCGCCACCTCGTCCACCAACCTGGTTGACCGCATCTCGGTAAAAGTCGTGGAAATACTGCCCAACCGGCAAATGCGAATCGAGGGCGAACGCGTGGTAAACCTCTATGCTGAGCAATTGACCGTGGGAGTTAAGGGACTGGTTAGACCTGAAGACATCGGCCCTGAAAACACGGTCTCTTCCGGTCGCGTGGCGGAACTGAGCATCTTTACCAAGGGCAAAGGTTCTATCGCCAATGCCCATCGCCCGGGCTTGATTGCCAGAATCCTGCAATTTATCTGGTAGCAACTCTGCAGGAGAGCAATTTAAGGAGAATGATAATGTCCTTCAGGCAATTATTTCTTAGCGTTCTGTTATGTGCAGTATTGGTTCAATCCGCCTCGGCCGATACGGTGCGGATAAAAGATATTACGCGTCCTTCCGGCGCGCGCCAAAATCAGCTCATGGGATATGGCCTGGTCGTGGGACTGGAGGGAACCGGCGATAGCCAGCAGGCCGTCTTCACCACCCAGGCGATCGCCAATATGCTGCAGCGCTTCAATATCACGATTTCCCCCAATAACCTGAAGCTGGGCAACGCGGCTGCGGTCATGGTGCTGGCTCAGCTTCCGCCCTTTGTAAAATCCGGCGACAGGATAGATATTAGTGTCTCTTCGCTAGGAGATGCCGACTCTTTGCAGGGAGGCATACTCCTCCAGTCTCCACTACAAGGCGCAGATGGCCAAGTCTATGCAGTCGCTCAAGGCCCCGTCTCCATTGGCGGATTTTCCTCCCAGGGCGCCGGCGCGAAGGTTACTAAAAACCATCCCACCGTCGGCAGAATTCCAAACGGCGCATTAGTGGAAGCGGAAGTTCCCATGCCCCTGGTTAAAGACGGCCTCCTTTCTTTGTCATTAAATCAGCCGGATTTTAATACGGCCACACGCATTTCCGAATCCATAAATCGCTTTCTGGGAGGCCCCGCCTCCTCGGCCCGGGACGAGGCAACAATAGATATAGCTGTAACGGATCTATATAAAGATCGCATTCCGGCATTGTTGTCAAATATTGGCATGCTTGCGGTAGAACCGGATAATATTGCCAAAGTCGTTATTAATGAGCGCACCGGCACCATTGTAGTGGGCGGTTCTGTCAAAATTTCCTCAGTCGCCATTGCTCACCAGGGCCTGAGCGTGAGGATAACCACGGATTATGCAATATCCCAGCCGGCCCCGCTTTCAAAGGGTGAAACCGTTGTGGTTCCTCGCGCTACCATAGAAACGCAAGAAAAAGAGGCCTATCTGACGAAGGTCGGCGGCGGGACTATCGAAGCGCTGGTCAAGTCGCTCAATGCAATTCGCGTAACACCCAGAGATATCGTCGCTATTTTGCAGGCCATAAAACAGTCCGGCGCCCTGCAAGCCGAGTTGGAAATACTTTAACAGGGAAGGGATTTTATCCCTTCCCTGCTCACTAACATAAAAATCTAAACGTAACTGCGTCAGCCAAATCATAGCAAAATTGCTTTATCACAGGATTGCTAAAGGAAAACCATGCAAACAAACCTTGATTTGCTGCCATCAATAATGTTGTCCTCTCAAGACAATATTAATGCAAACGCTAGTTCGAAAGATAAGGAACAGCTAAAGGAAGCTTGCAATGAATTTGAGGCCATCCTGCTGGGACATCTGCTCCGTAGCATGAAAGCGACGATTCCCAAAGGCGGTTTTCTCGCCAAAGGAACGGCAACGAAGTTATTCGAAGAGATGCTTGACGATCAACTTGCTCGCGAGATAGCAAAAAGCAGTTCGCTGGGCTTGGGTCGGATGATGTTGCAGGAATTGGCCGAAAAAGAGGCGCCAAAATCTTCAAAATAAATGTTCTAAATATTAAGTTCATGGGGCTAAACGCCGATAATATTAATGAAGGCCAGGAGCAGACTCCTGGAACAGCGCCTTTGTTGGGCAGAGGTTAGCAAGCATGAGAATCTCAACTGAGCACATTGGGCGAATATTGGAGACCTATTTCAGCAAGATCCAAAAGGTCGGAACGGAAAAGCTGCCGGCGCTCTCGCGTACCGGCAAGCAGGACCAGGCTACCTTTTCCAGCCGCGCGGAAGAAATCGAGAAGGCCTTGCGCTTGATCGCCAATCTGCCGGAAGTGCGGGACGATAAAGTGGCCCATCTGCGCAAGCAAATTGCCGACGGCACCTTCGAAGTCTCTGCTGAAAAAGTCGCCGAGAAAATAATCTCCGAAGCTCAATCAGAAAAGAAATAGAGATTAAAAGAGATAAGGAGCAAGCATGGTCACCCAAGACCAACTGGCGGCTCGTTTACGCCAGGAGAGAGAGCTTCTTCGCAAGTTATTGACCCTCACTGCGGATCAGCGCAACTGCCTGATTACCGGCGCCGGAGAACGGCTGGGTGAAATCGTCAGCCAGCAGAGCGAACTGCTTCAAAAGCTTTCCCGCGTTTCCGCCAAGACTGTAACTGCGCTTTCCAATCTCAGCGATTCCCCGCCCGCCGCGCGCCCGGAAGAGGCGCCCGAAGACCGCGAACATCGGCGGCTTCGCGAAGAAGTAAAAGATCTGACCGCAATTCTCCAGCAGCGCGCACGTCTTAACCTGATGCTGGCAAAAGAGGCCATGAAATATATTGACTTTTCCATTAGCTTATTGGGCGGCCCCCAAGGGGAGCAAATGTATTCGCCTAAGGGCGGACGCAGCTCGGAAGCCGCGCCTTTGCTGATGAATAAAACAGCCTAAAACCACCATGTCAACTTTTACCGGTATTATCACTGCTCTTTCAAGTCTCCAGGCTCATATGCAAGCCATGGATACCGCCGGACACAACGTGGCGAACGTCAACACGCTGGGTTATCGCCGGCAAGAGGTGAGATTTTCCGCGCGCGGCGCCTATCCTTCGGCTGGATCTGCGCAAGGGTCCATGGCCGAGCTCATCGGTAATGGTGTGACGATTGACTCCATTCGCCGCGCCCAGGATGAGTTCCTGAATTTGCACTTCAATTCCACCGGCGGCGAGTTGAGCCGTTGGACGACCGCACAAAATGCGCTTAAAGAGATTGAATCCATCATGGCGCCCGGCCCAGGCTTTGATCTCGGCGCCACCATGGACAAATTCTGGGATGCCTGGCAGTTCTTGAGCACCAACCCGGAAGATATGTCGGCGCGCTCGGCATTACGCGCCAATGGCATTGCCGTCGCCTCGAGTTTTCGCGATTTGGTTCAGAGATTGCGCTGGTCGGCCTCCAATATTGATTCCACCATAGAAAATACTGTTGAGGAAATCAACCGCGCAACCAGCCAGATTGCCGGCCTCAACCGCGACATATCTCTCGCCTTGGGAGAAGGCAGACAACCCAATGACCTGTTGGATCAGAGAGATGTGCTCTTCCAGAGAATTGCCGAAATCACGGGCGCGACGCTCATCACGCCCGCGGGGGGCCAGCCGATATTGAACCTTAATGGAAAAGCACTGGTGCAGGGCAATTTAGCGCTGGAGTTGACGGCCGAGCCGGGCGCCTCCGGCTATATGGAAGTAAAGTGGGCCGACGACGGTTCCGCGGTGGTCATGCAAGGCGGCGAGCTGGCCGGCAAGTTCCAAGTGCGCGACCAGATGATCCCGCAATACCTTAGCCAATTGGATGACATGGCCGCTACTTTGGTTTCCCAGGTCAATGCCTTACATGAGCAAGGATTTGGCCTGGATAACCAGACGGATTTGGATTTCTTTACCCCGGGCACAAACGCGGCAAATATCGCGGTGGATGACGCCATCCTCAACGACGTCAGGGCGATCGCCACCGCCGCCGCCGCCGATTCGCCCGGCGACGGTTCGATGGCCCTGGCCATAGCCGCGCTCCGCACGCAGCCCGTGATGGCGGGCGGCACATCTATTAATCAAGCTTGGCAATACCTGTATGGAAGCGTCGGAAATGATGTAAAAGTGGCGGAAGACTATATAAATTCCGCCCAGCTTATCCACGACCAGTTGTCCTCCCGGCAGCAGTCCATTTCGGGAGTTTCACTGGACGAGGAGATGGCACAGATGGTCCAGTATCAACACGCCTATGACGCCGCGGCCCGGGTGCTTACCGTGGCCGATGAGATGCTGGGCACGATCATCGAGCAAATGGGAGTTCACTGATTGGATTAGGCAGTTTTTGGAGAGAACCATGCGTATCTCAACAGCAATGATGGCGCACTCGGTGCAGACCTACCTGGGACGAGCTACCGAGAATATGTTTAAGATTCAGGAACAGGCCGCTTCGGGTCTGCGGATCAACCGGCCCTCGGATGATCCCACCGGCGCGCAATATGCCGCCGTCTTGAGGTCGGCCCAGGCCGAAGTTGTGCAATACCAGAGGAATGCAGAAGAGGGCACGCAATTCTTGAAGACCACCGATGCCGCTCTTGCAGGGATCGTAGATATGGTGCGCAGCGCGCGCGACAGTGCGCTTGCCGGAGCAGGCAACGGCGCCAGCCGCGAAGCAAGAAGTGCGCTGGCAAGCAATATTGAGCAGATATCGAACGCCATCGCTCGCGTCGCCAATTCGGATGAGGCGGGACGCTTCATCTTTGGCGGCTTTAAGACCGTTGCCCCTCCTTTCGCCGTCAATGCCGGGGCCGTGCCTCCGGTCATATACTCCGGGGACAGCGGAATCATGATGTTTCAAATAGGCCGCGCCTCCAATGTCGCCGTAAACCTGCCCGGCGACCAGGTCTTCAATATGAACGGCGAGGCGAATCCGGCCATGCCGGACCTCTTCAGCACCCTAAATGACCTTAAGACCGCCTTGCTTGCAGGAGATGATGCGGCGATTAATACCGCGACAACTCAACTTGACGATCACCTTGCCAGGCTGATAAGCATGCGCGGCGAAGTCGGCTCCCGGCAGCAGGGCATGGAGCTTGCCGTCAACCAGCTTTCGGCTGTTGAATTCTCTCTTAAAGCGTCGCTTTCCAAGACCGAGGATGCAGATTTGGTGAAGGTGATGATTGATCTGCAGCAACAGCAAAATACTTATCAGGCCACGGTCAATGTAGCCGCCATACTATCGAGACCAGGCCTGTGGGCACGCCTCGGCTAAAGGCGGCCGGAAACTTCTCTAAGAGCCTATATCCAAACCCTTGCCGGAGGGTTTGGATATAGGCTGGAGGGCAGTAAAATGCTCCTCCGCCTGCAGATGAATGATGCTATCGGATAAGTATTGATACAGTCTCTATATAGAAAGACAGGACCATGAAGATACAGACTAAACGATTTGGTGAACTCGATCTTGACCAGGAGGCTTTTATTGACCTGCCGGAAGGATTAGTCGGCCTGGATTCCATAAAACAATTCTGCCTGATTGAGGAATCTCCGGACAAACCGCTCAAATGGATGCAGGTAATTAACGAGCCAGGCCTTGCATTTGTGGTCTCAGACCCTTATGATTTCTATCCGGACTATGAGCTCGAGGTAAGCGATAGTGATATCGCCCAGTTGGGTATTGAAAAGCCGGAAGAAGTCGCGGTCCTGGTGTTGCTCACCTTCGGTCCTAGTGGGCATGGGATTACCGCTAACCTCGTTGCTCCGCTGGTGATATGCACTAAAACACGCAAGGCGAAGCAGATAATCCTGCAGAGCGACAGATACACGACCAGGCATTCGCTTACGGCCGATTCGTCGGCGCCTGTCGCCGAAGGGATTTTTGCGCTCTCCGCGCCTTGAGCACGAGGATGAGCCAATGTTGGTTTTAACACGAAAAATCGGCGAGAGTATTCTGGTCGGGGATGAAATCGAAATTACGCTGGTAAGAATCGAGGGCGACCAGGCTAGAATCGGTATTTCCGCCCCCAGGCATGTGCAGGTTTATCGCAAAGAACTCCTGGATGAAGTGCAGGAAGAGAACCTGAGGGCGGCGAGGGCGGCGGAGGCGGCGTCGAGGGTGAATTCGGAGGCAAAGCCCAAGTTGGGCAAGCTTACGCCTTCCATAGCGCCCGCAATAATAAAAAAATCCGATAAATCCAAAAATAGAACAGATGATTGATAAAGTATCTGAGCCAATCTGCCGAAAAATAATAATGGATATATTCGGCTACTAAGAAAGGAGGGGAAACAAGGAATAATAAACCGCACGCCGCGCAGGAGCTCCCGCAGCCCGCACGGCGGTAGACAACAGAGAATGCGTAAGGAAGCGCAAATTGCAGGTAAATGCAAAACTCTCTGAAAGCGCGGGAAAAAACTAAATGCCATACGGCAGGAAGCAAAATGCTGGCGGCTGCCAACCGCCGGTAAATAAAAAACCTCAAGGAGGAATTAAACCATGGCACTTCGCATTAACCAGAATCTCGGCGCGCTGAACGCCCATCGTTGGTTGAACGCTAATGATGTAGGCTTAAGCAAGTCGATCGAAAAACTCTCTTCAGGCTTTCGAATCAATGCCGCGGCGGACGATCCGGCGGGCTTGGTTATCTCCGAAAACCTGCGCTCCCAAATTTCAGGTCTGGGCCAAGCATTGTCCAACACTCAGTCAGCCATCAACATGATGAAAACCGCTGAGTCGGCCTTGCAGGAAATCCAGAACCTGATCCGAACCATGCGCGATTTGGCCCTGAACGCGGCCAACACCGGCGCACAAGATACAGTTGCTATCGCCGCCGATCAGTCGCAGATAGATCAAGCTATTGCCAGCATTGACCGCATTGCAAGCAACACCCAGTTCGGCAGTATGAAGCTCTTCGACACGGCCTCCAATGGTAATCTTGACGGCAAGGTCTTCCAGGTTGGAGCCAATGCCGGCCAGACTATCACCTTGGATCTGACCAGCGCCAGCTTAGTGAGCGACATGCATGCGACCAACTTGGGCGATGGCACCAACGCCGTTTCCGGCATTGATGTTACCAGCGATGCCACCGGCGCCCTGAGCGTGCTTGACGGCGCTCTGACGCAGGTATCCAGCCTCAGAGTCTTTCTGGGGTCAGTCCAAAAGCAAAGCATGGAGTCGAATCTGACGTCTCTGGGCGTTGCTCAGGAAAACCTCAAAGCATCTGAAAGCGCGATTCGCGACAGCGACATGGCAGCGGAAATGATTACTTTCACCAAGTATCAGATCCTGCTCCAGGCCGGCTCCGCGATGATGACTCAGGCCAATCAGTCTCCGCAGATCCTTCTGCAGATGCTTCGCTAGCCTGGGATGATATAAGTGGGGAGGGGCCGTATAGAAACGGTCCCTCTCCTTGTCTCTCGTGGAGAGTTGAGCAATGTCAAACGTAATTTTGTCTGACATATTAGTATCTGTTCTGCCCATACCGGGAACTGCCCAGGAGGCGCCCAAGCCTGCCAGACAGGCGCTGCGCCGAACAGAACCCATCCCGGCGCTTGGCGCACGGCCTCCACTTACCGCCAGCTTTTCATATGATAGAGCCCTGAGACAAGTGATCGTAACCCTGCAAAGACCCGATACCGGCGCGGTGGTGGCGCAGTTTCCGCCGGATAAGGTGCTGCAGTTGATTGCCGCCTTGATGAATCTGGCAAACAAGCAGCTGGATGAAATCGCTTAACGTCTAATATTTGGAGTGTAGTGATGAGTGGAACGGCTTCTATAGGGGGGATAATATCCGGCTTGAATACCGAGGATATTCTTTCCAAGCTTGAAGCTGTAGCGAAAGTTCCCGTGCTGCGCTTGGAAAGCCAAAAAGCCAGACTCTCGGCAAAGCTCAGCGCCTGGCAGGAGGTAAATTCAAGATTGCTTGCCTTAAAGGAAAAGGCCTCGCCTTTATCTTATCATACCGCCTTTTTAGCCAACAGCGCCACGTCTTCAGATGAATCTATAGTTACGGCAAGTGCCACCTCAAGCGCGGTTCCCGGCCGCTACACTTTCTCCGTCGAATCCGTGGCCACGGCCCATAAGGTTGCCTCTCAGGGATATGCCCAACAGGACGCGCTGGTGGGTGACGGCACGGTCACTATCACTGTGGGCTCGAATGCCCCCATTGAAATCCAGGCCGATGGATTGACCCTGGCCGGATTGCGGGATGCGATCAACGGCGCCAACGCCGGCGTTAATGCCTATATTGTAAACGAAGGCAGCGGAGACACTCCCTACAGGTTACTGCTCACCAGCAATGCTACGGGAACCGCAGGACAATTGGATATTGACGTCAGTTTAACCGGAGGCACCACTCCGACCTTCAGCGACTTGCAAACCGCCGCCGACGCCGTTATCTCGCTCGGCGGAGGCATCACCGTTACGCGCAGCAATAATACCATAACCGACCTGATTCCCGGAGCTACGTTGAATCTCCATCAAGCTGACCCGGGCCAGGATATTTCCATTACCATTACGAACGATAACAGCGCCAAGAAGCAGGCCATTGGCGATTTCGTTGAGCAATATAATGCTCTCATTGATTATTTTGCGGAACAGTGGGAATACGACACGGACACAAATACGGGGGGCCTACTCTTCGGCGATTATTCCTTAAGCCAGATTCATTCCAACCTGGTGTCGCGCATTTCCAACACGATAGCGGGCCTGCCGTCATCTCTATCACTGCTTTCTCAGGCGGGAATTCGCCTGGGTATGGACGGCAAGTTGACCTTGGATGAAACGGTATTGGACGGTGTCTTGACCTCCAATCCGGACGGAGTGATGAAGCTCTTCTCCCGCTATGGCAGCCCCACAAGCGCTGAGATTAAATATGTCAGTGGTACCAGTGATACTAAGGCCTCAGGAGAGGCGGGATACGCGGTGCAAATTACGCAGGTGGCCACGCACTCTCGCTTGACCACCGGAGTTGCCCAGGCGGATCCTCTAGCCGAAGATGAAATCATTACCATCAACGGAAAGACCATCGGCCTCACCGCGGGAATGACGCAGGCGCAGGTAATTTCGACCATAAATGCCAGAACGAGCGAGACCGGTGTTACCGCCTCGGCAACAGATATCAATGGCAGCGGCGCCGGCCAATATCTCACGCTCACAACGGCCGGCTATGGTTCCCATGCGCAGGTAACGGCTCTGTCCAATAAATCAAATGGCGCCCCCGGCAGCAGCGGCATCGGAAATGTGTCCGTCACGGAATCTTCCGCCGGCGGAGAAGCAGGCACCGGGACCGGCGCCGCCGGAGTGGATGTGGCGGGCACGATTGACGGAGCAGCGGCGGAGGGAACGGGACGACTGCTTAAAAGCACCGCCGGAGATGCCAAAGGTTTGTCGCTGCTGGTGCAGGCCGCCGCAACCGGTGATTATGGCACAGTTGTCTATACTGTCGGAGCCGCCGCCATGCTGAATGCAGAACTGGTATTCCTTACGGAAGATGACAACAGCACCATTAAAACCTCGGAAGATACTTTGCAGAAAAGCATTGATGACATGACCGAAAGCATCGAGCACATGAATGAATCGGTGGCCAGCGAGCAAGAACGCATTAAGGCTCAGTTCAACCGCATGGAGCTGGCCCTTTCGCAACTCCAGACTCAGAGCA
>Ga0315288_10000898_pt1 | contig 37764 bp, 31 predicted proteins | sample YL17G11_20_MG_FD_203454 | JGI IMG/M metagenome (GOLD analysis project Ga0315288, IMG submission 203454) | Sediment microbial communities from Yellowstone Lake, YNP, Wyoming, USA - YL17G11_20 | ecosystem: Environmental > Aquatic > Freshwater > Lake > Sediment | place: USA: Wyoming | collected...
ATACTAGAATCATTTACGAAACCTTATCACCATTCTTAATAACTGGTGTTCAAAACTTACTTGATTTTATTTACGGATATGCGGATTTCGCCAGATCAATTGGTTTCGTCTTTAATGATCCGTCCTTATCTGAAATTAATAAAAAAACACAACAGTTGGTAAGTTGGCAATTTGAAATCGAACAAATGATAGACACAATTTATACTGGTCTTGGCACTTCTACCATTGCCGTACTTGAACCAGAACTTGGTATACCAGACGTACCTCTCGTCGAAGTAAGCCCATTCAAAAATGCCATTTGGTTTAAACCAGATCGAGGCATCGTTTCAAACGTTATCAGTGGTCCATTTTCTGACATTCGGACAAGCCCATCGGTTTATGACCAAAATGGGAAACCGCTTCCACAAAAAAGCGTTGTTGCATTAAGAGAAGATAAGAAAACTAGAGTTTATTTACCAACTCCAGTTGGTAGTAATTATGAAGTTAATGGTGAACAAACTTTTGGGGTATCATTAGAAAATAATAACCACATTGGTGGTATTAAACTATTCGTTGATGAATATGAAAATATTATAATTTTCAATGATTACACAGACAAAGGAGATCTAATATACGATCCATTCTTAGGTCTTTCTGTTGGTAAATTTACTATATCATTCGAACGTGTGTCTGATTACACATTTAGACCAAACGCGGGTGGCTACTTTTTATCTGGTAATGACCTAATTCAAAACATCGAAGCAGCAGTGGGAACTCTTCCTTTATTCTATGACACGTATGTAGTTAATGAGCAAGCACCATATGTAAAATACGCGCGAGCCGCTGTTGGATATCAAAATCCAGCATATTTGGATCAACTTCAGCAAGTAACAGAAAAATCTAAATTTTTATTCTGGAAAGGATTGATCCAAAACAAAGGCACCATAAATGCAGTCAAAGCTTTTACTAATGCAAGACTATTTCTAGGTGCAGAGGTCGATGAATTCTGGGCGTACAAACTCGCTGAGTATGGTGATTCTCGAACCAAGATTACACCAGAACTTAAACTTTTTACGACTGATGTTACACGAAATCAAATTCGTTTCCAGTTCACAAGTCCAGGTGATCCATTGGAGAGCACTTTTACTGAAGTTACTTTAGCAGACAGAAATCGTTGGTTCAATCAACCAGATCAAGTAGAAGCAATTAGTGAAAACAGTCGCAATGGTAACTTTTACTTTGACGCTAGAACAATTGCAAAAGAAAGTAAACCAAACTTCATAATACATGATTCTAATTATTACATTAGACTTAATATCCCAGTCGATGATGTTAACTTTACTTTTTCCAATGGAACCGGACAAATTACATCAATATCTACGTCATTTAGTGCAAACGTTCCAGTGTCATTCCTTACCACATTTAACTTTATAGTTGGTGCTCGTAATATTGATGTTTATTTTATTGATCAATCTATATTACCAGCCTCGATAACTTTGTTAACTCCTGGAGTCGATTATATTGAAACCTCTAATAACACAGTGGAAGTTACTTTTACCTCCAATAAATTCGGTCAAATATTAATTGAAAAACGAGTTGGATTGCTTATTAATAATGTACATTACGAATTCATCAATTCTAGAATTTTAAAGATGTTGTTTACTCCAAACAACACGCCGGGGTCTGAATATAATTTACTGGATTACACTGTGTATTTGTTAAATGTAAACAAATATTCTTCTAGTCCTATTACTTTGATAGATTATTTGGCTGGTACGATCTTGGACAAAATTCAGCTATGGCATCCTGCTATAGGATTACAATATTCCGAATCATTACAAGCAATCGATCTAGTAAGAGATAGTGATCCAGCATTGTATTCAAACAACCTCGATACCAATATTTCAACATATTCTCCACTTAACTTGTGGAATGAGCTTGAAGTTGGAACAACTTGGTTAGATACTTCTAACTTAGGGTACATACCATATTATGATAAAAAAGTTTTTGATTTGAATACTCGAATCTATTATTGGGGTAGTCTTGCTGATTGGGCATCAATAAATCTATACCAATGGGTTGAATCCAACGTATTACCATCGGAATGGGACGAACTTGTAGCAGCAGATGCAAACGATCCGTCACTTATAAATGAAGAGAAACATACAGGCACGCCGCTCAAACGCTTATATGTTCGTTATTTAAACACACTAACAAATGTTTGGGGTCCGTGGACTGAATTGGACAATGCTTATTTCCAAGAATACGACATGGTATTAGTAGGACCAACACAAACTTTAATTATTACCGATTTTGATGTAGCTGTTGGAGATGTTGTTAACGTTTACATTAACGGTTTCTTTATCGAAGAAGCTACAGTTCAACAAACAGTTGACGTTACTCCAATTCCTGATTCTATAATAAAAACTGTTACTGTTACCACAACACTTAATCCACAGGACACGGTTCGTATTATAAAGCCTTTACCAGTGTTTACGGAAGATCAACAATTTGCTCAAGCAACTAGTTCGTCTACTAACGTTCAATACCAAAACGATTATCCGTATAGCACCATTAACATAGTAAATAACCAAGGAATTATTGTTTCTACCAAATATTATTTCTGGGTTCAAGGTGTACAAACTATTTCTGATGATAGAGATTTAAGCATCGCAGAAGCAGCATCCCAAATGAAAAAAATACCAGTACCATACATGTTTTTTCAGAACTTTAAGAATTTTTCTGGTCCAGAACCGCTTGTTGACACATTAGACAGAACTAGTGAATATCTAAATCCAACCCCTGGATTCTATTCAGAAATCATCATAAATGGTATTGGAAACAATATTATTCAAGAAAACGACCGTTATAAACTTCGTTTCGTCAAAGATCTAACGTTAAGAGATATTCTAGTAGATGGAATAGATTTGAAGATTAAACACGAAGAATGGGGTATGATTCGTCAAAATCAAACTGATGTAATCCCGCGCGACCTTTGGGATAAAATCACGGAGTCTATAGTTGGATACAAACTTGCTGATCCAACCATACCAGTTCCATCGGTAGATAGAGAATTTTATGATAATCAATATGGTACGTCTACTCGTTGGGGATTGGGTAATGAACAAGCGTTTGTTGACGGTGCTTTAGCTGTAAATACAATAACTAAAGAAATTTTAGATGAATCTTTTGATATTAGTCCTATCGACCGAGACATTTTCTTTGAAATTTATTTCTTCGATAGACCAGAAAACATAATCGATGCTATGAATACAATTTACACTTCATTCCCGGCAAAAACAGTTAACAGAATTTGGTTTTCTGTATTGATGGATGCACTCACTTTACAACATCAAATGAAAGGAATATTTAAAACTTCTTATCTAGCACTACACGGTATTAGACTTCTCGAAACGGCGCAAAAGGCACTAGATGACTAAAATAATTGATAGAGACCCAATCCAAGGATTGATCGATTACATTCTCGATATTAAACCCTATCACAGCAAAATCGCCGAAGTGTCTACTGATTTTGTTATTAATGATGATGTTAACGTAACAATTTTAGACTCAAATGCTTTCGACGGAGAGATCACACAAAATCGAGATGCGTTATATGCTTGCGATGAAGGATTTGGTGTTGCACCGTATGGTGAAGAAGATCAATCGATTAGTTACATTCCAGACCTTGGCACAAAAGGAATTATTACTCCGGTAGATGACGGTTTGGCTTATCCAATACTTTTCATCGATCCATTCACAACTTCTTTCTTTGTTGAAGAAGATAAGACATTAGTATTTCCCCCATCAATAGTTTATACTATAACAGCAGTCATAACAGGGGTGAATGGAACCTGGAAGATTACAGGCAACCACGCAACTTCTTTTACCACAGGTCAAACCTTTATTGTATCCAATAACACTGGAGATGGTGAAGATGTATATACCGTCTTATCCGCTACAAATAATGGAGCAAACACAGATATTGTTGTTAACGAGACAATACTAGTTAACGCTTCTGGAGATGGAAATATTACCACTGGCATTTTTCTTTTACAAGAATCATACGCTAACAATGGTTATTGGCAAATAATTAGTTCTGAATATCAAATTGGTTCACCGCCTAATTTTGTAAAAATATTTGAATATGAACAAGCTACAATCATAAATGGTGATCAAGGTCTTCAAGAATTTTGGATATTAGGAGATCAAACCTTAAAATTTACAACGGGCTTCGCTTTTACTATATTCGGTTCCTCTGGAAATGATGGAACATATGAAGTAGCTAGCGTTTTGTTTGATGGATTTAATAGTACGACTAAAATAACTACAGTCGAACCAATTCCAAGCTCTACCTTTGATGGTATTTTAGCATGGAGAGAAAACGGAGATATTTTAAAATCATACACTCAAGTAACTGCACAGTTCATTTCTGCGTTTCCAATATCTTTTACTATTATCGACGTTCCGAGTTTGGTTTCTCCATTTACCTTTAAAATTAGTAACGACTTCACTAATCAATATGATAACGGTGACAGTTTTACGATTATTAATTCTACTCAAAGTTATAACAATTCTTCATGGATTATAACTAGCGAAGCCGCACCCAACTCCTCGATAATAGCAGTTAACACAACACTCAAAAAATTTACCATAACAGGTAACTTAGTATCTGATTTTAACACTCCTGGTGAATTTCTTTATGTAATAGGAAGTATAGATAGTACCTACGGTTCTATAGCAAACCGAGCGTGGGAAATTATATCCGCTTCTCCTAACGGTCCTAACACAGATGTTTTCGTAAAAGTCCCTTTTGGATCAATCTTTATCGACCCAGATATAAACAAAGGTTCTTTGAAAGCCAATTATGCTTATGTCATAGGTACACATGTGTTTGAAAACACAACAGATGGAAACATTATAATTCCACCATCAGGGCCACCAACTCTAACTCTTACAATCTTTAGAGTTAATGTTCCTGCAAGCCAATTTATCGTAGTTGGTAATTATACAGCGAGTTTTCCTGCTACAACATTATTTAAAATAGATGGGACCAATGGAAATGGAAATCAAGGAAAATGGCAAGTCGTAGCATCATCTTATGATGCCATCAATAACTTAACTAGAATTACTTCAAACTTCGTTGAAATATTTCCTAATCCAAGTATTTTTGATGGGCAAATAGATGCGATATATCGTTCTAATTGGGATTTACCAGAACTTTGTATAAACGCATCACAAACAACGATTTCTGGTTTTATTGATGAAGACCTTCAATTCATATACGGATCAAGTATTCGATTCTATGATACTATTTTTATACCACCAGTTGGTGATAGTTATATTCCTTGGGGTGGCGACGATTATGCTTGGGATAATAATGGATGGGAGGCTGATCAATTACCATTAGAAGATACTCAAGATGGTATAATAACGCCTAACGAACGTGGTGGAATGTTTATTGATTCTTGGGACATGCCATATTATGACATTGATGCGTATGATGCTAGACTAGCCCAATTGGCACAACATTATGGTTCTTCGTACCCACCTCAACAATTTTCAATAGTCTCAGCAAATAGTACTACCGACGTTTTCGTAGTCGCGGATGATAAGACTACAATCTTTACTCCTGGAAGGGCGTTTGGTGTTAATGGAACATCGGCAAATGACGGAACATATTTTACAGTTTCATCAACTTACAATGCTGGTCAAACAACAATTCAAGTAGCATCAGTCTCAGTAACACAAGGTGCCACAGGAATAATCATTGCATCAATAACCTATCGTCCATAGATAAATACTTAAAGAGGTAAAATAAAATGCATGACATATACAAGACAACTGATATAATCTTAGCAGCTTGTTTAAAAATTAATGGATATGAATTAGATTCTATCAAAAAGGGCGAAGCTAATAAAGGCATATTCATTTTTATGAATGTTCCAAAAGAGTTTATCGCTGATTATGATTTAGGAAAAATTTTGGTTGAGCCTGTGGTATTTAACAATTGTATCAAACAACTTACAACTAGCGTTAGACGCATGCTACAACAATAGTCACGAGGAATTATTATGAAGCAAGAAAGAGTATTCATTGAAGCTACGGGTCATGTGTTGATTAAAGACGATCTTAACAACATATTGCTTAATAAGAAAAATGCTGTACACCCCCAAAACATGGCCCGCATAATCGGTCGAGCATTGGCCCATGAAGAAAATTCATGGATTTACCGTATGGCATTCGGCAATGGAGGAACCATTGTTTCTAGTAATTTTGAAATTACTTACAAGACACCAAATGACGGACAACCTCCCGATCCTAATACCTGGAAGTCTCAACTTTACAATGAAGTATACTCAGAAATCGTAGACGATCAAAGTGGTTTGATTGGTACTGGTCCAGGTGCTGTACCCGCTAATGATCCTCCTTCAATTCCTAACGTATCCGGTCCCGGCGTTCGAAGCACAGAACTTGGTACCACAACCCAAGTTTTAATTGAATGTGTTCTTAATCCATCCGAACCAACAGGTGAATTCCCTACCGACACGGTAGGTCCACCAAACGTTCAAGTTTCCCAAGGAACGTTCGTTTTCGATGAAATTGGTTTATTCACTTCTGGGCTTCCTCAAGTAGCAACTGCTGGATACCAAGATGCTAATGTTGACACACGAGATGGCACTGATGATAGTGGATTAGCTCCAAGCACTTTATATACTTTCCAAATTACTGTTGACGGTGGTGCATTACAAACTATTAATATAACTACCCCAAGTTCTGGTTCTGGTGCTTTGGGAGTTATAACATATAGTGATTTGGTTTCATTATTAAACGGTCCAATCACAGGCGCTACAGTTAGTATAGATGGAGCGCCAACCCCCACCACTAACACTTTTGGATTCTTACGTTTCACAAGTGCTACCACGGGCGCGTTGAGTGAAATCGATATTGATGTTCCTCTTGCTCCACCGGGTAATTGGTTATTCAATAGTTTAAATACGTTTGTTTATCCTACTGGAATTTTGACTGCTATTCCTGGGGTTCCTGCTGGATTACAAAATGCCCCGACTGCTCCTGCAACAGAAGCGGATAGATTGTTGACTCATATAATTTTTAGCCCAATTTTGAAGGCAGCTAATAGAACTTTAACTATTTTATATACTTTAACAATAAGCGTAGCAAGATCTTCATTCTAAACGATTTTTACTTAGAATAAGTATATAGAATATTACCACAGTCCCATAATTTCATGTAATTACGTTCTATCATTATTTCTTTTTCGGTTTTATTTTTATCAAAACCTTGTTTCACCAATTCAGACTTTCTGAATTTAAATCTATGAAGTCGTTTTGAACCGTTAGGCGTAACATACCAATAATTTGGTGCTGTATTATGAGTTAAAGTAAAATTCAATTTTTTATACAATTCTCCATTTGACCATCTTCTATCGGCATAAGAATAAATTGTATTCCAATTATAATTTAATTTGAAATGTGTCAATAGTTTGCTGGCTGCGCCGCGTACAATATAATCAATATCAACTGCAAATCTATTTAATTCCCAAGAACCTTGTGTAACTTTTCTACCCTTCGACAAATTATTTTTGCCAAAAGTCATAACAGAAACTAATTTGTTTCCGTAAAATAATCCCAAATTTATTGAAGAAATATCTCTACCTTGTAAATGATTTTTTTCTAAAAAATCATTTTTTATACTAGGGTCAATTTCAACAATCCTACACTTTCTAGCACTTATTTTAATTGCTGGAGACATATTAAGTATATGAAGTATCTTGCTTTTGACTAAATCTTTCCTAGTCATCCATTCATCCTCTAAAATTGTTATCAGTTTATACCCCAAATCAGTACACAATTTGAGTTTGTTAAGATGATACATCTTATCTTTACCATTAATTTCACTATGCCAATAAAGACCACAATATTCAATAGCCAATTTATGACTTGGAATAACAATATCCAATTCATAAGGATGTATAAGTTTCCTGTTATTATGCTGGCATTCAATACCCAACCCTGTAATAAAATCATATAACTCTATTTCAGAGACAGATCGATTTTTGGTTATTATGTCAATCCCATGAGAAACGAAAACAGATTTTAAAGTTTGTATACAACATTCCAACATTTCACACATTTGAGTCATGTTATATTTTTTATATAATTCAATTAATTTATCTTTATTATCTTTTATTTCCCATAATTTTTTAGATATACTCGCATCGCTAATTGTTCGTAATTCACAACCCCAACGTTTAAGTAAACGTGGTAAATAACATTTAGATACTTCCAATAAATCTGCCAATTCTTTGGTTGATACTCTTTCATTTAAATATAAATAAAATATTTTTTCTTTGGTAAGTTCTGGATGCTTAATAAAAAACATACGTTCATTTTCTTTTCTAGTATCAATTCCATTTTTGCGAAGTAATTTACTTAAACGTAATAATGAAATATTAAACTTTTTTGCTAATTCTTTTTGGTTAATATCTGTATTAAGATACAAATCTATTATTTCATTTTTTGACTCTTCTATGCTAGTGTCTGACATAACCATAAAACTGTTTTTAATTTCAAAACCATGATTAATTAAAATAACTCTTAAAGTTTCATGACGACATTTTAATAGTTCTGCCATTTCAGAAATGTTATGTGTAGAATACATTTCCTCTAATTTTTTCCTATCATTCTTAATAGAGTATAACTCATCACTTAATCTAGTTTCACTCGCCTCTCTTATTTTAACTCCCCATTCTTTACATTTTTTTCTTAAATACCCAACAGAAACTCCCATTAATTTAGATGCTTCTACGAAAGTCAATCTCTTTAAAATATACAACTCTTCAAAATTTTCCTTTGTCAATTCAAGTTCAGCATTTCTTTGATTTTTTATAGATCTAGACTGAAACGATGGGATGCGTAATATATCATGATAATCAAGTATAGAAACAATCATACCTATTCCACAATCGAAAATTTGGCCTAACTTTTCTGTACTTAACTCTTTTTCATATAATTCACTGATATATTTTTTATCTAAAACTTTATCTATATATTGATATTTTAAATGTGTAAGCCATTGTGGTTTCAAAATATTTTTGGATCGCAGAATGCGTTGAATTGGAATAACTGAGACATTGAAAGAAATAGCAATCTCTTTAACAGGCATATCCTGTTTATATAATTCGCATATTTTTTCTTCATCAATAATAATTTTTTTCATAGCATGTTTACTTAAATAAAATTGAACGAAATTAACCCCATAAAAAGACTCACATTATCACATGAGTCTTTTTTCGTTTTCCGAATAATTTATTTTTTTATTATGAAACTGGTTGTTGCGTAGGAGCCATTATTGAACGAAAATTAACCCCATAAAAAAGACTCACATTATCACATGAGTCTTTTTCGTTTTCCGAATAATTTATTTTTTTATTATGAAACTGGTTGTTGCGTAGGAGCCATTTGAGGTTTTGGTTCAGGAGCCTGCATCAAGTGTAATGGAACACCCATACGACCAGAACCCATAGGCATATTAACACCAGAAGCCGTCTTAGCACGAACGAGTTGACTGAAATAATCAAGCGCGTTCTTACCGTTACCCAAAGTAATTTGAGACATCAGATCCCAAAGTTCATACGTAGGGGCATTTCGGTTGGATATAATCCTGAGTATACGTTCTTTATCAATCCCATCGAGGGACGCAAGTGTAATATAATTAATATCCCCATTAGGAAATATTTTCATTACTGCACATTCTGTTAAGGTACCATTACCTTCTAGATCCAACCAATAAACGTGAGGATATTGACCCTTGAACATTCTAATGGTTGTCGTACCTTGCACTGGTTGTTGATACATCGGTTGTTGAGCCATAATTTACTCCTTTTTACTTTGATTATTGCTTTGAAGTTATTTATATGGCAAAAAATTGACCATGCGAATCAATTAAATTAAGTAACAAAAGGTGTATACTTAATCCATGTAACTCCATTCCATTGTAAAGTTTCTCCTACTGGAACAAGATCATAACCAACGTCACGGCGAACGACATATGACATTAATCTCTCTGGCCCAGTTCTAATAGAAAAAAATGTTGGGTCTGGTGGTATTGGTGGTCCATTACCACCAATTAATGCTATTGAAGGAATCTCATCAAATACATTACTATCAAATTTACCTCTAAAAACATAATCTGTTTCAGGAGATGGCATTTCTATAATTTTACTACTACGATTCACCACTTCTCGTAATGATATTATAGACGGAGAAGGGATGGGCGGCGGAGTTGGAGTAAGAGGTGGTCCAGGAGGCTGAACCTGTATAGGAGGTGTAGAATTTGCGTAAATTACACTATAAGTCTCGGTTGATAAAACTGGATATGGTGATAATGGGCTTCTCTGAATTACAGTGAATACATAATTTCCACTAACTACATTACCCTGAATATAAATGTAATTCGCAACTTTTCCATTTGTTTTACTTCTAAAAAATGTACCCCCAACTGCTCTACGTGATTTTGTTTCATCTGTAACATACAAACTACACGGACTATTGCTAGCAGTAAACTTTGGTCTAAAAGAATATGATGGTGCGCCACTCATTTTAAAATGACAACTCGTATAAGCCGCTGAAATATTTGTCAGACATTGCTTTTTTTGTTAGTACAGATCCTCTTTTTGCGTCTGCATATGATATATGATACCATATTGAACTCCGCAATGGTCTGTTTTGTTCGTAAATGAATTGATCGTATAAACCTGTATTTTTAATGTCTATAGCACGTTGATTAAACTCATCAGGAGTCACTAAATTAGAGAATGTTATATCAGAGGCTTGTCCTTTGAAATGTTGACTATTTGTAGCTCCATTTCCTACATGTCTAAACCCAGAATTTATCTGCAAACTTCCATACAATTTTAACAATGGTTCCAACACATTAACACAAAGTTTTCTAAGATTACAAACAATTTGTTGTTGCGTCAATCCAACTTGCGCTATTAGAGGATAGTTACTTACAACAGTATTCGTAGTTAATTGCGATAAAACATAATGTTCCGATAATCTAAAACTTCCAGGAAAACTTCCAACATAGCTAAAAATATCCTCACAATCTGAAGGAATAGTTTCTGAACTTGGAGGAGAGGTTAGATCCAACACTGGAGGAGTATTATTTTGAAATACAAATTTAGGTCCAAATGCAATCGTATACGCAGCATTTTTATTAATTTGTCTAGGGTCATTAGCAGGCAAAGGTGCTACTTCCGGTTCTTCATCTTGTAATCGCATTACGGCGTCCGCAAAAGTGACAGTTGGATTTGCACCGGAAACTGATTGATTGACTAATACATCTGGAGACCCAGCAGTAAATGTACCTCCGTGACATATAAGTTTAGGGGGAGGACAACAATGAATGCTATGGTTGTCCCCAACTCTTCCAACTTTTATATTATTAGCAAAAACATTTGGAGAACCAGAACTTACGTTAGCGGGCGACCAACATGAATGACCTGTTGTTGCATCACCCAATCTAGCGAAAGGAATTCCGTTTACAAATACATTCCCCGATCCAGCCGCCTGACTATCACCATCACTATATGGATCTCCTATACGAGTTGCCTGAGGCATTAAAATTATCCTTTTTTGTTATTTATAGTAAATACTTTGGACACTTTTAATGGACGTTTTTATGTTTGAAACTATTCTAGCAAAAACTGTAGCTATTTTCGAAGCAATACCCTTTAGTGCTTCTACATGGTTTGTGCTTTTTATATTAGGCTTTTTCGTCTGGTTGTTTATGAAAGCCCATAAAAATGTCAATAGTAAAGTTAACTGGGAAGATTTGATTGTTGATTCAAAAACGAATAAAGTCACTCCATATAAGGTTGGGTACCTTATTGGTCTAATTGTCGGCACATGGATTACAATTAAACTATCTGATACTGGAAAATTAAATTTTGATATTTTTGGTCTTTATCTTTCATATTTATTAGGTGGCGCTGGTTGGATGGCCATGGTCAATAAAAAACAACAAAATGAACGTAATGTTCAAATTGATCAACCCCAAGAAGAACCTGATTCTCCCCCAAAAAAACAATCATTTGCTCCACCGCCTCCAGAATAGAATTAAGAACTTAACAATGGAATTAAATAATCCATCTTTTTGGAAACTTCTCTAAGATTATATTTTCCAACAAACCCAAGAAAATGGAAATGTGAATATTTTGATCTTTCTTGAAAAGATTTTTTTACAACTTCAAACATACGTTCACGAATGTAATCTGGCTGTTGGGACAAATCCATTAACAAACGATTTTCTTCAAATAAATCTTCAACTAGATAAGTTTTTTCATTAATATCAGTCCACGTATGTTTCATCAAATTGGTTTTTGTATACGAGTCAACAAATGCTTTTTCTATAGTCGTTTTACGAATTCCTGGGTAAGCATTTTGAACGTTATCGCTTTGGTCTCCTCGAAACAATTTTTCAAATAAGAAGAAGTCGGCGTCAATTTTTTTATTAGTAATAATCTCTTTGGATGCTGGATCTATAATTTGTACTGATTCATTCTTCAAAAGTTGATATAAATCTCTATCTTGAGATATAATTGTTACCATATTTTTTTCATTCAAAGCGTACATTTCAACAAATGCTGAAATTATGTCATCAGCTTCTAATCCTTCACCTTTCATACAAACTATGCTAGTGTGTGTCCTCAATAAGTCTTCAAAATCATCAACGAATTTTAGATACAATTCGTATCTTTCACGTTGTGATGGAGTCAAATTTTGACGACGTGTTCCTTTATATGCACGGTATGAAACACACAATTCAGACGCTGTATATACTTTTCGCCAATTATTTTTTCCATCAAACGCCAAAACTACAACATCCGGTCTAAGATCATTATAATATTTGTTTAAAGTTATGAATGTAGATTTATATGCCAATCCAATTAAATCGTCCAAAGGTTCTTTAGCATGCACATAGAATGTTCTATGCAATAAATTTGAAACGTCCACAATCATGTAGCGTTTCGGTAAGTCGAGGTCTATCATATTTTATTTTATTGTTATAATTTTATCTGTACGACAACTTTTTCTTAATATTTTATTGATATTCATTATTTGTTGGAGGATTTAATTCATCAGAAGTTTGTTTCCACAAATCTACCATCCATTTTCCAACGATTGTTTCGTCAGCGGCACCATTGTATCCACTGTTACGAAGATACGTAATAAAAGCTTGGTTCCAATCAAGTTCATATTGTAACCCCTTAATTGGATCAATCCCACAGGCTACAACTTCAACCCATGGTTCTTCTAAATTTTTCTTTTCTTTTTCTGTTGTTTCTACTGTTTTAATTCCTGGCTTTACTAATTCATCATAAGCCGCTTTAATTCTTTCAAACATATTTCCTCCTTTTCACTATAATATATAGCAAAAAAAAATTTAGGTGGACAAATCGTATACAACGCAACTATTAATAATTAACCTCTTAATTAGATTTGAGGTAACACATATACATCCATGTTATGTATTACCACTTTTAACATACCTTTTTTACCAACATAAAATGTACCATCCGAAATTTTTTTAAATAAAGAAAGTACGGTTTTCATTGGGTATCTAACTGCAAACATATTATCGGGCTCGCCGTCGATATTCGTAGCGGGTGAATCAAAAGTATGAACCAGAATATCTCCATTAGTTTTGTCTACAATTTCAAACTTAACACCATCTTCATTGCCTATAAAAGTCACAAATTCCATCTTCATAGCAGCTTCACCTTTGACTAGGAATTGCACTGCCTCAGAAGTTATTCTAGCCGAATACTTCATAACATCGTTCATGCTTTTTGGAGCCACAACGGCTCTCGGATTAGCACAACGATAATCAATCTTGGTTCCCGTACACTTGAACGTCAATTGCGAAACAGTATCGTCGCGTTCCGAAACAGTTGCATCTATAGAAAAATTAGGTTGACCATATACTAGATTAAATCTGGATATAAATGGGTCCATTCTGTTTATACCCATTGCTCCAAACGGCATATTTGGTATACCTTGTGTCTGATATATAATAACTAATTTAGCATCATCAATTCCTCGGATCACTCCTTTTTCGAAAATGATGTTTGATATTTTTGCAACATTAGCTGCTTCTAAAGCATTTTTAATGCATTCTATTATGTCTTGTTCTAGTTTCATTTCTAATATAACTCTCGTTTTAATTGTTCATTTTCATTTTTTAATGACTCTACTTCTTTTTTCAAAGCAGACATAGGATGTTGCGTGCATTGTTCAATATGTTTATGAAGAACATCTTTCATAGATATTGAAGTTATTTCTCCGCGCCCATATCTATAACCACAATAGACACAATTTACATACAATTCTGATTGAAGATCATCAATCCATTGCTTATATCTATACAATTCTGTTTCACATGCATTAACTTGTTTAAAAACGTAATAAACAGGGGTGAAATCTGTTGCTGGAAGATATTGAAAAAATGAATATACCCCATCAGTTCTAACTGGTTTAAAATTTCCCACGATTTCAAATTTATCAATTAAAGATACTTTATCATCAAAAAGTTTTTCCGCTTCAGGTAATTCTTTTATTAATTTTACGTAAGTATAAATTATAAATTTATTCATATTATATTATATTCCTATTAAGTCGTTAGTTAACAACGTTTGTCTCGTCGGCACTTCTTTTCCGATAGCTTTAAATATTAATTCCAGATTATCATCAACAAGTCTATCAGCTTGGCGTTCTCGATCTATTAATGGCTGATAATCCATTGTAAACCATTCTGGGATAATGTCAATATCCGTAGGAAGCGCAATGGAAGTAAATTTTCCTTGTTTTTCTTTTAAATAGAAAATTTTGATTTTTGATCCTGAAAAAATTTGTGGACTAACTTTATCATCATATTTTGTTAAACATTGATTGTAATGAATTGTAGCTGCTACGTTTCCTGGTAATCTGGTTTTATCTCCACCGATTTTGTATTGTTGAGTATAATCTTCAACATTTTTAACACCAATTGGTAAACCCAACTCAAAGAAAGGAACATCAAAATTTATGTTATCCCTAAATTTAATGATGTATCCATCTATTTTACTCCATTCATCACCTCGTAGAATCATTCTAACCACGTCATCCAAAAACTTTTGAACTGCTTTTGGTGTAGTCGTCTTCTTCATTTCCAACCCTTTTACTTTGAGCTTATCAACTTCTTTATCTTCAAAATAAACTAAGTGTAAGACATATCGTTTTTTGACTACGAAGATACCACGATCAGAGACTAATTCAAGGCTAGTTTGGATCTTTTCATCATATCCTGGCTGGCACATGAACGCATCCCGCATATAAGGCTTAATCGATTTATTAACTTCTACTGCTATAGTATCAGCGATTTTTATTGCCTCTTCTTTATTGCTCGCCCATGTCTTGAAATAACAAGAGTCCGTATCTCCGTATAGAATTGTCTCTGATTCAAATTGACCTTTGAAGTGCGGTCCATGTAAAGCAGTTTCTGCTGGTTCATTATGTTCCAATGCTTCTTCAACTGTTTCATATAATGGAAAATTAACGTCATAATTTTGACCAAATAACTCTGTTATCTTTTTAGCTTGGTGGTAAAGAACCGATCTACCTGTGCCAGTAACTGAACCACCAAGGCGAGGATCAAAGAATCTGAAAAAAACGTTTAACAACGCTCCATAGAAACTGTTGAGTTTAATCTTATAGACGTACTGCAAACGATTGTAGTACTCAGATTTATCAATATGATAATCATAAGCTTGTTGATCAATACCTTTAACTGCTTTAGATAAATCTATTTCGTCCCCTTTTAATTTTTGATAATCTTTACGTTGCTTGTACCAATCCATCAATATGGTAGGGAGGATTCCTGGCTTCTTTTGATCAAAGATAGTTCCATATCCAGAAATAGCCCATTTGTTATCCCTTAGAATTTGTTTCCATTCTCTCGCAGTATGTTCTTCGATTGTCCCTGTCTCATCATTATGTTCCATAAGTAATATTTCTTCTGAATCTTTGCAAATTTTTTCCCATGCTTTGGCTTTTTCCAAAAATTGACCAATTAAAGTCTCAGGACTGATATTGATTGCAATGATGCAAGATGGATATAGAGATTTGTAATCAACAGCAGCTATCCAATCATGTAACCCGCTTTGTGGTAACAAAACCCATGCACCTTTAATTTCTTCTCCAGTGTCTTTAGATTGATAATCTGGAACGCGCATATTAAGATGGTAATGACAGAAATTCATGAAAGCATAGTCAGATAGGCGAATAGTTCCCAAAACATCTTTAAATTGACCAGTAGAAATATGGCACATAACATTTGCTAATCTTATATAACCAAGCTTACGCTCGAACCCTTCCAAAATTTCTGTATCACGAATGTTGTATCGCATGAAAAAATTAAAATCGTTTTGATACAAATTATTAAGAGATCCTTCATATTTCAACTTTGGTAAATGTGGTAAGACTTCCTCTGCCACGCTTTCCAATTTGTATGACTGTCGCTTCTCTTCTTCATACTTACCAAATAATTCTAAGTAATCAAGATGTACACGACCAGATAATAATACTGTTGGTTGTATCCTTCCGTAGACTTCAGCATCTTTATATTTTGGAGTATCAGCTTCATCGAAACTAAGCTTCCTAAGATACTTAGGACCAAGCTGCGACTCTATACGTTTAGCTACGTATGGCATGTCAAAATAGTTACTGTTCCAACCACTCAAAATATCCGAATCTTGAATTTCATTTATGAAACGACGCAACAAATCTTTTTCGTCTATACACAAAACAACTTCCGCGAGAGTTTTAAGTGACTCGTCAAACGTGGAACGATCCCACTTAGGGGGAGGAACTGCAAATATAATAGTCTTATTTTTCCACAAATGATGAATAGAAACAGAACAAACTGGTGCATACGGATTTGATGGACTTGAAAATCCAACGGTTTCATTATAAAACACTTCAATATCATAAAGAGATATATGAAGATCAGGGGCTGGTTTATTGTAATAATGCTCTGACAGTACCTTGATTTCGGCTGATATATCAGATTCATACAATTTCGTTCTTGATTGTTTTAAGTGTTCTTTTATTTTATAAAATTGATCGTATTCTTTAAAATCATGACAAACCAATGACTTTCCAAATATGCTTTCGTGTGTTCCATTATCATCTTCTGTATAAAAGCGAAACGGGGCGGGATAACGAATCAACTCACGTTGACCGCTTGTCCCTCGTTCCCAAACCAAAACATCATTTCCTCGTCGTATAGTAGAAATGTAACTCATATATTTTTCGTATTAATCTCTTTTTCTAATTTTCGATTGAAAGGTCGAACATTGTATTCAATATGTTTAACTACATTAGCAGTGTAATCAAAATTAAAATAGTTTTCAACTTTTTTTACTCCACCTGGACCTTGGTTATACGCAACGATTGCTTCATAAATGCTTTCACTAGTTTTACGATATTTTGCATAATAATCATATCCCATCTTTATACAAAATGTGTCATCAGTGATTAATTTTGCAATAATTTCTTCTGATGTTATCTTATTAAAAGGTTTTCCAAAAAAAACTTTTGCATATTTTACATGACTTTTTAATACATCTTGTACTGCAACAACTTTCATTTGCATAACACCATAATAGCGTTCACCGACTGGCAAGTGTAATCCTCCAATCCTACCGGCTGTCCCGGCACTGGATTCTTGTAATAAAATCCCTTGAACAACTTCTCTGGTTTCTTTTCCATATGATGCGCCAATTTCATATGCTGCTGTAAGCAATTCTGTTTGATCTTTGGTAAATGGTCCAATACGCAATCTAGGATATTTTTTATAATCCAATTCTTCCTTAGCCATCCGAATTTTTTCAGATAAATTCACTATGTTTGTTTGCGTTTGAATAAGACTATCTTCCGCTACGCGATCTTGAAAAACCCAACCAATAAAAATTGTAGTCACTAGGTTTAACAAAAAAGTACTGACAATAACAACTTTCATCATTACCTCCTATTAAAATTAACGAACAAGAACCCCATTGCTTCTTAATTGAAGCTATGGTTAATATTATATCGAGATTCACAATTTAATACAAACCTCGTTTAATATTAACTTAAACGTCCATCACTGCTTCGTATATTTCCACGATTTCGTTATACTCATCACGAACTTCATTGAAATCACTATTCATAGCAGCTTTGACTACGGCATTTACTACCTTTGGTTTAATGCCATACAACGCTTTAATTTGTTTTACGATTTCTTTCGCCTGTTCGGCTTCAGATTTTTGACGAATTTTTGCTCCAACTATTTCGTCGATCATGATTTTGAATTTCTTTCGTTCTTCTGCGGTTGTCAATGCGTTTGTAGTATCAGTCATATTTATTCTCCTGTTATTATATCTTTGTTAAGTAGAAATGTACACTAAAATCGAACGCTTGTCAATTATATTAAGATTTCTGTTTCTACCGTCTTATATTTCTCTAACTTTCAATTAGCGCAATAGTTCTCTTGCGATTACCCTCGGTTCTTTATCCATCAATTTTGGTAATAATTTAGAATTAAATTCTGCTACTAAAGGATAAGTAGATTGTACAAGTCTTAAATATCCATTCTGTTTAATTCCTTCATCTGATGGTGATGCCTTTTGCCCTCGCGTGCCGAACGTAACTTGTAAATCTTCCGCAGGAGTATTTGAATTTATGCTTGTTATATTATTATGTCCAACGATAGCCCTTTCTGAAATTAATGCTGACGTACTTCCAAATTGTTGTTTCCAATAATTCCTATCTTGGACCCAAATACTTGCACACATTCTCAAATTAAAATCGTCAACTCTAGTAAGAACTAGACGCAAACTAGTTGTGTCGGTTATAGATATATTATTAAACCCCAATTTTTTAAGAGCGTCTGATTGTAATAGCGATTGGTCAGTTTTTAAATAATTTTGCACTCTAGATATAGTTAAAGTAGTTGCACCATCTATCTTATTAGAAATAGCCAGTGAGCTAGTTACCTTTCTACTTCTACTCTTACATGCTTGTGAATCTGTTAAAAGAATACCTTGTAAAATTTCTGGTGGCATGCCTACTTCCGTAGCAATCCTATAGGCATGCAACAAACAATTCTGTTGTTCTTTTGTTAAACTATCTAAACTTGGTGGTACTAAATTTGAGTTTGGATTTTGTGCTTTGCCTGCACTTATAACATCATCGGATGTTTTACCATTAGTTTGCCCCGCAGGAGCATCACCATATGTAGTCAAGTCAGCTATATTATAATCATTAGGGACTTGGATTAATTCTAACCGTTGAATAAATTTACCATCTTCTCCAAATGTGTTAACTATAGATAAAATTTGAAAAGCCCCATCATACCAAAAAGGAGCAGCAAACGCTTGTTGGACTGTTTGATCCTGAATTCGTCCTGCTGGTGGAGTTGGCATAAAAATGTTCATTTTTACAATTGATGGCGTTAATGCCCAATTTGACATAACGCTTTGGTTATCTTTAGCTAACTCCTCTGTTGTTAACAATTTACCATCTTTACCAATAGGACTCTTTAAATATCCAGAATATAATCTAGGATCACCAGCTATCGTTAAGAAAGAAGATACGTCAGTGAATGATACTGCTCTAGATAAGTATTGATCATATTTGTAAAAATTTTGAGCATCTGAAATGTTAGATGGTAACGCCGGTGGTTGTATACCAAAAAGTTGCAATTTAGGTGAATTAGGTTTGTCATCTAAGTTTATCTGCGCCTTTTGTCCGGTAAGATTAGTTCCGGCTCCAGTTTTCATTTTTACTAGACTCTTTGAATCAATACTACTTTCTTCAATATAATACATTCTATATGTGGTGAATAAATCTAATTTCATTTCAAAGTCTAACACATCTACGTTTAACCCACTATAAATATAATTATATTCTAATAAATTATTATTCTCACGGGCTTCGTTAAAAATTAAATCAATGGCGTCCTGTCTTTTCTTTTTTAAAATAGTTGGATCAGTCTTTTGATCTTCCACGGTTGGAGTTGGCATTGTAGCTACTTTATGTGGATATATGTGATACGTAATAGTCACATTTTTCGGGGTATTCTTTACATCTGAATATATTTTAAAAACAGATCTATCTGTTTTTGGATTTGTTTGTGTTTTTGGTTTAGTTTGTGAAACTTTATCAAACTCTTCTCGAACTTGTGGAGATAGCATAAGTATTTTTTCTATGATCACCGTTATGGAATCATTTATACTTGCGTTAAATTGTATTTCATTTCCTCTACCTTTATTCGGAGCTTTTACGTCGGTCACAATATATTCAGGGAAAGGATCATATAATATGAATTCATAATTAACTGGAAGCAAACTAGGATTGGATTCATTGACCGTCTTTTGTTCAGAATTTAAAATATCAGCAAACCTTTTGAAACAAGTCGAAAGTTTTCCATCTTCTACTTGAAATTTAGCAACACCTCCAATATTGGCCATTTCTTTTCGATTAGCAAATCCGTTAGAATATGCAACAAACTCAATTTCATAATGGCCACCCGCAGCAGTAAAAGTAGCATCCATTGATAAAAATGCTATTGATAATGGTTTAATTTGTTGAATAGTTGTGGCTCCTTGATCCGAATAACCAAAAAAAGAAGTCTTTAACACAAAAACGATACGCTCCGGGTCAGCCTTTAAATTTCTACAAGTTTGGTATAAAAGATCACCAAACCTAACTCCAAATGGTTCTTCAATAGTTAAGTTTCCGCCAGAATTAAATGCAGACCGGGCATATTGATACTCATTATCAGCTAATGCACTAACAGGCGGCGGGGACGGAATAATGTTAACCGTCAAACTTTTTATTAAAAATTCAGTATCAACCATTGTGTTTATTAGTATAACATACGGTTTGTTAATATCATTATCAATATATTTTGGGCGTGCTCTCTTACTAACATTACCGATTGCATCAGGTTCTGGAAGAAGTTTATCAAATGGTATTTTTGAAAATTCCCCTTCAACAATAGTACTATCAACACAGGCCAATAACACATGATGATAACTGTATGTACGATAAGCGTGAAGTGGATTTTCTGAAACAAAAGAATTATTAGTAATTATTGCCATATATTATGATAGAGAAAGTGCTCTCTCTGGAGACATCAAAACTATCCTCTCTCCTTCTATGAATTGAGTGTTTATATCTGTTATTGTGTTATATTGTAAAATTAATGTTTGTAATCTATCTTTTCCGTAAATATCAAACGCTAATAAATCAGGTCTCCTATTATATTTTTTATTTATAACAAATGGAATATCATCTAACGCTTTAGGAAATATTCTTTCTTCCCACCAATCTAGAAACCCAGGGGTAAGTTGCTCAGTTGACCCTAATATTACATATCTAGAATTAGCATCATCCGCAGATGAAGTTGGGACTCTAAGTTGTGAACTTCTGGCTGCCATATTAGAACTCCGATAAAATTCCTAATTTGTAACTATACAAATCAAAAGTTTGTGAAAGAGCAACAGGTGAATGAACTTCTAACAAACTTATTGTTAGATTCATCATAACAGGAAACGGAACCCCGGTTCTTTCATCATTTTTATTAAACCCCGCCCCACCGGCTGCAGTAGGTATATAGTCAATATCTGACGGATACGTGTGCTCAAACGACTTAATAACAACTGGTATGCGATAAATGTTACCCAAATGAGCACTAGATGAACTACTAACTCCAGGAACCGATGATGCTTTATCTGAAGCAACATCAGAATACGCATAAAAATATAATACATCAGGAGGTGACCCCAACAAGTTTCGTAATCTCTGTTGGCCTCCTGATGTATTATTTGATATTTGTGAAGTCGTTTGTTGTAAACTAAATTGACTAGATAGAATTTTTTGTGAATTTGCTGTACCGAGACCAAAATACGGTTGGCACCATCCTCTTAATAAATTGAAATATTCAAGGTTACGACGTGCTTCTTTTGTGGTTCTAGCTACGAGTCTAGCTGTAACCCCAAAATTCCTCGATTCAGTATTTTGATAAACCCATATATTACCAGGAGTATGCACTGGGTTTAGCCCTTGGTAATTGACTGATACACTTTCCGAAATTTCTGGACTAACATCGAAAATAACTCTATCGCTAGGATCTGAAGAAGATTCCAACCTAACTTTAAAGCTTTGTGTCATTGTAGATGGTAGTGGTCGTTCTATGCCCATATTTTACCCTAATTATGTATGTTAACTTATTTATTAAATAGTTGACAGCTAGCAAAACCTGTAGTATCATTAAGTTGTCAGATACTCTTACAATAATAACAATAAGGAGGTTATGACAAAATGGAAAAATTAAATAACGAATCGGTAAAATTATTTGATATTGATGATGAAAAAGTTGAAGAAATATTAGTCAGTCTCAATTCAGATACAATAGACCCCGAAATCGAACGGTTAGAAAAAGAACTGCTTGACGAAGTTCCTCTACCAGTAGAACCAGAAAAAAAGAAAAAGAAAAATTATTTAAATAATCAAGATCTTTTAGCAGAAGTTTTAGAGAGCAAGCGTATAGGTCGAATGACAAATAATTTGGCTGTAATGCTGCAAACTCTTTGCAAACGATATGCGACGAGAGGACAGTTCGCCAGTTATTCATATAACGATGACATGCAATCATACGCAATGTTAATGTTAGTCAAAACTTGGCATGCTTTCAATGAAACTCGCGGAAAAAATCCGTTTGCGTTTTTTACAACTTGTGTAACTAATTCTTTCAAACAATTTTTAAATACTGAAAAAAAGCAAGCGAATATCAAAAATGAGACTCTTATTTTGATAGGATTATCACCTTCGTTCAATTATTTAACAGAATACGAAGAATCCAGAAGATCAGAACATAACGTGGTTTTATCAGAAAACGAGTAAGTATGTTCTCGTTAAAAGAAAAATAGAAAATAGTATTAAACCAATACGAGGGAAAATAAATTATAAAAATACTTGTTTAGAAAAATATGTGGTGAAAACGCATCTCAAAAACATATGTCTGTAGAAACCATTAATAATTTAAGTAATAATAACTCCAAAAAATAATAATAATAAAGGATTAATATGTCATACCTTACCAAGGGTGCATATCTGACAGACATTCATTTCGGAAGAAAAAACAATTCAGATCAACACAACCAAGATTGTTTAGATTTTATAAGTTGGTTTTGTAACAAAGTAAAATCAGACCCTTCAATTTCTTATGTAAGTTTTTTAGGAGACTGGCATGAGTCACGTCCAGCGATTGGAGCATCGACATTGATGCACTCTTATTTGGGATCAAAAATGTTAAATGAACTCGGTTTACCAATCTTTTTTGTTGTTGGCAACCATGATTTATTCAATAGAAATAATCGTGACATCTATTCAACTATCCATTTTAATGAATTTAGCAATTTTAGAATAATTGATAAACCGACTGTAGTTGATGATATGAAAGGGGGAATGTTGTTTTCACCGTTCCTTTTTCATGATGAATATACAGACCTTGCACAATATCTCAAATTACCGGTATGGGCAGGACACTTCGAATTTAAAGGATTTGTTATAACTGGTTCTGGGGTTAAGATGGAAACAGGCCCAGATCCACTAGCTTATCACGGACCAAAACATATTTTTTCTGGTCATTATCATAAAAGACAATCAGGCGGAAATGTTTGCTATATAGGAAACACTTTTCCTATGGATTTCAGTGATGCTAACGATACTGATCGAGGTATGATGGTATACGATCACACGAAAGGAAAACCAGTCTTTTATAATTGGGACGATGGCCCACGATATACCAAAATCAAAATAACAGACATACTTGATGGGAAAATAATCCTAAACGAAAAAATGCGAGTTAGTTGCATTGCTGATATTCCATTAACCTATGAAGAAACAACAGTTTTAAAAGAAAAATTTACAAGCACTTATGGATTACGCGAGTTTACTTTACTAGAAAGTGGAAGTTCCGAAGAAGCATTAACAGGTACCGAAACCGTTGTTAGTGGAGATGATCTTAGTAATATTGATCAAATTTTTGAACAAATGATAAAAGAAATCAATACTCCAGAAATAGAACCTGAGTATTTGATAGAACTTTACCGAGAACTTAAGGTGCCATTATGATCCGTTTTCATTGCGTAACTGTTAAAAATTTCATGTCTTATGGGAATATTGATACCATATTTAATCTTACGTCTCCAGGAACAACGTTGATTCTTGGGCAGAATGGAGTAGGTAAAACCACAATAATGAATTCTTTGGTATACGCTATCTATAATAGAACAATATCCAAAGTCAATGTTGATGAACTTGTTAATCGAATTAACAAGAAAAACATGGAAGTAACTGTCGAATTCGAAAGAGATGGGCATCAATATAAAATCGAACGAGTCCGAAAGGGTAGAAGGGTAAACGGAAAAGATACTTGGGTCAAGCTGTACATAGACGGAGAGGATAAAACTCCAGCGAACGTTGAGGAAAAAATTGAAGAAGTTATGGGTATGCCACACGATATGTTTGTGCGTGTTGTAGTAATTTCCGCGTTACATGCTCCATTCTTAGAACTCAAATCTGCAGAACAAACTAGTTTTATAGAAAATCTTTTTAACCTGACCGCATTCTCGGAAATGGCAAAGATTTTAAATACTCTTATGAAAAGTACTAATGAATCTATCACTATAAATCAAATAAGAATAGACCATACAGAGAAATCTAAAACAAGACATGTTGAACAGGTAACTAATGCTCGGTCTCGTTTTGTTAGTTGGGATCAAAACAATAAAAAAGCCATTAATGATTTAGAAAATTCATTAGCGTCACTATCTAAAATAGATTTTGAAAAAGAAACAAAATTACACGAAAGACTGAAAATTATAAAGAACGATATTGAAAGAATTACATATCAGGAAGAACAAGTAAAGCGAGCCGTGGAACGAGTAGTCACTTGGGAAAAGAATCATAAACAAAACACAGAAAATGTAGAAACGTCATTGAAGGCCATTGCTAGCATAGATTTTGATAAGGAAACAAACCTTCATAACATACTTAAAGAAATAAACACCAAAATAACAGAAATTATTGGGCGTCAAACTACTTTAGCGGACTTAATTAAAGAATATAAAAAGAAAAAAGAAAAGTATGAAAATGACTTAAAAACCTTACATAAAAAAATATGCCCATATTGCTTACAAGAATATAAAGATGTAAAAGACAAAGTTGTAGAGAATGAAGGTCAACTCCAAGAAGCTCAAAAAATGTTAGACGGATTCGTTGGAGATTTAACCAAAGTTGAACAAGAATTACCTAATTTCAAATCAGAGAAAAAAGAAATTGAAGATTCTTTGCAGATAAAAGATGTCAATCGTCTACAGGAAATGAAGAACCAAAGTCAAATTTTGGCTCAAAAACTACAAGATTTAAAAAATGTGAATAATCCACATATTGAGGCTATGGACGCGGCGAATAACACACTTACGGAAATACTGAATGGCGCTAAAGATTTATCTAAACTAAAAGATGAAAAAGTACAAATCGAGCGAGACACCAAAATACAAACTTTGGAGAAACTACTCGAAGCAAAAAATCAAAACCAGAATTATTCACAAAATCTAATCCAACTTAGTCGTGGAATAAACCCACATACTGCAGCTTTGGAAGAACTCGAAGCGTTGGTAGTAGAAAATATTGATTATACAGAAATCAACGCTTTGAAGAAAAGATTAGATCACCAAACTTTCTTGTATAAATTGTTAACAAAAAGAGATAGTTTTATCCGTAAAGCCTTTATAAATCGAAATCTACCATATCTAAATAAACGATTAAAACAGTATTTAGAATTTTTAGAATTACCATTTAAGGTTGAATTCACTTCAGAGTTGACTGCAAATATCAGTCAGTTCGGGACTGAAGTGAGCTTTTCGTCTCTTTCAAACGGGCAACAAGCTAGAGTCAATCTAGGTCTTGCTTTATCATTTCGAGATGTTCAAGCAACTCTGCATCCACCAGTCAATATTTGTTTACTTGATGAAGTGTTCGATTTAGGACTAGATGATGAAGGAATAGATTTAGCTACGAAAATTTTAAAACAAAAAGCTAAAGAAGAAAAGATAAACATGTTCATCATATCTCACAGAGGGCTATCAAAGACCTTGTTTGATAATGCATTTAGGGTAGTTTTGGAAAAAGACTTTGCTGTTATCCAATCTGAGTAGCTTTAACACGAGTAAGAACAGTTTGTTTTCTACCTTGATAATCTTTATGTTCTTTAACGGTTCCTACGATTGAATATTTTTTTTCTTGATCTAACCTATTCGAACTACTATTCCACCAAATGAATAAATGCCCTGGCTCGTCTTCCATTCTAACCAATTGAACATTGCCATAAGCACCTGCAACATCTTGTGTTCCAATCACAGTAATCCGAGTCGGTGGTATTTTTTGGCCTACAGAACCAACCCATTCATTAGTTTTTGTCGTCTTTTCTAAAGAACTTTGCTTTGCTCTATTAAACGTTGGTATCAAAGCAACAATATAACCAACATCTCTCAAAGATACCTGTTTACTATTGAGTAAAACATCTAAACTATGCATAAAATTGTTTCGGGCCTTTTCGGCATCTGGTAGAGCCTTAAACCAAGCAACCATTTCTTTTGCTTTTTCTGTGTCCTGTTGAGACGGCGTTATTATATCCTCATTTTTCACCCCAGGTGTGAACGCGCTACGTACATCATCCACAGTACTTGGAATATGCCTTTCCTCAGAAGTTTTTTTGCTTACATAGCCATATTTACCACTTAAAGCAATTGTCAATGCTAAAACTTCAGTAACATCTACATATCGTTGACCTCTACGACCTCTACCAATCGATTCTTCTTCCGCGTCGTTAAGAATTTCACCAATCCCACTACGAAAACGGAAGTACCAAACAATAGCCTTTGGATCAGCCCCACCAAGGAAATTAGTAAGACAGTTTCTGCCAATTTGCTTCATTTCCCCACTCACGTTCTGAATAAGGAATGTATCTATCCGATTACGACGAGTTTTACACCAATCACAATAATCTGGATCAGCCTCATAAAATTCTCTAACTTTTTGATTAGCCTCTTCACCAGGAACGGCACGAATTATGTTACCAGAATCTTTGTGTTCAATAGTAGCAATAAATCTCCAACCAGCAAGTTTTGGACTTTCTCCTTCTACTTTTACTTTATAGAACTTTAGTTTAATTTCTTTACCGGTTATTTCATCTTTTTCAGTTTTGAAAAATTCATCGATAATATGGAGTTGAATAGTAGGAACTTTAAGCTTTTCTGCTCGTTTATTTAATTTTGCAATTTTTTCTTGAACTAGTGGCCAAGTTCCTTCGGAAACTTCTACCTCATCATCATAAGGCGATTGAAGCTCTTTAGGTTCAATTCCAACCCCCTCATCTTCTTCGAAAAGTTCATATACTAACATTTAACTAATTCCTCACAAATTGTATATTATTTATGTTGCATATATATTTATAACTTAGGGATACCATGATGAAAATAATAGGAATAGATCAATCGTTTTCTTCGTCAGCATTATGCGTAATTGATGAAAGCGCGTTAATTCTAGATTTTTCTGTTTATAGAAGTCAAAAAGAATTAGACGTATATGAAAAATGCTATCTCGTGGCAAAAAATATTTCAGATTATGTAATTAAATATGAGCCCAACGTTATAATACTAGAAGGACTATCTTTTGGCAACCTTGGTAATAGGACAAGAGATTTAGCTGGTTTACAATTTGTTATAATTACGCACTTACGTTATCAATTAAATTTTAATAATATAATAATAGTACCTCCACCAACGTTAAAGAAATTTGCTACTGGAAGTGGTCGAGCCGATAAAACATTGATGATTAAAAATCTTCCAGATAATGTCTCAGAACTATTCAATACTGCTGGTTTCAAAAAGACCACTGGATTAAGTGATCTTGCGGACGCGTATTGGTTAGCATGTTATGGTATTCCAAGAATCTAATATACTTATAAATTACGCGGAAAAATTTAATCACGATAAATAACATATAAACCAAGGGAGATATAAGATGTCCTTACTAAAAGAATTAATCAATCTTAATAAAAAACCTATTGTCGAACAAGACGATCCATGGGATCGTGGTTATCTAGACGGGGTTAAAGGTCGCGCACCTTACAATGAAACCCTCGCAAAAGACAAGTATCCTAACAACAAAGAACACCAAGAAGATTACCTAGATGGCGTTAAGCATGGAATCGGCGACCGTAAAGCTAAAAGTGGAGTGAATGAAATGGACTTTGCTTTTGGTGGTGCTCAAGCACAACCAATGACAACCGATGGCCCAATGCCACCAGAAGGTGATGAAGCCGACGCCGAATATGGCGATTATGCTGATTATGAAAAAGATGATGATGGTGAAGGATCTACATTGGAAGGCGAAGATCATTTAGCATTAGAAATTCCATTTTTTATTAGAATGCTAGAATGGGCACGCGAAGAATGTAATAGTGATGAAGAAATCCATAAGCTAGTTGAAAATCTTCTAGCTCTAGATAAATCTCCTCTAACCATGGACGATTACGATACAGCACTAGAAGGTATTTCTCAAGATGATGACATGGAAGGTGGTGAATTCGACGATGGTGGTGAAGGTGGTGAATTCGACGATGGTGGCGAATTCGATGAAGTTGAAGCCGGAATGGGTGAAAACACTGCAGCAAACAAACCTGCCAATGGAAACGGAGGCGTATTTCGCATGGGTTAATGTTTTGAAATAAAAATAAAAAAAGGTCAGCTTAAAACAGTTGACCTTTTTGTTTTTTAGTGTATAATGTTTGTACCTTAACTCTTATTAGGATAATCTAAAATGCGCTTCCTTATTAAATTAATTATGAAAGTTCATATCAAACTATGGTGCTGGTATGATAGCTGGGGTGAATATCCAGCGACTCATCAAGCGATGCATTTAACAAATGCATTTATTTTATCTATGAGTAATCCTGGTTTTCTGATTCCTTTCTTGTTTGGTTCTTTTGTATCTCACCAAACAATGAAATCTGAAACAGGTAGTTGGGTTCCGTTACTTTGGAAACTTATGATTGCTTTAGTTTTCTTGTTAGGATTTCTCGATTTGTTAATAGCACTATTTGCTTTTTGTTATGTCGTAGTGTGTTTCATGTTAGCTTGTATGCTTTTGGCTCTAGACCTTTGGGAAAAACCCGAAGGCTCCATAGGAATTATAAAAAATTCATATCTAAGAGAAATTTGGGAAGAGGTTGATATGGAACATAGATTATATGTTCTTCAGAATGCTCTTGCACTGGTAGAGGCTAGTGACTAATTAAGGGATAGCTCTTTACTAGCAACATCTTTTGCGTGTTGCCAAAGTTTATCCAATAGTCCAGCTTTGCGTAAAGCTTTGAAGGCGAGATTGTCAATAGCGAACTCGCCTTCTTTTTTCAAACCTTTTTTACGTGCCTTTCTAATTTTTTGTTTAAATGCCTCAATTTCAATTGAAGTAACATTACTGGCTAACATAGTTTTAATTTGTTTCTTCAATTCTTCTACCCTTTCAACAACATCATCATGATTTAAATCTATGTCTTTTATTTCATTAGGTTGTTTAAGCCATTTATCTTTTTTCAAACTATATATACCCGTTGATTCATGGCTCTCATCCGACATTTGTATAGATACTTCAACTGGTAGACCCTTAATTTTCACATCTTTATGATCTTCTCTCCAATTCTTTAATTTTGCTTTGAGAAATTCTTCTAAATCAATTTGTTTATTTCCAGTATCTGTTTTAGAATTAAAAATAACATGAATATCTACGTCTGATTTTGAACCCCAATTATAGTTTGCAAGACTTCCAGTAAATGTTATATCTAAAACTTTAGGAGTAAATTCTTCAAAAGAATCTAAAAATTTTTCAACTATTTTAAGACATTGTTTTCTGATATCAGGACGAAGCTTATCCCCATCCCAAAAATCTGGATTTAGTTCATCATGATATTCAAAATCTATATCCTTGTATTCTTTTGTTATTTTTTCAAACAGGAATTCTTTAAAGGTTATCATTTCTTCTCCTTGATACAATATTTATGTTGCAGTAGACTTAGACCTCTGATATACTACATAAACAATTAAAATAACGGACTAAATATGTCAAAAATTCTTGATCATTGGTCACACCCATCCAGCCCTCCACGAGAAACTCAAATTAAAGCCTTAGAATGGTTGGAAAAACAAACTGCAAAATACCTGATTTTAGAAGCACCAGTAGGTGCAGGAAAGTCACATTGTGGAATTACCTACGCCAACTACATTCCTAGTCCAGATAGAAAAAAATCATTCGTATTAACACCACAAAAAATTCTCCAGCGTCAATATGAAGAATCTTTTCCAAATTCACAAGTATTTTCTTTATACGGGAAAGCCAATTATAGTTGTGCGCCTTACAAAACGACCTGTGACATTGGTAACTTAATCAAACCAATGTGTGAAATGTGTCCTCATCGCGGGGCGAAAGAAATCGCAAAAGCTACCCCGAATGTGGTTTTAAATTATAAACTCGCACTTTTATCTTTCCGGTATGCCGGAACGTTTCCAAAACGTCCTCTAATGATTCTTGACGAATGCCATAATGCCGAAGAAGAACTATGTGAATTAGATGCCATCGAATTCACAGAATATAAATGTAAAAGATATAACATTAAATGGCAAACCCATAAAACAATTCCAGAAGCCATTGAATGGATTCGTAATGACTACCTCCCTCCTTTGATCGAAAAGGTACTAGAGCTAGCCGACAAAACTGACTCGTTTAGAAACGGATACAAAACCAATATGAGTTCAGGTGACCTAATTCTTGTAAGGGAATATAACGCATTAGCTGAACACTCCGAGCTTGTTCAATGGTTAACAACCCAAGAACTAACCAACATTCAAAAAGACTTCGCTTTAATTCATGATAAGAGCAACATGAAATTTAAACGATTGTTTGCTGCATTCAGCTTCAAAAATGTATTGTTACCACAAGCGGATCGATTTTTGTTTATGTCTTCTACTATCCTCAACCATAGAGGATTCTGTCAAGACCTTGGAATTGAATACAACGATTCTGCATTCCTTTCTATGGATTCAGAATTCCCACATGAGAATAGACCAGTTATTTTCATCCCAACTATGAAAATGAACAAAGATTGGAACACCCCAGAAAATGAAAAAAACCGACATAAAATGATTGCTGCGATGAGTCATATTTTAGAAGGTCATGTAAATGATTCTGGTATCGTACATACTTCTAGCTTTGCGATAGCAAAATGGTTAACCGATTCACTTCAAACTATAACAAGTCACAAAATTATGCATCATAATCCAGAGTCTGGAGTTAAAAGAGAAAAAGTAATTAACGAGTTCAAAACGTCTGATAAACCTTGTATTCTATTCTCGCCTAGTATTACTGAAGGTTTAGATTTAATGGGCGATATTGCTCGTTTCGCTGTTTTTGCAAAAGTTCCATATGCATTCTTAGGCGATCAATGGGTATTCACCAGAAAATTAATTTCAGATGAATGGTATGCTAGACAAGCTTTGATTGCAATAATTCAAGGTGGCGGTAGAGTGGTACGTTCAAAAGAAGACTGGGGATTTGTATATATTTTGGATAGTAGTTGGAGCTATTTACTTTCGAAAACTGCCCATACCATTCCTCCGTGGTGGGCAGAAGCCTATAAGGAAATGTCTTAATACTCAAAGGTGACATCAGTATTAATTTTTTAAAATAATATTTCATGTAGTTTCATGAATATATTTATACACTTAATATATTGGGTGTGGGTTTTTACTTTCTTGTTCAAACCGATCTTTTATAAAATCATGCATAACTTGCCTTTCAGCATGTGACATATTCATAATTTCTGTATATGAAACATACCCCCGCATAAAATATCCAAGCGAAAACACAGCATAAATTAGTTGTTTTGCTTCAGATTGAAGAGTGGCGATAAATTTACCAACCTCAGATGGTGCCTTCCATTTGAGGATTAGATAAAAAAAGTTACAGGGTTCATGGGTACTTCAATTTGTATTTCTTTATCACAATCTTTACAAGTTGTTTTAAAAATTGTATCTGGACCCCAATCTCCAGCTTTTTCAATAGCTTCAGAAATTTGTTTCATCCAACCAGCGCCCAATTCATGAAGCCATTCCAAAATAAATTCTTTCTCTGTAATACCATCAACGCATTCAATAACATTAGAAACAGAAGACAATACTCTTTGTGTTAGATATGCTATATCATTCATATCTTTATTTTGAATAGAAGAATCTTGCATCATTTCAATAACATTTTTAAAACGAATCGGTTGGATTTCTATATTTTGACCATTAGGTAAGGTAAGTTTATAATTTTCCGTTAGTTTGGTTGGATCAATAACTTTTGCATTTTTCATAAAAACATTAATATCACAATTATAAGATTGTTCTGTAGCTTCCGGGGAGCAACGATGATTATAATTAATTGGTAACATAGGTCCAAAAGTAACTCTCTTGAGTGCCATAGTCAAGAAATCAACGTCTTTTGCAAAAAGTTCTAATGGTTTTTCTATATCTGGAATGCATCTATGAAAAACTTCTTCGATTGCGGTACCATTAATAAGTTTATCTGCGCTTTTGAATACTATCTCATCGTATGTACTCATTGGATAAACATGAACCTCACCATTTTTAACTGACTGACTCAATTCACCATGTTTATAAAATATACCACCAGAAGGCAAATGAACCGTTTCTCCTGGTAATTTTATTCTTTCTAATAATGGATTAACTTTTTTAACCATCTGAACTTCTTCCATAAAAACTCCTTAAAATAATCCTCAATACTTATATATCCACTAGAATTCAGACACAAAATACATGTTTTGCGTAAGCTCATAAATATTTAAAAGCAGATTTTTAGGATAATTTAACCAATGGCTACCAATGTCACCGAACAACAATTACAAAAAACACTTGAAAAAGTTCTTGAGAATGCTGGCAAATTAAGTCGTGCCACTCAGTCTATTACTGAAGCGTTAAAGGACACGTCAGACAAATTCAAAAAAGGTCATTTAGAAAAAGCAGTAAAGAAAACTGCTGACGACATGGGAGTAGCCCTTTCTGGTGGTACAAAAGGGTTACAAAAATTCTTAATATCCTTAAACTCTCAAATCAAAGCATATGACGCAGTTACAAATTCTCTTGAAAAACTTGATTTTTCAAATGCAGAATCAATAAAAGCTTATAGAGATTCCACAGCAGAATATCTCAAAGCAGCAAAAGATGCCGGACAACTTAAAACAATATTCGGAGCAAATTTACAACAACACGAAGCGTTAATTGAAAAATTCATTACTAATACTGCGAATGTAACAGAGGCAGACTTAGCAAGAATGGGAGCAGTTTTTCAAACATATACGCCAAAATTTCAAGCTTCAATTTCTTCGTCAACTAACGCTCTGGATAAATTAAACAAAGAATTACAGAAAAATTCTGTCGGAGACGCGATTAGAGATTCAATTGAAAAACAAGGTGGTGTTGGGAAAGTTTTGACAGATGCAGCAAGTGGGCCAAATGGTATGATTAAATTTACCAATGCTCTCAAGGGGTTCTTTGCCAACCAATTAGTTAGTGGCATTCAAAAATTTATAAGTCAAATGATTGACCAAGCCCGTGAATATCAAAAATATGGTGTTCAACCATATTACGCATCTTCTGCACGTTTGTTGTTACAAACAACAGATTTACAAAAAATAATGAATGAAAATAAAGACACCATATATGCAGTGAATGGTGGAGCTGAAGCATTCGCAGAGACATTAATTGGATTACAAACACAAACGATGGAATTGGCTGGACAAGACCCAATCATGAGCGGAAAACTGGGCGCGGCGGCACAAACATTTACCACTCAATTAGCATCCAGCACATTAGGACTAACTGATCTAAAAAAGAGATCATCAGAATATTTAAGTGGAGTGAAAAATTTAACAAGAGCCACCGGTATGTCTGCGGAAGAAATTGTAAATTGGAATCAAACAATATTAGAAGATGGTGAAATTCGAGAAGGATTAGCAAAAGCAACCGCAGAAGAAAGACAAAATATTCTGAAGAATGTTAATGCACGAGTTGAAGAATTGAAAGCTATTGGATATACAACTGAGAAAGCTAAACAACTTTCTGTAGATTTCGAAAAATTAAGAAGAGCAGCCACACCAGTTCAAAGAATTCGGGGTGCTGCTCAGCTTGGAGTATTAGCTTCACAAGTAGGTATGAGTCCTGAAGATACTCGTAAATTAATGATTCTAACTAGAAAAAAACGTGATGCGGGAGAAGAAGCAGAATACGAAAAATTACAACAAGATTTGGGTAAAAGATATCAAGAAAAATTTAATCAATTAGATGCTGCATCAAATCCTTTTGCTGACGTTATGCAAAACTTATCTGGCAGAGTTGCAGAAGCGTTGCCCGGATTTAAGGCAGTTTTTGATTCAACAAGAGTTGAAGGAACCATTTCAGGCGGTAGAGAACGACAAGGAGACGCAGCAAAACAAGGATTAGAAGTCGCAGGAGGGGTCGAAAAGGCAGTTCTAAAAGCAGGAGAAATAGCAGGATGGGTCGAAAAAATATTTAATTTTTTATCTGGGAATGGTTTAGTTGGAGTAGTTGTAGGTCTCTTAGGTAGTATGTTAATGGGTGGATTTGGTGGTGTACTAAGTGGTATAGGTTCAATTATTGCCCTGATGAAAGGGGGTCTAGGTGGTGCTGGTGGCGGCGGTGGAATGACCGGAGCGTTAGGAAAAGCTGGAATTCTTGCGGCGACGGGTGTTGCAGCATACGAAGCTACTGGCATGATAATGAAAGAGACTGGACTTGATACTGCTTTAAGTAACAAAATTGCAGATTGGACATCAGAACCCGATCCAACCGCTACAACAACAATAGAACAAATTAACGAACGACGTTTGAAACGAGGACAACCACCGTTAATAACGCCTCCTGGAGGTGCGCGACCAACTGCACCAGCTTCTGTCACAGAAACAACACCTACAGCAGCCAGCGCTGATCCAATGCAATCGTTACTTAACCTAATGCATCAAGCAAAATCTGTGCAAGAACAAATAGCTTCGAACACTGCGGAGTTATTAAAGGCTTATGTTAATACAGAAGCAGTCAAAGCATTACTTGCACCTGGAATGCAACAAAAAGCATCAATGGAAGCAGCTAGGAAATTACAATAGCGAAACAATTTAATTTTTCCAAACATAAACAGCATTTCCGCAATCCCATATACGATTGTATCCGTTTAATTGCATATTTTCCCATTCGGTTAGTTCTGGATCAAATATTGGCAAAAGCTTAAAAAGTTTATGTTTTTGAAATTTAATTCTCGATTCAAGATTTAAATCTTTTCCTTTTTTAAAATAAAAATAATTTGGATCAGAATTGTGTGTATGTGTATAACCTAATATTTTATACATATTTCCAGTTCCGTAGCGTAAATCACAATAAGATATAATTGATCGTGGTTTATATTTTTTAATAAAATAACTGTGCAATTTACTGCTCGCTCCAACAACACTATTATTATATAAATTACAAAAACGTGTCATTTCATATTCACATTTTTTATCATATCTGGATTGTGCAAAAGACATAACAGAAACCAATTCATTTTTGTAAAATAACCCAAGATTAACAGTTGATCGTACATAGCCTTGAAGATGATTCTTATCCAAAAACTCTTTTATTTTTTCTGAAGAGATCTCTTCAATTACACATTTTCGGGCATATATTTTATTATTTTTATTTAATAAATATAAAAGTTTAGATTTAATAATGTCTTGTTTTAAAATCCATTCATTTTGCCAAATCTGAATTAGATGGATTCCATTAGCATTACATTGTGTATATTTATTTAAATGATAATGTCTATCTTTACCTGATAATTCTGAGTGCCAATATATCCCATGAACTTCTACAGCAAGATTAAGTTTTGGTATAAAAATATCTAACTCTTGTGGAGATATAACGTTGTAATTTCGTCTTATTATTTCTAAATCAACATTGTTTTTCATAAATTCGTATATTTCATTTTCCAACATAGAAAACGAATAATATTTTACTTCAATAAAAAATTTTTGTAAATGTCTTACAACAGTTTTAAAATGAACGCCCAAACTTTCTGAAATTTCAAATACTTTCTTCTTTTCAACAATATGTTTTTGATACAACCAATCTTTGTCTTGTAATAGAGCAAAAACTTCTGTTGGAATATGACGTTGAGACTCATACAGGCCATCATCTTTAGTACAAATATTTTTTATTTTATTTTTTATTTCTTCTGATTCTGCAGGTGTTTTGGTACCAAATTTTTCAATGTTAGTTTTTACTCGTCGTGCTTTAACGGCAGCAACTTGAATAACATTTTCAACACCGTATCTTTCTAAATTGGTGGTTTTTTGTTTTTGCTTATATTCCTGAGTTTGTATAGCAAAAGCCGCCCCATATCTTTCTATATTAGTTTCATTAGTTTTCTTAACAATAGATTTTCTACCGACACCATATCTTTGAAGCTCAGTTTCTAGTTTTCGTTTTTTTAGATCTTTATCTTGCGTACTACAATATTGACTACAAAATTCTCGGTATTTTTGTTTTAATGTAGGCTGGGCGTCATCCCATTTAACAGGAACATCACAAACTTTACAGGTAGGTATTTTTTCAGTTTGGTTTATTAAATGAAAAAGTCTTTGTCGTGGAAAAGCAGGCTCTATTAAAAATAAAGTTTGTTCTTTTAAATAATTCGACAATGATGTTTTTGGTGATACTCTTTGACCACTATTATAAATTTCAATTAATTGTTCTAATGTATACATGTTACACTTTCCCCATAAATACAAGTAGTATATTCAACATTTAAGGAAATGTCAACTACAATATGGCAAAAATACAAAGCTTCTTCAGAATAGTTACTCCAAAACCAGACACTGTTTTACAACAAGACAGTCAAGGAATTGATGGTTCATATGCCAGTTTCGGCAATTATTCGTGGTATCAACGTTTAGTGCAAGGAAGTGCAACTCGCCTCACTAGATATCGTGAATACGATATAATGGATACCGACGTTGAAGTCGCTCGTGCATTAGATACCATAGCAGAAGAAATGACTGGGGTTAACAGAAAAACTGATCTATTTTTTGACATAGATTTACCTACAGAAGAAGGTCAAACTATTGATAATACAACCGTAATGACTTTACGAATAGCTATACGTCATTGGTCTCGTATAAACAACTTATCAATCCGTTTATTCAAAATTGCAAGAAATGTCGTAAAATATGGAGATTGTTTCTTCAGAAAACACGGAGAAGACAAGCCTTGGGAATGGATTCCACCACCAAATATTTTAGCCGCTGTAGTAGATGCAATTGATGTAACCAAAATAGTTGGTTTTCAAATTCGTACCGACACCCGCCGTCCTCGTAGTTCTGGTGGGGCAGGAGGCCCAGGTCCATGGGGACCAGGACATTCAGTTGCACTAGGACAAGAATATAATTCAGAATATGTTGCAGCCACAGATATTGCTAGATTCACACTAAACGATGACATGTCAG